>ENA-ORMO01000045-ORMO01000045.1-human-gut-metagenome-genome-assembly--contig:-NODE-45-length-159078-cov-5.651761_pt1 | contig 159078 bp, 195 predicted proteins | sample MGYA00242106_ERZ509001 | MGnify/ENA primary metagenome ERZ509001 (study PRJEB26280, sample SAMEA2338736) | human gut metagenome | biome: human gut; feature: human-associated habitat; material: faeces...
TTGCTCTGGTTGTAACATATTAATTCATACAATAATAGGCCCAAATGGGCACTTTCACCATTTGAGCCTATATATTATATGTCTTTTGGATAATAGCTTAAAAAGTAGCTGTCTAGACGGTATGTTTTTATCGTAGAATTGATTTTACAGAAAGGTGTAGATTTACCATATTTCTTTGTCCTCTTAACATGAACTAATAACTAGTTTTTCCAAAGCACGAAAAAAGAGCATTACAAATAGACTTGTTAGTCACTTTATGACTCCGTGCTTGGTATAAAATAGTCATTATAGTTCCAAAACATAATCTATACATTGTGATGCTCCTTTCACGATTATTCTTCCGTATAATCATCCATTGTTTTAATTTCAAAAATGGTTTCTTCAATCACACGGATGCATTCATCCGTATTTTTCTTTATATCATTGCCCCAGAATCGGATTACCGTCCATCCCAGAAAAAGGAGCTTCTTGTTGATTTCATCATCCCGCTCTTTGTTTCTGGATATTTTACTAATCCAATATTCACTATTATTACTCTTTTCCAGTCTAGGCTTAAGCACTTCCCAATCTTTGCCGTGGAAAAACTCTCCATCGCAAAAAATTGCTATTTTATATTTAGTAAATACAATATCAGGCTTGCCTGGCAATTCTTTATAATTCTTCCGAAATCTGTAACCTTTTTTCCACAATGCCTTTCTTAATAGTCCTTCAATCTTTGTATCTTTTGATCTTATATGTTGCATATTTTTCCGACGCTGCTCTGATGTTAAATTGTCCACACTCTTACCTCTGAAAAATCACATCATTATGGTATTCTATAAAATCTTTTCCGGGCAGGAATTTATCTGGAAGAATAATTTGATGATCGGAATATCCCATAAACCAGGATTTCGTTTCTGAATCCATCTCCGTATCTTTCAACTTTCTGGAGACGATAATCTTATATCTTTTATCTAAAGTAATCAGCCCTCTATCAAATGCTTTATCATGTAAAGCATTCAAACATAATCCATTTGCCGGATTTGTGCGTTCAGTCCTTTCATCACTAACTTTCCAAGGCTTAATATGACTTGCCACCAAAAGTTCTGGTTGTTTTAACCCTGTGACGCAACATCTATTTTCGTATGAATTTAATACCGTCATTCTAAAGAAATACTGCCCTACTCTAGTTTTCATCATCTGATCTCGATATTTTCCAGCTGGAATCACATCAATATCGCCAAGATCAATTACTTCTGATATGTCCTTATTCTGCAGTTTTGCGCGGATAAGCTGAGCTTGATACGATAAATTTGTCCAATCTCTTGAAAACTCTGAAAAAATTTCGCCATCAAGCTTGCTTCCATGCGCCATTGCAGTTACATTTCTCTTCTGCAATTCAGGATCATAATGAGCAAGATTATGCATCTTCAATCCCACAGAACCCGGAGTTCGTCCCAACAAATGCGCAAGTTTTATAATTTCCGGATTACCTTGGCTAATCTTTCCAAAAGGTGTACGGCAATACAAATCAAATGCCAAAATAGTTTCTTCTCGGCTCCATTTTATTCCTGTCCTGTCGGCTGCCATATTGCTTTTCTCTCTTTCATTTACTTTATGTCCTTAATAACATACTGTTTGCCAGAAATGACAAACTTTGTACCTTCCTTCTTACCAAGCAGATTTTTCGGTTTCGTTGAAATTGTTTTTCCTACAGCTGTAACCTGCCCATTTTTTATCACCATCTCTGGTCCAAATGGCTTACCTGTAACATCATTAACCGCTCTAAAATGGCTACCTTCTTCTAATACAGCTATGCTTTTAATTTCAGCCATAACATTTTCACATAATTTTTCTGCTTGAGTCTTGTCAAGAAAATCTAAAACTGTAATAGCACCCGCTTGATTTAATTTGGCTAAAAAAGCACGTACTTCTGTTCTCGATAGTTCTGAATTTTTCTTTAACTCCTTGAGTGCGGCCAACACAAGTACCTTATTTCTGGCATAGGAACGCTCTGTAATTGATGTGAATATATCCTGCTTGCTAAAAAAATATTCTGTATATTCATAAGGATTTCCATTTTCGTTATTCTCGTCATAAGTTAAATAAACACTCCAATATAATCGTGCTATACCCTGACGAACAAAGGCTTTTCCTTTCGATGCCTTGAAAAAATAACGTGTTCCAATACGATCGATCGCTTTGTCTGTCGAAGATTTTTTTGTTTCATTCTCTTCCGCTTCATCTTCATCATCCGGAAGGTCAATTCCCCATCTTGTATGCATATAATCCCAATGTTGTTTATGTGCCATATACGCCCATAATCTAAGATCACTTGCCTGAACTAAATTTATATGTCCCTGCAAAGCTTCGTATAAAATCTTTGCATTAGAGAAATCTGTTTCCGGACCTCCTGAAATAAGTTGATAATCATCAACCTCTATTCCCGTATCAAAAAAATAATTAGGCTTGTCATTATCAATAAAATATTGATCAACCCACGTTTCTGCATCTTGGTACTTATTCAGATTATCAGGTATAGTCTGTTCAAGCATATCGAGAGATTTCTGTTTTAAAAAGTATAATTTCATACATCCTCCTATTCTACCTGACAAAGGAATTTAAGTGCATCAGCTGAGTTATTACCTAATAATAATTCTGCTGATGCAAACGGTTTTTCTAGTAGTTGTAAGTACTTTCTTTCATCGTTTTCAGCAAAACGCTTTAAGTTAACTACAATCGTCTTATACCATACACGATTTTGATGACCACTTTGATGCTCCGGATCTTTCTCATCTGCTGCAATGATTCCAATTGCTTCTACCAGTGCCGGCACTATCAGTATTGCATTTAACATCTTGTATTTAGATCGATTGTATCCACAGCTTCTATAGTTCTCATATTGATCAGCTGGCAAGGTGAGCTTAATAGTACTTTGAGAAAAATCACATTGAATTTCTTTCAGCTTATCATTTCCTCCAACATCAACGATGGAGGAACCATTTTTTATGATATCATTTTGATACAGCGCATCAAATGTTCTTTTCTGACCTATACCTATGATGTCTCCTGCATTTAAATCAAACTTCATGTCCTGGTATTCTTCCGCAAAATCTTCATTTGTAAATCCTTCAATCGATGTTGCAGCAACTATACATGGTATCAACTCAACTCTTTCGTGAATCATCTGTGGATCAAGTCTGATTACTCTGTTTTCATGTATTGGATACAGTTTTCTAAACCAAGTCGATACGCATTGGACCTCCAACGCATATGTAAGAATCCTTTTGCTAAGCAAAATTTGAATACCTTTGTTATTTATTTCAAAATTTGTATGCACAGCATATCCATCTGGCTCAAGAAGTACTTTGAGTTCGCCGATAAACTCAGTACTCTGATAATCGTCTGTATACTCACGAATTACAGGATACGGATAGTTAATATTAATGTTTAGCATATGCCCGCACCTCCAATGTTCTTCTCGTCTTTTCTTCCAGCTTAACTCTTAGAATATTTTTCTCACCTTCATTATGAATACCCTTCAATTCAATCATGTCATTTTTTATAGGAAGTTTCTTTCCATTCATGGTTGCTTCAGAAATATTAGCTTTTGATAAATTATCATCATCACTTCCTATTCTGATTCCTACGACTAAATCTTCGGCATTTTCATCTAGCACAAATGAGATTTGATACTCACCAGTGGCCTTATCAAATGGTGTCCTTATACCAGAAATCAATACTTCAGAAGCTTTTCCGGTTCCAGTTCCTTTTTTATTGTTTGATTTCTTATGGTATTTCCTTTTACGTTCTTCTTCCTTCTTTTTACGCTTTGAACCTCCATTTTTTTTCATGCTTATGTCAGCTTGTCTTCTTTTTCTTCCAGTTTTCACGCTCTGTATCTCAAACGTAAGTGGTCTAAAATCCGAAAACGCCTTTTCTTCTTTTTGATCATCATCTGCCTCTTCGTTTGGCAGAAACTCGCTTAATCCAAAAGCATCAACTGATTCATCTCCAAAATCAGGCATTTCTGCTTTAACTGCATCAAGAATTATTTGATGTACTCTATTAATAATTCCTTTTGCTTTCGTTTTCTCTTCCTTATATTCATCTGCAGCCCAATCGTCATGTGCTTGATTTTCACATTTTCTAAGAAAACTACTAATATTATCCTTAGGATCCTGTGATGCCGCTCCCTCACCTGTAGCAATAAATATCGCAGTAAAATTCATCGGAATTCTAAATGCACAATCTTCTCTAATTTTCATTCCTGCTTGGCGCATTTCCAATACTTTCTTTTCAACAACATCATCACCAGTCAAAAGATAAAGTTCATAATTCCCCATACTTTTGCCATTATATTCAAATGGAGCCTTGATAATTTTATGTCTGCTATCTTGCAATAGCCTCCAATAAGATGGTGCTGTAAATTTAAAAGCAGTATCATCTGCCATATGTTCTTTACAGTATTTCTCGTAAAATGTGATCATTTCCCCAAGGTTATTCTGAGTAATCTCTACACGCTCCTCTCCATCCCGGATTTCCACTTCAAGTTTTCCACGATAAATAGAGTAGAAGAAATATTCAATAACACTAATTGCAGACTGCTCTACCCAGGTATCCTCGTCTTCTTTTACAAATCCAAGTACAAAAATATCTGTACCAGTCTCTGTTCTTCGAAATACTGGTGCAATATCATTAACATCGAAAACAGCATCAAAATTTTCGCTATCTTTATCTGCAAATAATCCTATATTCTGTTTGTTTTTCCCATCTTCCTTAAATGTAGTAAGAATAGCTTTTCCCTGAAACGCATACTCGTCATTAATAGTTTTCGTTGAATACAACACTGTTCTCACAGATGTAAAATTATATGGTGCAAATTTGCCCACACCAAAAGCACCACTAGAAGCATTTGACTTATTGGTAGCACTCCTCTCACGTACAAGTCCTGTCCAGTTACTTCCTGTTTCTTCTTTTACACCGCGCAAACCTGTCGTATTGTAGTCACTAATTTTTAAAACTGGAACTTTGGTATCACCAGAAAAGTATTTATCCGCTGCATCTCGAATACTTCTCAATTTTTCACCATCATCACCATCCGAATAATACTCCGAGCACTTATGAATAACTTCACGCAATCTTTCGTGACCAGGAATATCCTCTAAATCAACATAAATCAATTCAAATTTTGCCCTTACTGGTACTTCATCCGGAAGTTCCGGATCTTTTGCATCTGTAACATTTTGTAAAATTTCTTTGGCCAGACCTTTATATGGCTGTCTTTTAAAAATCCCTATTCCTGACTCATTTACGCCAACCTTATCTGATGATCCCAGATCAGAAAAAATCCATTGAAAATTTTCCTTCCACTGAAACATACTGTACCCCTCCATGCGGTTAATCAAGTGTAAATTTACTTCCTTTTTGGCTATCCTGCTTACTATATCTCTTTTTTGCTTCATCCAGTTCCGTTTGAATCGTATTAAATATCTTATTTACATCCTTCTGCGAATACTCATACAAGCTCTGATTCGAACAATTTCCCAGTAACTGAATCATATTAATAATCTTGTTTGTCCTTGCCTCAGCAATTCTTACAAATTTCTCTCTTTTGGTTTCTTCGTTCTTCATACCATACCTCCATACGATATACTCATAGTATCTACATTTAATATAAGCTGCTTTTATTATGTGTGTCAAGCATTTTTACATTATTTTTAAAATACTATTGTTATTTTAAAATTGCTTCTATTTATTTAATTACAAATTGCAAATAAATATAATAAAATTATCAAGTTATTTCGTCTTCTCGTTCGCTCATACAATCGAAATTATTTTAAATTTATTTTTAAAATAATTGTAGCGCAGGTTTTTTATTCCCTGCGCTACAATTATAAATATTTTAAAACTGTCTCAGCAATCCCCTTTGCCATCAAAGGCGGAACTGCATTACCCACTTGTTGATACTGTGCATCTTTTGTCCCCTTAAAAACAAAACGATCCGGAAAGGATTGTAATCTCGCTGCCTCTCTAACACTTATTGCACGATCTATAGTTGGATGAATCCACATCGACTTTCGAACGTTTATCACCGTTCCACTTGGCCTATTACTATCTAATCGTAAATAAATACTATTCTGTGTTCTTTCCGGTACAGCATAATTATCTTTTAATCCATTATCTAGATTATGAAAATTTTCACCCTCTTTAAGTGCCGCAAACCTTGCCTTTGCTTTATCTCTACTCTTCGGTACAATATGATTACTGATGCCTTCTGATCCTTTTCTCATAATTCTAGCATAATCCGATAGATTTTCCGTACTGGAGTCATAGGGAAGTTTTTCCGGTTCATTATCCTCTTCATCAACCTCATAATCTCTAAGATCTCCAATTGCTTGCCCTACCGTAACAATCTCAGCACCATTACCTTCCGGCATTTCTATTTCCTTTTCTTGGATAATATCTGAACGCACCCCAATCATTATGAATCGCCTTCGTTCCTGGGGAACACCAAACCATAAAGAATTAATCACCCCGCTGTTCTTTTTATAGTCATCCCCTAATATTTTATTCACATATTCAATTACCGAATAGGATTTTACGCGAGCAATTATCTTCCCTGTTTGCAGGTCATTTTCTATTTCATATATTATTTCGTTAGAATCAAGCTCCTCCTTAAGACGAAATGTTTTTTGAAACTTAATAAATTGACCTAACTCTGTAAAACATGCGCTAATCTGCTCCGTATTAATCATATCAACTATCCAGTTTAAAATGCCAAGATTGTTTTTCACTTCTTCTGCCTGTGAAGCAATCTTATCAATAATCAGCTTTGATTTATTCTTTATGTACTTTGAAAGCCGTTCTTCACTATTCCTATTTTTATATAGTACATTTAGCAATTGAAACAACTCATCCGAAATCTTGTAATCTGCGACTGCATCTGCCTGAATGATGTTCATAAGACTATATCCATTATAATCGGAATCAGCCAGTACCAACTCATCTTCTCTCATCTGGACTCCTAGTGACGTCACAACATCATGATCTTTTGCTGAATCATAAAATCTATGAGTCTCCGATGAAAGCATGCTAACATTTTCCATAACAAAAGCTTTGGGCCGGATTTCCTTAACAGCGCGGAAATACTCTTTTACCAGAGAATTATTCATGCTTATAATATGATTCTTCTGTCTATTTGCATTTGAAAATCCTTGACACGGCGGACCTCCTATAACCACATCTATCCCGTCAAATTCAGATGCAAGAGCCGAAAAATCATAGTCTCTAACATCAGGAATCAATCTGATATCATTACGTCCTTTATGATTTTCAATATATGTTTTTCTAGCATTTTTATTATTCTCTGCTGCAGCTACAATCAAGAACTCTCCTGTTGACTCAAACCCATAACTAAGCCCACCGGCTCCCGCAAACAAATCAATTGTTTTTAACATAATATCTGCTCCTCCACCATTTGTATTATTTGAGACAAAGACTCTCTTCCAAGCTCGTTTCTTGCAAGTGTTTCGAGCAGGTAATACGCTTCGTCGTTTTTTATGATATATGCTTGCATTTCCTGTGGTAGCTTTCCTCTCGCCTTTGCGGCTTCCTTATATAACTGTCTTTCTTCATCCTTTGATAATTCCAAAAAAGAGACTATTTTCTTCAAATCATTGTCCGAAAACGGACCATTTTTACCATTTTCAACATTACTCACTAGCATAGGCTTTTTCTTAATAACATCAGCTATCTGCTTCTGAGTAATCTGCTTTTCTATTCTCAGATCTCTAAAATAAGAGCCAAATCCCATATCTATCCCTCATATAAATATATAAATTTGTTTATTTATAATTATACCATCTTTTTATTATTTTTCAACAACTTCAATAATAATTCTCATTTCTTATCATATACCTTAATAGCTTTCTCCACTAGATCACAAACAAAAACGCCCCACACCTGCAGGACGTCCTCTCTCAAATATTCACTTAACTTTCACCTGTAGTAGTCTCCCCGTAGAACTCTATTAACGATTTTCCCAAGGGGTTCACATATATACTCTCTTAACGATTACTTCTACACAATCCACTTTAACTCGCCTGAGAAGTAGTTCTTCAGTAGTTCCGTGGCACTATGACTGCCGTACTATGCCCAGTTCTGCGGCACTTTTACCTACACATTCGGTAGTCCGTTCACCCTGCCGTGGCATAAAAATAAAATTTTTATCATATGATTTTCTCCTTGTGTTATTGAAAGATTGTGTAATTTGACCCCTCTATGTTCTCAATCACTTAATGATATATTTTGTTCCTCTGCCTTTTCCTTCAACTGCAATCACACCCTTTTTCTCCATAGCTTTCAGTAATTGTGTTGTTTTTGATTTGCCAAATGGGACATTCTGACGGATTTTCTCCATTGGCATATGCCCTAAATGCTACTAATAACTCTTCTTCCTCATAGTAAAATGGATCTCCAAATGCACAAAAGAAATTAGACATCAGTTATCCAAATCTCCAATCTGGAAATTTCTCTTTCCATATACCTGCCACTTCATTCATAAACGGTTCAATTCTATTGATATCTCTCATAAGCCTCTCATCCTTTCTAGCCTGCTTCCCCCAAAATATCAGAGAATAGTATATCCAATTCTTCTTCCGCAAAGAATTCTTCTCTTGTATCATCATAATCTTGCTTCATTGCTTTCTCTGTTTCAAAAGTACCAAGTGGATAATACGCAATACTTTCTACTGTATTTTTTGAATAATCTGTAATATTGCCTGACCGCCCATTAAATAAAATATTATTTTTCAAAATAGGATTCCCATAACATCGAACTTCTTTTTTGCCATCAAATAACCAATCCTCTCGACAAACACCTGTCAATTTATATTTTACAAGTCGCAAAAGTTCTCCCCACACTTTTACATATCTTATCTGAAATTCGCATTTGTCTATATGCAGTTCTGACGAAAATAGATATGCGTTATAAACTATCACATTTTTATCATACATCACAACTGTTTTTTCAAAATAGAATTTTTCGTTTTCATCTTTTTGAACAATATTTAATTCTGGTGCCTCTGAATAATAATCTGTGACCATTTCTCCGGCTTTCGATTTTCTAAATCGTTCTATTCGCAGTTTATCAGTTTCTAATTTTGTCCACTCCTTTTCAAACTCATCAATATCATCACAATAAATTTCATATACTCCAGAAGTGCAACTGGGCATATTGCGATCATACAGTGTTATTTTATACATCACCTTTTCCATCCTCTCTCATCTTTTCTAACAGACTCTTTAATAAATTTAGTTCCTGTTCTGAATATTCCTGCCTGTCTGCCTCACTAATTTCAAACAAACCTTTACTTCCATAAGCTGCCCGTAATACTGCTGAAAATGAATGTTCATGGTCTCTTTTTCCTGCAATATTAAAATGATATATAAGAGCAGTTTTACAATATTTAGACATGATATCGTCTATCTCTCTCTCACCTATAAATTTTTTCTTTTCTCTGCACAATTCATACCAACAGTTTTTCTTATAAGTTCTATTATTTTCAATAATCTGTTCTATTGTTACAGGAGCATAATGATTAATCATGCAACCAGCATTTAATGCTCTATCTTTTTCAATCATAAAATCAAAACAACCTTTTTTCTGATTATGAATATGCCCGTAGATATGCCAGCTCCCTCTCCAGTACTGATTCCACTCTGCGATTGGAAAATGGCACAATACAATCGTATAAGTTCCATCTTTTGTATAAGTCATCTTATCAATGGATTCAAATTCTTTTAACAAAGATTCATCTTTTAATAAAAATGAATCATGATTTCCCTGTATCAGATGTTTCTTTCCTTTCAACCTTTTCAGATACCAAATTGCTGATTTTTTAGATTTATAAATAAAATCTCCAATGATATATACATCATCTGTATCCTTTACAACTGTATTCCAATTTGTAATGAGCACTTCATCCATTTCATCAACTGAACGAAATGGACGTTTATCAAACTTCAATACATTTTCATGTCCAAAATGTGTATCCGCAATATAATAATTCATACGCTCACTTCCCCGTTCCGTTATTGAAATAGCTCAAATTTATACTTCGTTCCTTTATTATAATATTTTAATCTTTACACGTCATCCAACTGATACTTTGAATAATTCTTAACTGCCTCTTTCAGATTTTCTTTGGTTCGATACCTTTGTTCCGTATCCTTAAAAATCTCAATATTTATTGTTGTTCTATCAAACATCCAACCCCTTCTTTCCTTATAACATCTTCTCACTTTCTTATGCTTCTATGCCGCTTCCTATAATCTTTTTCAATTTCTTTTTTCCAGTCTTCGCCAAGCGATGCAGATGCCCTTATCTGACTGATAACATAGGCTAAAAAAAAACAAGGTCGCCTCCACGGCGACCTGTAAATTACTCGATAAAACAAGGCAGGCCGTGTTCTTCAAGTGCAATATCAATTTCTATCATATCAAATACTTCATGTTCGATGAAAAATGAGAAAATAATATCTCTTTTCTCACAGGGTTGCCTTATCAATGGCATAAAACTCTAGTACCTCTCTGCAACTCGTTCAAATACATATTCCGATTCCGAAGATAATGCATCCCTAAACACATATCCAAGCCTGTTAAATTTCTGTATTTCCATCGGATTTTCAATATGATTTTCAGCCATAAACCGCACCATTTCACCTCTTGCCATCTTCGCATAAGTGCCTTTTGTTACCAGCTTGTTACCCGACTTTTCACAGAAAGTAATAGTAATATATCTGTCATCTTTCGTCAGATACTTTTCAATGCATTTTGAATACTCCTTGGAAGCCAGATTAATGATGATTCCGCTGTCATCTCTGACTCCTTTGTACAAGTCACTTCCCCAGAATTCATATAAACTCTTCCTTCCATGAATACATGCCTTTGCCTTCATCTCCAGACGATACGGTGTCACTCCATCCATAGCTTTCAGCACACCATAAAAGGCAGATAAAATACACAAATGCTCCTGAATGTATTCAAAATGTCCATCCTCAAATACAGACGGTGCCATATACTGATACGCAATTCCTTCATAAGAAAGCACTGCTGGAGTAAGATAGTTCTTAAGATTCATATGCTCCAGCCGCTTAAAATTCTGTTCTGCAATTTTATCATTACATTCCCAAAGTTTCTTCAATTCAGCATAAGACTGACTTCTAAGCCAAGATAAAATCTCTTGTGTTTTCTTTAAATAAACTGGTTGTGTAACCGTACATTCAAAGACAGATTGTCCAAAAGAACTACATTGCTCCTTGTCATTCATTTTCTTAGCTGGTGAAAGAATAATCTTCATTACGCCAACTCCTGTAACATGCGTTCCGGGTCATCTGCTGCCTTCACTTTGTCATTGCTTTTTATGATGATTCCCTGCTCGTCAATGAGATATGTGGTCCGCACCACACCCATAGATACCTTCCCGTAATTCTTCTTTTCTTTCCAGACATCGTAGGCTTCAATCACCTTACGTTCCGGGTCAGAAAGTAAGGTAAATGCTAATCCGTACTTTTCTTCAAACCTCTTATGAGAAGCAACAGAATCTTTGCTCACTCCCAGAATGACTGCTCCTTTTTCTACAAACTGTGGGTATCTTTCTGAAAAACCGCAGGCCTGTTTCGTACATCCTGGTGTACTGTCCTTTGGATAAAAGTATAAAATCACTTTCTTTCCGGCATAATCGCTTAACTTATGCATCTGTCCATTTTGATCCGGCAATTCAAAATCCGGTGCTTTTGTTCCTACTTCTAACATAATCGTTACCTCCTTATCCTCGCAATCGCTCTTTTAATTCTAAAACTCTCTTTTCGATTTCAGCAATAATTTTTTCAAATTCTGAATCTGGTTTTCCTGTAGGGTCTTCCAGTCCCCAGTTGTCGTCAAATGGTCTTCCGATAAAGGGACATTCTACATTACACCCCATGGAAATCGCAAGATCCGGCTCAGGGATTTCCCCAATTAATTTGGAATACTGTGTTTGTTCCATATCAATGCCATACAATGTTTTCATGATGCGGACTGCATCCTGGTTAATCTTTGGTTTTGTTTCTGTTCCTGCGGAATAGCTTTCAAATACGTCTGCTGCCAAGTGTTTTCCCAGGGCTTCGGCAATCTGGCTCCGGCAAGAATTATGAACACAAATAAAGGCTACTTTCTTTTTCTTCGGCATTTCCTTTTCTCCATGAAATGGGCAATTACTTTTCAGGCACTGATTGTTCTGGTCAGAACGTGTACAGAAGAATTCTTTTGTTTCCATAGAAATTCCCAAATGTTCTTCTGTAAACTTGACCGCTTCTATGATTGCCAAATAAGAATCCCGCTTACAGCAGCGAGGGCCATTCAGTTCACCGATCTTCCCTAGTGCTTTCCCTGTCATCTGGTTACACAGCCCCCAGGTTTTTGTTTCCAGAGGTGTTGATTTTGTAACAATCGACAGGTACATTCCAGTACTGATTCCAGCACCACAGGCGCCCCAGAATCCACAGGCACCGCCTGGAATCTCCTTCCCTCTCCGGTATATTTCCATCAATGCCTTTTCAAGCTCTAGCTCTCCGCCTGCATTATGATAGGCTGTAAGCAGAGCCGCTCCTACCATTACATGATGCTCCGGTCCATGCATATGACAAAACGGCTGGGACATCATTTTATTGATAATTTCAATTGGATTTTTACTATGTTCATTGAGACATAATCCAATAATACTGTCCATGCCTTTTGTATGGCATTCACTACAGACATAATGACCGTTCACACAACGTGTTTTGCTATTTTCTTTTTTGTGGCAAATCGCACATTCCATCAGAATACCTTCTTCTAGATATTCTAAGGGTTGTTTGCAGATTAAACATTCCTCTTTCACTTTTTATACCTCGGTTATCGTTTTCATCAGATGTATTATACCATAACAGAGATTTGTAACACAATAAAGGTAATGCTTGACAAAGCAAAAAATTTATGTATAATGAACATTGTTCATTTATAAAAAGGAGAACAGAAAATGAATACCATTGTTACATCAAAAGAAGAAATTTTACGTATCAGCACAAGCCTGATTCAAAAACAAGGATGGAAAGCAATCAATATCAGAACCATTGCTAAGGAATGCAATATTTCTGTCGGTTCCATCTACAATTATTTTCACAATAAATCTGACTTGATTGCTGCAACTGTAGAACGTGTATGGCATGATATTTTCCATTTTTCAGAAAACACCTCTGATTTTAAAAGCTTTGTTGACTGTGTGGAATGGATTTTTGAAAGCATGAAACAAGGAGAAGAAAAATATCCTGGATTTTTTGCCTTTCATTCTATGATTTTCATGGAAGAAGAAAAAATCAATGGTCAAAAGTTAATGGCAGAATCCTGGAAGCACATGAGTCAGGGCTTATACCAGATACTGGTTCACGATACGAATGTTCATATGGAAGTATTTGATGATACCTTTACCCCTGAAAAGTTTGTGGAAATTATTTTTTCTTTTATTATTGCCGCAATGATTCGTCATAACTATGATTGTTCTGGAATCACCGGTATGATTCGACGCACCATTTATAAAATGTAAGAATAAAACGGATATGTTTTCCCACATGAAACGGAACATCCGTTTTTATTTTCAGTAAATTGAACCATGTTCAGAAAGGAGATTTTCACATCATGAAAGTAAAGAAAAAAACACTATTACTCATTGCCTGTGCAGTCTGGTCTGCTGCAGGATTCAATATTCTGAGAATAGGTCTTCTCTCCTATTCCCCTTATATTTCCGTAATAAACATTTTACTCTCTTTGGCTGTTTTTACTGTTTTTCAATACTTTATTTTTGGACGGCTTGTAAAAAAACATACAGCCAGAATTCAAAATTATGAAGAAGAACGGCACTTTTTCATGAAATTTTTTGATATAAAGTCTTTTATTATTATGGCTGTTATGATGAGTGGTGGTATTTATCTCCGGGCATCTTCTCTTGCTCCGGAACGCTTTATTGCTGTATTTTACACCGGACTAGGCTCTTCTTTGCTATTGGCTGGAATTTTATTCGGTAAAAATTTTTTACAATATAAAACAAAATAAAACTATGAAAGTGAGGATTTTTTATGCAGGCAATTGTTGAAACTTTATTTGATGTCATTTATTTAATTTCCGTTATTACCATTGGAATTACCATGATTCGAAAATCAGACGGAAACAAAGAATACCGTTTATTTGGTATCATGGCTGTTGTACTTGGTGTTGGCGATTCTTTCCATCTGGTACCAAGAGCCATTGCACTTTGTACCACAGGATTAGAAGATTTTACGGTAGCTCTGGGTATCGGAAAATTCATTACCTCAATCACCATGACCATCTTTTACATTATCCTGTATTATGTATGGCGTACCCGCTATCAGATAAAAGGGCAAAATAACATCACTGCTGCCATCTACGTGTTATCTGCATTGCGAATCATTCTCTGCCTGTTCCCACAGAATAAATGGCTCAGTGCTGCTGCTCCACTCTCTTGGGGAATTTACAGAAACATTCCGTTTGCATTACTTGGACTTTTAATCATTATTCTTTTTTACAAAAGCGCCTGCAAAAATCATGATACAGAATTCAAGAACATGTGGCTTACCATTGTATTAAGCTTTGGATTTTATATTCCAGTAGTGCTTTTTGCAGACCAAATCCCAATGATTGGAATGCTTATGATTCCAAAAACATGTGCCTATGTATGGACTGTTTTAATCGGTTATAAAGCAATGAAAAATCATAAAGAATAGCAAAACAACTGCCAGTCCCTAACCAGACTGGCAGTTATTTTTATCACAAAATTCTTATCACCTGCTCATATAATAAAATTTCTTTTTCACTTACATTTTTATTATTATGATAATGTCCGAAAAACCACTTTTTATAAGAAATTCTCTGCTTGATTTCTGCTAAATAATCAGTCAGATAATCTGGCTGATATGTTCCATCTCCAATAGCTGCAAGGATATCAGAAGGACAGCAATGTGTTACTACAAAATCTACGTTATAGTCGTGTTTTGCCAGATTCCGAATCCCTTCTTTCATTTCTTCTTCTGAAGGTAATTCTTGAGCCCACCAGGTTATATGATTGATGCGGTATAAAATTCCTTCTCTATCTAACTCCTTTTTCTTTTGCCGATAATTAGAATCGTCCGGTTCCAGAATTCCCCCGTCTATATCATGACTAGCAGCTCCACCAAAAGTGAAAATTTTTCTTCCATCTATATCAAACACTTGTCCTCGCATAAGATGAAAGATAGAAGGCCGTACCCTGTGAATTGTTCCTCCTTGCCATTTTTCCACAGGATATTCATATAACCGGTCAAAATTTTCATGGTTCCCATCCACAAATAAAGTAGTAAATGGCTTTGTATTTAGCCAGTCTAATATTGATTTTTCTTCCTTGCTCTCATCCCCTTTGTTCCAAACACTTCCAAAATCCCCACAGATCAGCACATAGTCTTTCTTTGTCATATTTTTTTGTTCTGGAAAATTTCTGGTATTAAAACGTTGGAAATTACTATGGCAGTCCCCCGTTACATAGATCATATTCACACTCTCCTTTTACTGAATCCTTCTCACATCATACAAGGAATATCAGAAACAAAAAAAGACCACCTATGGCAGCCTTTTCTGTTTTCTTATTTTACTTCCACTAATTCGATACGGAAATTTAATTCTTTTCCTGCCATTTCGTGATTGGCATCAAAGGTAATGGTTGCCTCTTCCTTAGCAATCACTTTAACAGGAAATGGCTGTCCAAGCTGATTGGATAAATAAACCTGCTGTCCTACTTCCAGATTTTCTGCTCCCGGAAGCTGTGCAATCTCCACTGTAAAAATGGCATTTGGATCCGGCATACCATATGCTTCTTCCGGCATTAAGTGGATATCTACGATCTGTCCCACTTCCATATCAGCAACGGCTGCGTCAAATCCCTTAATCATCTGTCCTGCTCCGCAGGTAAATTCCAGGGGCTGTCCTCTGTCATAAGATGAATCAAACTGTGTTCCATCGTTAAATGTTCCTCTGTAGTGAGTACGGCAGGTTTTTCCTACATTACGTCCTGTCAATGCTGTTTCCATAATCATTTCCTCGTCTTTCGCTTAATACTCTCCCTAATGAGATTGTAAAAGAGCCTTTCCATGCGGAAAAGCCCTTGTTTTGTTTCTCTTATTTCTCTAAAATGAGTTTTGTAAGTTCCATAGGATCTACAATCTTACCATCTTTGTAAACACGCATGTTACCACTTGCGATTTCATCAATCAGGATAACTTCATCGTTGTGATATCCAAATTCAAATTTGATATCATAAAGGTCAAGACCTTTTTTTGCAAGGTCGTCTGCAACAATTTTTGTGATACGAAGGGTCTGTTCTTTCATATCATTAAACATTTCCTGGCTCATAACACCAAGTGCTGCAAGTCCTTCAGATGTTACAAGCGGATCGCCTTTTGCATCATCTTTGAATGTTGCTTCTACATATCCACCTTCTAATGGTGTGCCATCTTCAATGTAAGCACCGTAACGACGGATAAAACTTCCTGTTGCTTTTAAACGGCAGATTACTTCCAGACCATGTCCAAATACTTTTCCCGGAAGCACTTCCATAGTTGCATCTTCAAGATTTGCACTTACATAATGAGTTTTCACTCCGGCTTCTTTTAACAATTCGAAGTAATGAACAGATGTTTCAAGATTTGCACGTCCGATTCCTTCAATGGTCAAACCAACGCTGTTTTCACCTGGATCGAATACGCCATCTTTTCCTGTACAATCATCTTTAAATTTCAGAAGTACATTTCCATTCTCAAGTTCATATACGTCTTTTGTCTTACCTTCGTAAACTTTCTTCATTGTTTTACGTCCTCCCTATGCACTTAAATAAAAGACCACATTATATTATTAACACATTCGAAGGTATCTGAAAAGACTTTTTTTACAATTATTTTCATTTTCTACCATATTTCCTGATTTTATTTCTTACATCAAATACTGTTCTTATCCTAATAAATTTTCCACCATATTCCGGTCAAACACCACGCTCTTCGCATGTTCTGCCTCAATCTGATACAGGGCATTTGCGGCCAGATGCTCTGCGGCCTGCTCCAAATCACGAATTCCTGTGGTGTGCTCATATTTTTCAATCACCGCATCCAGTGCTTCCGGTGTAATGATACACTCACTCTCTTTCATCTGCATCCGCTTCAAAACTTTTGGAAGTGCAAATTTAGAAAAGATGATTTTCTTTTCTTCCGGAGTATAATCCGGGATATCAATGACCGCAAATCTGGACATTAAAGGTGCACTGATCTGATCTTTTTCATTGGCTGTGGCAATGGGATATACCCCTACCGTTGGAATCATACATTCCATATAGTTATCTGTAAATCCAAGATTATCCAGAAGTGTCAGCAGCACATCTGCCGGATTTCCATTTCCTGTTCCTGAAGATGCCTTGTCCAACTCATTGATAATAAACACCAGGTTGGACGCTCCTGCCATGGAAAATGCTTCCATAATGATTCCCGGCTTTGCATTGGCATACACACGGGAGCTTCCTGTAAGCTGCTCCGGATCATTGATGGAGCTCATATCAAGCGTTGTCCAGGGCAGCTTCAAAATTCTGGCAACCGCATAGGCAATCTGCGATTTCCCGGTTCCGGCAGGTCCTACCAGCAGAAGACCATAGGCAGGCAATGTATGGGTACGGTTAATCTGAATGATCGTCTCAATGATTCTCTGCTTCACACGCTCCATTCCATACAGTTCTTCGTCTAAAATTCTTCTGGCTTCCTTAGGGTCAATGGCACCGAAATAGTTTTGTTTCCACTGAATGTTCATCATAATGGAAAGGGCTCTCTGCGCATGGCGGCGTTCTTCCTGAGAAACTTCATTGGAACGGGCAACTGCCAGATTTCTTCTTGCCCAGAGACGGATATTCTCTGGGAGTGTTCTTCCTGCACAGGTCATAAAATCGGTGATACTCTGAAGGCTGGTCAGCTTCATATCATCTCCCATTTCCTCCTGCTCTTCGTCAAGGATTTCCTCCGAAGGTGCACTGCTTGCCAAAAGACGCTCAATCATAAACTGTAAGAAACCATCTTCTGCTGAAAGTTTTGTTCCGCCTCCAAAAGCAATTTCCCGGATTTTATACACTGCATACCCTTTTTCTGTATTTTTCCCGGAAAGCTGTACATGGATATGATGCTCTCCAAGCCAGCGGAGCAGGCTGACAAATCTGGAATCCACCTGGAGAATATCCGCATTTGGCTTTCCTTCTTCTCCCTCAAACTCAAAAGATGTTCTCTGATTTGGATTTGTAAAAAAGCCATTGGAATGATGTGCCCACTTTTTCTTCTGATTCTCTAAAATCAAAATAGGCTTATCCGGTGTAGCTTCTGGCTCATTAGACTGAAAGGTTGTATAAGTACATTCCGCCTCCTTATTTGGATTGGAAGCATTGCTAAAATCAAATACTGGCATATTCAAAACTCCTTCTTTTTTCTTGTGTTATTTTGTTTTTTCATTTAGTTTTTCGTGCATGATAGTCATAAGAACTAATAGTATCAGCAAATACACTGGCAAAAGCGCCACACTGATATGGTTCGCTATAATCCCAAACAAAGGGGGCATGACACAGGTTCCCACATAAGCCATAGCCATCTGCACCCCGATAATGGCCTGGGATTTGTCTGTTCCAAAATGAGCTGGTGTAGAATGTATCACACAGGGATATACCGGTGCACATCCTAGTCCAATGAGAATCAAACCTGCCACAGAAAGATTAGCCCCCATAGGAACCAACATAACGACAATTCCAAGGGCAATAGTTCCAAGACCCAGACGTATCATCTGGGTATCATTGAATTTCATGGTCATAAAACCACTTGCTGCTCTTCCAATGGTAATGCCTATGTAGAACATACTGGCAAATCCTGCTGCTGCCTCCGCTGCCATTCCTTTATACAAAACCAGATAGCTGCTGGCCCATAGCCCTGCTGTTTGTTCCACTGCACAATAACAAAAGAAACAAATAAGCACCTCTTTTGCCCCTGGAATCCTAATAATTTCTGCCAAGGAAAGAATCTTGTCTGCATCCTTTCCCTGCTCCCCACCTGTATTTCTGCCTTTCCACATAGGGAGACTGAAAAACAAAATCACCGTAAGAACCACCTGCATAATCCCAATCCATCGGTATCCTGAATTCCAGGTCTTACCTCCTGTTAAAGCAACCCCCATAATATAAGGTCCTAAAGAAGCACCCACACCCCACATGCAGTGCAGCCAGCTCATATGGCGACTTTCATAATGCAACGCCACATAATTATTTAAAGATGCATCTACACTTCCTGCTCCCAGTCCATAGGGAATAGCCCACAGACAAAGTGCCAAAAAGGAATGGCTAAAAGAAAATCCTAAAAGCGCTACTGCTGTCATAGCAACACTGATTGCAGTGACCCTACCAGTTCCTAATTTCCTAGTAAGCCGGTCGCTTTGCAAGCTGGAAATAATAGTCCCCAGCGCAATAATCATGGAAATAATTCCAGCGTAAGAAACCGGAACCGAAAATTCCAGATACATAGTAGGCCAGGCAGCACCCAAAAGAGCATCCGGCAGTCCAAGGCTAATAAAAGAAAGATAAATAATTCCAAGTAGTAATGCTATCATGTTGTCCTCCTCAAGTTCGTTATTATCAAATGGATTATACAACAATTTTTCCCAATCTTCTACCTCTACCTGCCTGTCTGGGAAAAAAAATTGACATTCAAAAAAAACTGTGCTATCCTAATGCCAGTTAAATATCAAAGGTTGCGGATTTCGAATTTAGGTAGTACCGCGGACTTATATGTTGTTCGCTCTAAGCTGATTTTGGCTTAGGATTTTTTTATTTTCAAAGAAAAATTCAAGTAGGCAATGAAAAGACGTATTAAACCTTATAAAAATGTAGGAATTATTGAAATTGCAGAGTATCTTGAGTATATTAGAAATTTAGAAAAGCAGTTAATATCCATTAAGTGTAAATACGAGGATGAGGTAAGTGATTTTCCGGAGGAGTTAAAAAAAATATTATAAAGGGTGTAATTTTTCAGGGTCTGACTTCTGTAAACGGGTTGTAAGTGGTATAGACAGGGGTACTTATCTTAATAGTACATCTTTTATAGACAGGTTTGGGTACAAATTGTATTCAAAATTTTTAAGTACAACTTCTAAAGCATTAATTTGCTTAGACGAGTTTCCAGATAGGGTTGTAAATTTTTGTGAAGTAGGTAATGATGTTGATGTTGTGATAGCCGGAAAGTCTTTTAAAAATGCTGATGACATGTATTGGTACTTAGAGGAGGAATATGTATGATAATTAATGGAAACCCTAAGATATCTTTAGACTTGCGTAATGGTGTATATTTTTTAGATTTGTATCCAGCAACAGGAAAAAGCTACTTAGCAGATGAATTATCTTCTAGAGTACCAGATAACAGCAATATTTATGTTGGAACTTACAAGAATGGGAGATATGTAGGGTTTGGTAATAGAAGTTCTGCATCTGTTATAATGTTCGACAGATTAGATATGTATTTTCATAGTAAAGTGGCTAAATTTATTGTGGAAAAATCTAAGGATGCTATTGTTATTGTAGATTTAAAAGATTTAAATTTAATGATAAAATACTTAGTTGGTGTTTATTTTGACATTGTATATATTGAGTTTGACGAACATGAGATACGTGTAGGAGATTTATGAAGATAATAGATGGCACTCACGGAAATCGAATTTTTTCATACATTTCTGGCTCAAAGTGGACCCATACTGAGCCAGAAATATATCAAAATTTTCAAGCTTTCTTTTGTATATTGGTTTCCTCTTTTTCTGAACTAAAAGAAAAACGGGATAAGATACATCACAAGGGCAAGTACTACTGCTCCCCCTACAATCACTGACCAAATTTTAAATTCTTTATCCATCTTCGCTTTTTCTTCTGGAGAAGGAATCTCTTCTTTCAATATGAAAACTTCCTCCTCTTCATCCGGTTCCCTGTATTTTTTTCTACAGATGGCATATACCACCAGTCCCAACACACACCAGATAACTCCTGTAATCAGTGCTTCCCTCTCAAGCTGGGTCATCATAATGAGATAAATCACAACACTTACCGGAGCACCTATCATAATACCAGGTGCCTTATAAGGCCGTTTTAAATCCGGACATTTTTTTCTCAGGCCAAAAGATGCCGCAATCCCAATCACATAATAAAACAAATCTGCAAACAAACTAACCGATGCTATGTAAATCATAGAGTTCGACGCAATCAGCACGGCTGATAAGATACCAAGGGTCAAAATTGCCACATAAGGGGTCTGATATTTTTTGTGAATCTTTGCAAATACTTTTGGCATAGCACCATCTCTTGCCATGGTAAATAAATATCTAGGAGGCACAGCAATGCTGGCATTTAAGGTAGAAAAATCCCCGCCAAAGGCAATGCCCGCAGCCAGAAGTATTAATGGAAATCCTAAAATCCCTGCTTTTGTCATAGCCTCGGCAAAAGGTGCAGAAGCAGTAGCTAAAGATGCAATCTCTTCTGTGGGTACGATTCCAACTAAGAACCACTGAAATGCTGCATTCACAGCAAACACAATAAATGGCGCCAGGAATAAGGCTCTCGGAATATTAATCTGTGGATATTTAATCTCTTCTCCCATGGCACAGCAAGTCTCAAATCCTGCAAAGCACCACCAAATCATACTAACTGCTGCCACAAATCCAAGAGGTGTGGTGTTTTTCATAAATTCAGGAAGCTGGACAAAATTCGGCATTTGCACATTAGGAATCATAGTAAGAAACCAGATAATTGCCACTCCCCAGAAGAAAAACATAAACCCATTTTGTAAACGCCCTGTCATTTCTACCCCTCTTACATTGGTGATGATGAAAACAATAACCGTAATGGTTGCTATCACCGTATCACTCACCGGTAAGTCAATTCCAAGAGCCGAAAAAAAGGTCTTGAAATAAAAACTAAATGCTAAAGCTTCTCCACTGGTAACTGCCACCAAAGAAATAATGAAATTCCATCCTGCCAGCATTCCCATAGGTCTTCCGATTCCAAGAGATGCATACTTATAAGTTCCTCCTGCATAGGGCAATGCTGCACCCATTTCTGCATACAATAATGCAGGATAAATACTAATCAGCATAGCCACCAGAGTAGCTAAAATGACTGCTGGCCCCATGGTTCCCACCACATTGGCTCCTGTGGTAAATAACCCTACTCCTACTACGGTTCCTACTGTTATGGTAACCGCCTCTTTCATTCCAAAGGTTCTTTTTAAAGTATTTCCACTCATCTTTTCTCATCCTCTCTTTTTCTGTTTAGGGAATATTTTAATTTCCTGAGTACACACCATGTCAACCCAATTTTTCCCCTGAGTTAAAAAAAAGCTGGAGTGCACTCCAGCTTTTGCCTTAGATATTTTCAAACTCCAAGGAAACTATATCCTCCATAGGGATTTCTTCCCCATTTTCAAGAACGAATTGATGCGTATAACTGTCTATTTTCTTTAAAACACCTGTAACGGTCACATATTTCCCGCCTTTTTTCTTTTCATCTTTCAGAAAATACGTCACGGTTATGGTTGGTTTTTCTTTCACTTTCTCCTGCAAACACCGGAGTTTCCAATCCAATTGTTCCTTGCTGTCCTCATCCAGTATCATCTTTTCTTCTGTGAATCGTGCAGCTTCCCTTACAGCTTCCTCATATCCTGTAAGTGCCGCAAAAGGGGCAAACTGGGCTGCCCGATCTCTTCTTGTCATCTGCGGATGTGTCTTTGATACCGGGTGTGGCAGTTCCAGTATATCTTCATATGGATTCCCAGATTTTTGTTTCATGCCTTATGCCCTCCAATCTGCTGATTTCTGTCTCTGGTTGTGGCTCCCTTTTCCAGATTCATGCCTTTTAAAATTGCATTTTTTCCGAATTTCTTCTTAATGTCCAGCATAGCTTCCTGCAACTTCCGCTCCCGCTCCAGCATGGCATCTTCTTCCTGTTTCTGCTTTTCTAAAGCAGCATAGTCTGTGAACAAATCCATCTGTTCCCACACTGGTTCCTGTTTCTCCTTCTTTTCTTCTGATACATGGTTTGCGGTAAGCTGCAATCTCCGTACCAAAAGGTTTGGATTCACAATGTTATCGAACAGTTTCAGTACCGCCTCGGTAATCTGACTGGTAGAAGAAGAAAACTTCTGCAAATTTACGGTACCGTGAGCATGCTTTGGAATCTTCCTTCCATATCGGTCTGTGGTAACTGTACCTTCATATGCTCCCCTTCCTGTTTCCTGGGACAGATTTTCAATATCATATCCAACGGTGAGCACCATCTGGTCTGTCACAAGCCCCTTGTCCACCAGATCCAGCACCAGAAGATCCGTCATCTCCTGCACCACTAATCTGGCCTTTTGTGTGGAATAAGGACAAGGAAGCACCTGCCCGGAACCGATGCTGTTATTCTCCGGCCGGTATGCTTTAATATCCTCCATGGTACAAGGCTCCCATCCCCAGGCATGGTCAATGAGCAGCTCTGCATTGACCCCAAACAGCCGGTACAAAAGTTCCTCATTGTGATAATCATTTGGTTCTCCGATGGAACATCTGGCAACATCTCCCATTGTGAACATACCGTGCTCCTGCAATTTCTTTGCATATCCCTTCCCAACACGCCAAAAATCTGTAATTGGTCTGTGATTCCATAAAAGCTGTCTGTAGCTTCTCTCATCCAGTTCTGCAATTCTCACGCCATTTTCATCTGGCTGAATATGCTTTGCAACAATATCCATGGCAATTTTTGACAAGTAAAGATTCGAACCAATCCCTGCCGTTGCGGTGATTCCTGTTTCCTGATACACATCTCTGATAATTTTTTCTGCCAGCTGCCTGGCCGTCATGCCGTAAATATCCAGATATTGTGTCACATCCAGAAAAATTTCATCAATGGAATAGACATGGGCATCTTCCGGTGCAATATACTTCATATAAATCTTGTAAATTCTTGTACTGTATTCCATATACAATGCCATTCTTGGCGGTGCAATCACGTAATTCACTGCCAGATGGGGAGAGGACTTCAGTTCTTCAGCAAAACATGAGGAACCGGTAAATACCCCATCCGGAGCAAACCGCATCCGTTCCTTGTTTACCTCCCGCACTTTCTGCACCACCTGAAACAATCTTGGCCTTCCTGGAATCCCATATGCTTTCAAAGAAGGCGACACGGCCAGACAAATCGTCTTCTCTGTCCTTCCTGCATCTGCCACGACCAGATTTGTTTTCATGGGGTCAAGCCCTCTTTCCCTGCATTCCACAGATGCATAGAATGATTTTAAATCAATGGACAGATAAACGTTTTCCTTTTTTGAATCACTCACAGCCGCTGCCGCTCCTTCCTTGTTTTTTTGATTACTTTAATCTTTTCCCTAAAATAACGATTTTTTCAAATCAGCAATCCATGCCTTAATCGCCTGAGCCAATCTAATCTGCTGATGAAGAACCGCCATACCTGTTGCCGGAACATCCTCTGCTTTTTCTTTCCATTCCAGATTATCTTCCAAATATTTTAAAAGAATATCTGTATTCATTTCTATCTCATCTAAACATTCCTTCTGTTCTTCCTTTGGCATACTTTCTAAATTAACAATCACTGCATTGAAATCCAAAAACATATGAACCGGCTTTTTAGAAATTTCATGCATCAGTTTTTCAAATTCCTTCTCTCCGCTTTCTGTCAAAGAATACACTGCTTTTTCCGGCATATTTCCTTCCTTTTCAAGCCGGCTGGAAATAAAACCTTTCTGCTCCAGCTGAATCACTTTTTTATAAATAGAAGGTGTGCTGATTTTTACCCATTTTGAAATATTTCGATATTCCACCAGTTTTTGCATATCATATGCACTTAATTCTTCTTTTTTTAACATTCCTAACACGATTAAATCAATAGCCGCCATTTATTTTCCCCTTTCCTTATTGACAACTACTATAAATTATAGTATCATAGCACTTGTATTTCAATTACTATATTTTATAGTAGTATATACTATATCATTCATCAAATGAAAGGAGCAAACTATGAACAATCAAAAACAAAAAATGGAACTACTTGGAAATGCCCCTATTTCAAAAGCACTTTTAGCTATGGGCATTCCAACTATGCTTGGAATGTTGATCAATGCTTTGTATAATCTGGCAGACGCATACTTTGTCAGTGGATTAGGCGAAAGTCAAATGGGAGCTATTTCTATCGTTTACCCTCTTGGACAAGTTGTGGTGGGTTTGGGATTATTATTTGGAAACGGAGCAGCTTCCTACATTTCAAGATTACTTGGACAAGGAAAAAATGAGCAAGCAAACAAAGTTGCAAGCACTTCTCTTTATTGCAGTTTGTCTACAGGTACGCTTCTCATTCTTTTCTGTTTTGTATTCTTGAGACCAATTTTAACTCTTCTGGGTGCAACCGAAAGCATTCTCCCTTATGCAATAACCTATGCAGGAATTTACATCATTTCTTGTATCTTCAATGTCTTTAATGTTACTATGAATAACCTTGTCACAAGTGAAGGGGCTGCTAAAACTACAATGTGTGCTCTGCTGGCTGGAGCCATTTTGAATATTGTCTTAGACCCGATTTTTATCTACACCTTTGAATTGGGTGTTGCAGGTGCAGCCATTGCGACTGCCATTTCACAGATTGTATCTACTCTCGTTTACCTGCACTACCTTTCTACAAAGAAAAGCATCTTTCGTTTCCACTGGAAAGATTGTTTCTTTTCCAGAAAAATTTTTTCAGAAATATTCAAAATCGGAATTCCTACTCTTGTGTTTCAATTACTAACCAGTCTTTCCATTTCTCTAATCAACAATACTTCTAGTAATTATGGAGATGCTGCCATCGCCGGTATGGGTGTTGTTACTCGACTTGTTTCTATGGGAAGTTTGACTGTATTCGGCTTTATGAAAGGATTCCAACCTATTGCGGGATATAGTTATGGTGCAGGAAAGTATAGACGGCTGCGTCAGGCAATCAGAACCTCCATTCTTTGGTCGACCCTTTTTTGTATTGTTATAGGCTTCGCATTTTTTCTCTTTCCAACACAAATCCTTTCACAGTTTACAACTGGGAACGTAGAAATGATTCAAATCGGGGCTCGCTCCTTGCGGGTCAACGGTATTACTTTTATTCTCTTTGGTTATTACACTGTATATTCTTCGCTTTTCCTTGCATTAGGGAAAGGAAAAGAAGGTTTCTTACTGGGAGCATGCAGGCAAGGAATCTGCTTTGTCCCTGTCATTCTCATTCTGCCCTCAATATGGGGAGTAAAAGGAATTTTGTATGCACAGCCCATTGCTGATGTCCTTTCTTTCCTCATAACTCTGTTTATGGCATTTTCTCTCCACAAACAGTTAAATTTTTCCATGGCTCAAATAGAGTAATTTACAATATGTGTAAAGAATATCCCTATACAAAAAAAATACACGTTCATCAATACAACTTCACGTAGTGTTGATGAACTTCCTGAAGAAATTTCAACAAGGTAATACAATTAACCGATATGAATATCGACAAAGCAATATATCACCAGCAATGCTACTGCAACTGTAATTAAAGTGAACAGGACACCTTTCAAAGCAGACTTAATCATCCCCTTTTTCCAACGCCTGGAAAGTTTTTTTACTGCCTCGGCTTCTGAAAGATTTTGCTCACTCTGTGTGTCGATAATAGTATTGTCCATCGCATCCAATTCTGCTTTACAGCCTGTACAATGTTTAATATGATCATCAATCATCTTCTTACTATCACTGCTACACACACCATCATGATACAATGGAAGCAGATCTTTTATAATTTCACATGAAATATTCATTTCAAATCCTCCTGTAATTGCTTTTTTGCTCTGTAAAAAATCAATCTTGCCCAACTATCGGTCTTACCGAAAAGTTCCGCAATCTGGGAAAAAGGCAGTTCTCCGAAAACTCTCAAAGTAAAAACTTCTTTATAAGGTTCATTCAAGTTATGAAGAAATATATGTAACTGCCTTACATTTTCCTTGTTTAAATATGCATTTTCAATATCAGTAGAAAAATCTTGATTTTCTACAACTTCGCCTGATACAATATGTTTTTGTTTTTTGGCGAATGTAAAATATATATTTTTTGCTATCTGGCATAACCAAACAAACAACTTGCAAGTTCCATTGAACTTATCAATATTCCGCATGGCTTTAAAAAAAGTTTCTTGAGTTATTTCTTCTGCCAGTGACTCATTTCGACAGAGTGAAAAAGCATATTTGTAAACATCAGAAAAGTATTCTGAGTATATTTTTCCGAAATCTGGGATATCCAACTTATCACCTCCTTGTTTCATCTATAAGACTACGCACAAACCATTTCGTTTCAAAAAAATAATCTTTTTTTCAAATAAACAGCCGCCGCAGATTTCAAGCAGAAAAATCGCCCAGAAGTTTTCTCCTCTGAGCGATACTAATATTTTTTTTAAAGGCACTACGTTTCCTATAACACACAATTTTTTATCTTTTGAGATTTCCAGACCATCTTGGCCTGGCAAAGCAGTTCAGAAATCAATCCCGTTTTATATACATAATAATAATTATCTTTTATCAGCTGCTCGAAATTTTCTACTCCTACCGGAAGGCGTTTCTTTTCTTCACTCATATTATCACACTCCTTCTCTGTTAGTTGTATTATAACAAAGATTCGCGCGAAAGCCTATACATAACCTTTTCGGAGTGTAGATAAATAGAATGCAAGAAAAAACAAAGTGTTTACTTTATCTCTGCTTTTCGATAGATTTTATATAAAACAGGTTGAAGAATCAAACAGATAATTGCATACAATGGAATGATAAAACTTGCAATGGTTGTTACTTTTCCGCCCAAATTTATAAGTCCAGATTCTTTAATATCAATATAGATTTCTAATAATTGATCAGGAAAGAACGAACATAATTGCGGCAGTGTAATAATTCTGCTTAAAAATGGAAATGCACATAATACAACAAATGGTACAATAATTGCTGTTGTTGTAGAATGCGTGATTGCTGATATCAACATTGCCAATAAAGAGGCAAATAATGTACCAACATATCCGCCAAGTACAATAAGTAAATATGCCTGCAAAAAAGTAACATTATATACACTTCGCCACAAGTCTAACTGAATCGGGCAATTTGCTCCATCTGCTCCTAATACCAAAAGAACGATACCAGTATATAAAAGTACAAAAAGCAAATAGAAAACAGTAGTTATCATAAATCCCGCACTTATTTTGGATAACACACCCTTATTTCTTCCCAATTTAGTTGAAAAGAAAATAGAATCTGCCTTTGTCTGAAATTCATCTGAAAATATTCCGGACACAAAAAATCCAATCGCCAAAGCTAAAATCAAAATAAATGTTGAAATATTTTGCAGCAAAGCTGCCCAGCCATCTATATATTCATAATAAAAAGGTGTCTTCAAATTCTCATAGTTTTGAATCAAAAAATCCTTTTCTTCTTTTGTAAATGCCTCTTCTCCTGTATCCAGCCAATTTTTCAGAGTAGAAATTCTTCTTTCGTATATTTCCCCCACTTCATTATCTAAAACATGGTCAGCCGCATAAGGATTATAATCTCTAAATTCACTAAATGCAGAATTAATGACATCAAGAATTCCTTCTATCCCTTGCTTTTTTGCGTAAGCCTTATCCTGCTCTACAATCTCATCAGACAAAGCTTCTTTAGAATTATTAATTGTTCTATTTTCTTCAAGAACTTTGCGTAGTATATCTTCGGTCAAATATCCAGCCCATTTATTTTTCGCTTCTCTTAAATTTCGTGACGCTGCAATTCCAACAGAATGGTCTCCGTTTTCATCAACATATTCTACTCTATTTATCGTCAGAATACTGGTTATTACAAGTGCTATAAGCAATAAGATAACTGCAAGTTTATTTTTAGGTTTAAAAAAAACTTTTTTTATTTCAAATCGAAACATCTTCAGTACCTGCCTTTTCTCCAAAATAATATAAAAATACATCTTCTAATGAGGGTTCCATACACTTTGCATTTACAACCGGTTTTTCAAGAGAAATAATCCTCAATATAACACCATTTGCCTCTGATTTCATGTTAGAAATTTTGTACTTATTCATAAAATCAGACACCTTATTTTTTTTAACACAACATTCCCATACTTTTTCCGGCATAGAGTTTATGACTTCCTCTGGGGTTCCTGTGTGCATAAGTTTCCCATCTTTCAGTAACCAAATTTCATTGGCTATATATTCAATATCTGAAACGATATGGGTGGATAATAATACCAATCTGTCCTCTGCCAGCTCACTGATTAAGTTTCTGAAACGAATCCGTTCATTCGGGTCAAGTCCAGCGGTAGGTTCATCAAGAATCAGAATTTTAGGATTATTCAGCATAGCCTGTGCAATGCCAACTCTCCGCTTCATACCACCGGATAAATTTTTCATTTTCTTATTTACAACTTTTTGCAAGCCCACTTTTTCCACTAATTCTTTCACTCTTTTTTTCGCAACAATGGGTCTTATTCCTTTTAAAGAAGCAATATAGAGAAGATAATCTTTGATAGAAAATTCTGGATAAAACCCAAATTCTTGCGGCAGATATCCTAATAATTTCCGATATTCGCTATCCATATCAAAAATATCTTTTCCATTGTAGCATATGGCTCCATCTGTGGGTTTTAGTAACGTACACATCATTCTCATCAATGTTGTTTTTCCTGCTCCATTTACCCCCAAAAGCCCATATACCCCTGTTGTCATTGTGACATTTAGATTGTCAATGGCTGTAAAATCCCAAAATTTCTTAGATAAATTTGTTATTGTTAATTGCATTTATATCCCTCCCAACATTTTGTACATTCGTGTACGCTTCTATAAATTAGATTTCCTAAAACTACTAATGCAACACCAACCAGTAGTATCCAGACGGGAAGTCTTATGAGAGAATATATTTTCTCATTCGCTATAATTCCCCACCATACCACACTCCATAAGATACAAAAGACAATAGAAATCGTTTCATTTACATTTTTTTTATTACACAGCATCCCAAAACAGATACAAGCAGTTACTACCGCTGGAAATAAAAACTGCGATAACAAAGAAAGTAGTGTGATGTGCAACCTTCCGTGCAAAAACAAGCAAAATCCAGTAAGTAATACAACATCCACCAGCCCAAACAAGAAGATTCTTGCGGAATAAATCTGCCTAAGAGAAAAGTAAGAAGCACTCTCTATTTCCATACATTGATTGGATTTATTTTTCCACAATTCCGGAATAATCAAAATCACAAATAAAACACTTGCAATTCCTAGTCCTCTCTGTACAAAAAACTCCTCTTGGTTTGAAGAAAGAACCATCCCAATTCCTGCTAAAAGCAAGATTTGTAAGAACCACCATTTTTTCTGTGTGATACGGAATTGTGTCCACAAAAATTCTCGGTAAGTTAATAGCTTTTCCTGTTCTTTCAAATAGAATATTTCTATTGACTTATTCACTGTATCTACGATTTTTTCCTCATCTGGATGAACCACTATATCAGCTTCAAACCTTTTCACATTCTTTTTCATGTGTACCCTCCTCTCTGCCAAAAAGTTCTAACTGCTTCCTTGCATTTGATAATCGGTATTTCACTAAAGATATACTGATTTGCAACTCATTTGCAATTTCTGCAATTTTAAATCCCTCTAAATAATACAGAACAACCACTTCTTTCAACTCTCTTGGAAGCGAATGAACGGCACTCTCTATAAATACTTTATTTAATGCCTGCTCCATATCATTTGACCATTCGTATTTTGATAACTCTTCGTCGCTTATAAGCACTTCTTTGTTCTTTTTGTAATAATTCTTGCATAAATTCCCTGCAATGGTATAAAGATAATTCTTTGTTTTGCCTTGAAAATGATAATCGGATAATTTTGCAAAAAAATTTACAAATGTTTCTTGCGTTAAATCTTGGGCATATTCTGTATCGTAACAATGGTAACTACAATACTTTAATATTTCGTTATAATATTTACGCACAAAAGTATCAAAAGCCTGTTCGTTACCTTGTTTCATTTTCTGAATCAAAAGAAAATCTGTAAGCACAAAATCCTCCTTTCTCATTTGAAATGTTATAAACGTTTACATCATTCTACTAAGTATAACAACTCAAGTTGGTAAAAAGTTAGCCATTTTCAAAAAAATTTTTTTTGAATAAAAAACAGCCTTATATCAAAAACAAAAAAACGCCCAGAAGATTTACTCCTCTGAGCGATACTCAAATTGATACCTTACACCACTTCCACCCCATACTTCTCCATCCAATAATTCACCTGGAGCATATAAGCCAGCATCTGCGGCCCTGCCATAAGCTGCCCGTACCATGGTTTTCCGTAATCCTTTGGACTGTCCAGAAACTGCTGCACCTTTTTCCGATCCAGGAACTGGCGTACCGGGGCATTGGGATTTGCCAATACTTCTTTTAACTGTTCTCCCAGCATGGCTTCATACTGTGGATGATAGGTTTTTGGATAAGGGCTTTTCCTTCTCCATAATACTTCTTTTGGCAACTTTCCTTCCCCTGCATGACGCAGCAAGCCTTTTACTACACCGTTCCTGCACTTCATTTCCCATGGAACATTCCATACATATTCAATAATCCGGTAATCTGCCAGAGGTACTCTGGCTTCCAATCCGGAATACATGCTGGTGCGGTCCATCCGATCCAAAAGTGTCACCATAAACCATTTCAGATTCAGGTAGGCAATCTCCCTTCTTCTTTTCTCTTCCTGGCTTTCTCCTTCCAGAACCGGTGTTTCTTCGATGGTTTTCTCGTAAGCAGCTCTGGCATATGCCTCCATGGGAAGGCTGTGAATCACTTCCTTGGAAAGCAGGATCTGACGCACCTTCATATCCGGCGACCAGGGAAATGCTGACATCTGAAACGCTTCTTTTGTATGAAACCAGGGATATCCTCCGAAGATTTCATCGGCACACTCTCCGGTGAGAGCTACCTTATTCTGTTTTACCACCTGGGAACAGAAATAAAGCATAGAAGACTCCACGTCTGCCATACATGGAAGGTCTCTGGCATCCACGGCTCTATACAGATTTTCCAGCAGGTTCTGGTTATCACATTCCAGAAAATGATGGTTTGTATGAAATTCTTTTACCATTTTTTCTACCCAAGGGCGGTCCTGGCTAGGCTGAAAGGAATTTGCCTGGAAATACTGCTGATTCCCCTGAAAATCAAAGGAATAGGTATCCAGCACAGCTCCCTGTTTCTCCAGTTCTCTGGCACAGATAGCGGTGACCAGGCTGCTGTCCACACCTCCTGACAGAAAGGTACTGATGGGAACATCGGACAGCATTTGTTTTTTCACGGCATCCTCTACCAACCAGGCTGTTTTTTCTACAGTCTCTTCAAAAGAATCTTCGTGGCAGCGGCTTTCTAATTTCCAGTAACCATGTTCTTGCAGGACACCATGTGAAAAGGTCAGATAATGCCCAGGAAGTACCTCCCTGACATCTTGAAACACTCCTTTTCCATAAGTTTTCGCTGGTCCAAGAGCAAATATTTCGCATAGTCCCTCCTGGTCTACTCTGGCTTTTATCCCCGGATACCGCAATAATCCTTTGATTTCTGATGCATAAACCAGACTGTCTTTTGTTCTTGTGTAAAACAAAGGTTTCACGCCAACACGGTCCCGAAACAAAAATAACGTTTCTTTTTCTTCATCCCACAGAGCAGCAGCAAAGATTCCATTTAAACGTGAAAGAATGCCCTCTCCGTACACCAGATATCCCAGGAGCATAACCTCTGTATCACTGCTGGTTTCAAACTCCACGCCAAGATTTTCCAGTTCTTTTTTCAATTCATGCATGTTGTAGATTTCTCCATTCATAACCAGGGTACAGGTATGTCCCTGTCTGGTTCTTGTCATGGGCTGCTGCCCTGTCTCAAGGTCAATCACCGACAGTCTCACATGTGCCATACCGCAATGGCTGGAAAGATACCATCCATCCTCATCCGGCCCTCTTCTCTTCTGTGCCTGATTCATATTCTGCAAAATGGTTTTCCACTTTTCCTTCTCCTGATCATAAATCACCTGCTCACTGCAAAATCCTGCAATTCCACACATAGTCCCTCTCCTTTTTTCTAAGCATTACTGAATGACCGGCTGGTATTGTTTTCCTTCCAGGGCAGCTTTTGCCGCTGGAACCAAAAGCTCTGTATGTGCAATCATGGAATTTGGCTTTTTCTCTGCATTATCCTGCCCAAAAGGAACAAAATACACATGCTTTGCATTTAACAAAAGCCCGATATTTTTCATGTTCATTCCCAGTGCATCGTTGGTAGAAATAGATAAAAGCAATGGTCTTTCATTTCTTAGATGAGCCTTTGCTGCCATAAGCACCGGGCTATCTGTGATACCATTTGCCAGTTTTGCAATGGTGTTTCCCGTACAGGGAAGAATCACTAACAAATCCAGCAGCCCCTTGGGTCCAATGAGTTCTGCCTGGGCTATGGTGAGCATAGGGGCAATCCCCGTAATCTTTTCTGCTTCTTTTACGAAATCTTCTGCGTTTCCGAAACGGCTGTCAATGCTCTGGGCAGCATTGGAAAAAATAGTCTGTACCTGTGCCCCCTCCTGTACCAGATTTTTTAATTCTATAAATACACGTTCATAGGTGCAAAAAGAGCCTGTAAATGCAACTCCGATTTTCTTTCCCTGCAATTCCATTTTACTCCCCCTCTAATTTCCACTTTGATTTTATTTTGTCTGCCAGAATCTCTGCAGAAGATGCCGGAGCATATTTTCCCGGAAGTCCTGGTAAAAGAACTGCCGTAATCCCCAATTCTTCTGCTGCTTTATAATCCACGCCTCCTGGTTCCGAAGCCATATCCAAAATCAGAGTATCACTTCTCACATAACCCAGCAGTGCTCTTGGCAAAGCCATGGCCGGAATGCTATTAAAAATAAAGTCTGCCTTGTGCAATGCCTCAGAAAGCTCTTCTTTTTTTATCACCCGATTTGCCTTTATATAAGCTCTTGTAGCTGCTTCTTCCTGCCTTTCATACACCAGCACTTTGCTGGAAATTCCTTTCAAATATGACACCAGAGTGCTTCCACACCTTCCATATCCAAGCACCAGACAGGTACTCCCAAAAAGATTTCTAGGACTTCTTGTAATGGCTTCTGCAAGAATTCCCTCTGCCGTTGCGAGAGTATTTTTCATGGCTACATTTTCATCTTTCAGATAATCCACACACTGAATTTCTTTTTTCTCTGCCTGTATACAAAATTCACTAGGAATCCTGCCTTATACCCCATTTGATAGACACATAGAACGAGTGGTATAATCTATCCAGAAAGTCAGGAGGATGAATTATGGCACAGACGTACAGTATCGAATTCAAGGAAGAGGCATGTAAACGTGTACAGTCGGGGATACCGGCGGCACAGGTAGCAAGGGAACTCGGAATCAATGTAAATACCCTATACACATGGATGTCCCGGTTTAAAGAACATCCGGCACAGCCCTTTGTAGGCAGCGGCAATCTCCATCAAAAAGATGCTGAACTGCGGGCACTAAAAAAGCGGATCAAAGATTTGGAAGAAGAAAATGAATTCCTAAAAAAAGCAAGCGCCTTCTTTGCAAAGAACCTGAAGTGATCCGTTACCTTTATATGGAGCAGCACCGCTCCCAATATCGGATCGCAAAGATGGCGCAGTGGCTTCAGGTTTCAAAAAGCGGTTATTATGCGTGGCGGAAGCGCTCCAAAAACCGACGATGTGCAGAGAATGAATCTTTACTGAAAGAGATTATCCGAATCCATGAGGAGTCGCGAGGCACTTATGGCACCAGAAAGATAACCCATGAAATAAACCGGAAATCAGAAAAACCGGTCAACCACAAGCGTATAGAGCGCATCATGCGTGAAAACGGTATACAGTCAAAAAGTCACAGAAAATATAAAGCGACAACAAATTCCGGTCATAACCTTCCGGTGGCGGAAAATATCCTGAACCGGAATTTTACGGCAGACAGACCCGGACAGAAAATGGTAAGCGATATTACGTACATCCCGACAGATGAAGGCTGGCTGTACCTTGCAGGGGTTATGGATCTTTGCGGAGATAAGATAGTCGGGATATCGATGGATGAGCGTATGACGAAGGAGCTTGTGATATCCGCGCTTAAGGATGCAATCAGCCATACGAAAACTACAGCCAGATGTATCCTGCATTCCGACAGGGGAAGTCAGTACTGTTCACAGGAATATCAGAAGCTTGCCAAAGCCCATGGTTTTATCAGTAGCATGAGCCGCAAAGGGAACTGCTGGGACAATGCGCCGATGGAGAGCTTCTGGGGGAAGCTTAAGCAGGAGTGGCTGAATGAACAGCATTTCCATACCCGGGAGGAAGCGAAAGCGGCAGTATTTGAATATATATGGATATTTTATAACCGCAAACGGATCCATGAAGCAAACGGATATCTGACGCCGGAGGAGTACTATCAAAAACATGAGAAGGATTTGAAAGCAGCATAGCTTATTTTGAGCCAAAACCCACACAGGCACAGCAGGCCTAGAAAAGAGTATCCTGCCAGCCTGAATGGATAAAAAAATGAGGAAAATCAAGAAAAACTAAGAACAGGATAGAATTCTTTCGTTTTAGGTGTCTATGCTGACGGGGACGGCTCAATACATTGCACATACTTTTCTCCTTTCAATTAAATAAGAGTAGTCTTTCGACTACTCTTCGTTTTTAGGCTGTTCAATTTTGCTATAGAATTCATTGAATGAATCCTGTAATGCTTTGTGTCTCTTCTGAACATTTTCAGGTTTTGCACTTCCAGAAGCACATGCCGCATTATATTCTTCGCTCACAGATGCTCCTGATTCTGAATCAAAGAATTTCATGATCCAATCTGTAAAGATATCTTCGTTGTACTTTTCATCCAAGCATTTTTTGATAAATGGAACAAGAGAAACTAAATGTGTTTCTTTATATACTTTGGCTGCAATTTTCTTTGCATCTCCGCTTGTTAAAATTGTCGCATGGATGTATTCCATTAAGTCGAAGATATCGCTCATATAGTCTTGTTCGTCTTTGTCGATTTCTACTTCAGCCATGTAGTTGTTAAACACTTTGCTTTCAAATGAAACATCCTGAATCTCATTATTTAACATAGCATGAATTTTTACAATCAAAGGAACATAAGCTTTTGCATCATATGCTTTCTTAGAGAACATATCCTCAAACAAAGAATGTCCTCCCATTTCAATGATGGATTCCAGATTCTTACAGTTGGCAATGTTTTTCTCTTTTACAGAAAGTGGTTTCCCGGCATTAATTCTCCTAAACATTTCTCTTTCTTCTTCTTTAGTGATATCATCATAATAGAAAATTGTAAAAGTTGCATTTTCTACAAGCTTTTTGATTTTTTCTGGCAGCTCAGAGAATTTCATTTTTGAAATATCATACTCTTCAATTTCATCAGTAACCTCATCAAGCAATTTGATTGGTGGTAAATCAATTAACGGAAACTCATCATCGAGGAATGATTGAATTGTGGTAAGTCTTTGTTTACCATCAAGGATATCATATACTCTATCATCTCCTCTTTTTGCATACACAGGTGGAATAGGATATCCAATAATCATCGACTCGATTAATTCACCTTTTCTTACTTTGTCCCAAACAAAACTTCTCTGAATTAAATTGTCAAAAGAAATCTTTTTTCCCTTAATCATACTTGTAATCTGTTCTGCTCTCCATGTAATATTTGCTTTTCTTAAACTCATAATTTTATCCTCCTATGATCTACATTCTATTTGCAATATGTTTTATACTATTGGTTGTCCTGCCAAGCATAAGTGCAATATCTTTATACAAGACTCCTTTTGCACTTAAAAACTTGATTTTGTCTTTTTCAGATTGAGTAATGCTTTTCCTATTATTGTTTCCTTTAGCAATATTTACTTCTGGTCTTACCCATACTGGCTCTGGAACTAAACTCCTAAGCTCATACCCTCTCCAATCTATGCTTTCTTTATGCGTATTAGCCCATTCCCAAAACTTTTCAACATCAATCCGGTATCTATACCCATTACCTGCCTTTTCCCTGTAATACGGCATATCGTATTGTTCCATCCATCTGTGAACAACACTCATACTTACATGAAAAGATTTGGCAATCATTCCAGCATAAACATTATCATGGTATTTTGAGAGTCCTAAATATCCAGCTCTCTTTTGTACAGCCACAATGGAACGATTTAGCTTTTTAGAGGTAGTTTCTATTGGCTGTATCGTATACCGACCTATTAAATACTCATCTTCCTTTTGAGTCCATATTCTAGGCATATCACTCACCATACCCTGCACGTTCTAATAGAATATCCATAACCTGTTCTGCAGCTTCCTGGAATTGCTGAAAATGTGCAACTACTTCCATGGGAAATCTTGGAGCCGAACCAGTTTCACTTATGTATGCTTTAACCGCATAATCCCAGTTATAAACACCTTGGATATTGGTTAAAATCACATGATATAGTTTCTTCCTTTCAACGCTATAGACTTCACATATCAGTTTGATTTTAGGATTTACCTTATCGTACCAATCTCCATTTTTCGGAATAGGTGTTTGGCTTCCCTTTACTCTTGGGATAGTAGTATTGCTAGTATCTGCCTCATATTTTCCTGTCTTTCTGATAGAAGGAAGAACTTCGGATGTTACCCAGTCAGTAAATCTCTCCGCAGCTTCTTTTCTACTCTGGAAGATTGTCCTATATGGATTGGCTTCGTTAATAAAAATTGCTTCCTGTTCTCTCCCTAATCTGTCGATGACCTTACCAGTAGTAACCCCATCTTCTTTAAGCCTTGATTTAACTCTGCTAACCTGTTCTAGTTCTAACGCTCTACAAATATCTGCCAGGCAGAACCATACTTCTCCATCAATAATGACCGTCCTTACCTGTCCAAATTCCTCACTGTTAAAGATTTTCATTTCGTTCATAATAATTCTCCTTTTCTTATTTTGTTATATTTAAGGGATTTTCTCTTAAAGTTACGGTTATTGATTCAACAGTTTTTTCTCTAAATCCTGCATATCTTCCGAAGAATAATTTCTCCCTTTGAAATTATTAAACTTATTCTTTTTCTCCTGTTTCCCTTGGAAACTAAAGACTTTATCATATTTCCCCTCCAATACCGCAGTCATATTCTCTTCCTGGATTAACCAGTCAAAGGAAGGTTTCCAAGAGTCATCTGAAAGTTTGCTAAAATATTCTGATTCCACTGTTTTTTTAAATAGTTTCTCAAAATCTTCTAAGTCATATCCCTTGTCAAACAATATGTCCAGGAATCCTTTTCTCTTTTTGGTCAGTCGTTCTACTGGCTGAAGAGTAGTACAAATTCTGTTATACTTATTTTGTATCTCAACATAAATGCCTATGGGTGGAAGTCTTGAAGAAGATGCGGTAACTGGTTCTAAAGGAATTTCCGTTGCTGTTGATTCCACTACAGAGGAGGCTGCTGTTTTCTTATTTTCCTTATTTGGTAACAACATCTTCCCTATACTACTCTCAACTACACTACACTGAACTAAACTCGACTGTGGAACCATTTTGGAACCATTTTGGTTCCACTTATTTTCAAGTTTACTTACGGCTTGCGTTTCATCAAATGTGTATGCTCCATTCTTTTTTAAATAAAGCATACTCCCTTCTTCCCGATAAGGCGTTTCTACATATCTATCCCCTTTCAATGTATTGTGCATTCTCCAATGCTTTACAACCATTACACCCGAATCAAATTTGATTAAAAAGCCTTTATATATAAGCAAATTTAGGTCATCATCAGACGCTCCGACAAATCTTTGCACTCCTCTAGGATTCCCTATAAATCCGTCATCATCAGCTTCCAAATTCAAATGAAAGTACAAGGCCTGCGTACTTAATGGCATAGAAGTAAAGGCATCAGATTTTATCAATTTGATATTAAACATCCTCTTTGCTGCCATAATTTGTTCCTCTTATTTTTCTTATTTTCCTTATTTAAGCGTAAAAAAATAAGCCTAATAATCTTATTAAGCTTATTTTTAAAATCCTTATTTTTCTTATTTAAGGAGCTTATTTTCCTTATTTAAGCCCTTATTTTTTTCTTATTTTCCATTTACACCTCTTATTTCTTTGCAATCAAATAGCAAATAAATCCTATAAGAATAAATGGTAACGCAAATCCCAACTCATACGGTAATCCTAAAATCATTGTTGTCATAATAAATATCCTCCTTAAAATATACATTTTATAAATATCATCTTATACAGTTTTGATATTTTTCTTCGTTCACTCTTCTCTTTTCTGTTTTCACAATAGAAAATCCATTGTCGGCACATGGTTCATTTTCTATGTTACCTCTACATTTTTGCATTTTGAAATAATGTATTGCCCTTAAATATTCTTTGCTTCTTCTAATTTTTTCGGCTTTTATTAGAACGTCTTTATTCTCTTCTAAAAACCTTTTATGCTTTTCAAATGCTATCACTTCTCCACTTCCTTTCTTAACCCCCTGTCACATCTCTATACCGATATTATACACCCTTCCCATTTCCTTTTCCAGAACAGATGCCGCAAACATACAATCATTTTTATTTAACCCATTGGAAATGTTATTTGCTCCAATGAAATCAGAAGCTTGTCTTAACTTCTCTTCCACCATGGATAAAGTCTCTAAATAATCTATCGCATCCCTAATTGTCTTTTTCATATCTTTTATCCTTTCTTTCCCTTGTTTTTAAAATAAATTCCTTATACTCTCCATAATCTTTAAATGTTACATACTCTCCATTGTAAACATCTAAGCATTGCTCTCCATTTGCCATTTCAAAACTATTGGCTGAGATAATAATATAAACTTCATTTCCATATCCATGTTCCAACACGGGCTTCAGGAAATATTCCTTTAAGTCTAAGATGTTATCAATACTATATCCGCTATCAATGGCATCCAACAGAATCCATCTTTCTTTTACCGGCTCTTTTTCTTCTGGGATTGCCTCATCTTCATCTCTAGCAATTTCGTCCATTAGTTTATTCAGACTACTAAATTTATCCTCTACCACACCATATTTCATAAAATGCGCCACTTTCTTTGATAGCTGTACAATATTCATGGAAATATTCTCACCTTCAGAAGAACATGTGGAAGTAGCTGCAAGCGCAAAATCTTCATGAAATAATGCAGCACTTATTGCCTTACTTCCACCATCATGCAAATTATCAAACTTTATGTATGGAATTTCCCTTTTCCTCAAATCTGTCCTCATCCATTGCATCAACGTAGTTTTCCCTGAACCATTACATCCAACCAGAACAGTCACACCTGGTTTAATCTCTACACTTTTTCTTAAATAAATACGCTCTTCTCCATATGGTTTTGTTTCAATTTCAAATTTTCTCATGTTCAAATAGCAACTCCTTTACTTATATTCTTCCATGGTTCACTTCTAACATATTCACATTTCAGTCCCATATCCCTCATTCTCTGCTCCATCCAGATTCCACAATCAAAATTTATATTTTTTACTGTCCATTCATTGTATAAACGAACAAGAACACCTGCAGCCCGTCCATAATCTTCTTTATGAACCAGGAATACAAGTGTTCTATAGTGAATCATATCTTCAATTTTTACTGATTTCCGTTTTATCATCTCTACATACTTCGTCTCCTTCTTCACATGAAAAAAGACACCTCTTTCGAAGTGTCTGATTCATATTGCTTTATTAATTTTTAAATCAATCTCTTAGTCCCTACAATATACGGAACATTAAGATATCTTCTCTTAGCAGCCTGATTAATCACCTTGTTTCTAAAACTCTCTGGAACAATCACAGTCCCACATTTACCACATTTGCAGATAATATCAACTTCCAGACCATCTCTTTCATTTGTAAATAAAGATAACCTATCGCCTGTTCCAATTATTTTATATTTATGTCGATGCAATATATTTTTCAATGTTATACACCACCTATTCTTTCATGTATGGATTATCTTTCAATCTATAATCACATCCCTTTGCTAAAAGAAACTGTGAATATTTCAATTTATCTTCACTTGTTAAAGAGAAATCCACTTCCAAACCACAACTATAATTAGTTGGTATCTTTAAAGTGATTACATCCTCCATTTCAAATTCTCCCTCTTCTCCATCGTCCCAACCACCAGTAGTCATCTCTACTGCAATTTCATTCCACTCTTTATCTCTTTCAATACTCCCAATCTTAACAGGATTGAAGATTTCAGTTAAGATAAACTTGATTTCTTCATCTGTTAAATCTAAAAACTCTCTGTATTTTAACATATTTTTACCTCCATTTGCCAATAGAAACCAGAATTTATCGTAACTTACCTTTAAGTTTTAATGGATTACCCATAACCTTAAACATATCTTCTATTGCTTTCTTCTTGTATGGACATTCTTGATTACATTTACATTCATAACACCAACCTATATCATAAGCATCTCTACGCTCATAACCTTCATCATAGTCACAAATCCTATCCATAACTTCTCCTTCAATCCAAATAAAATCAATCTTTTATCACTCATTGTCTATATCGAATACTTCATATAAATATGATTTTAAATCAACAATAATGTTCGTTTCATGTGGATTTTCCTTTATTGCTTTGTTAATAGCAAAGTCAATATTTTCTTTTATCTCATCCCTTCTAAATTGTGAGTCATTCATATGTACACCTCTATATCTCATCCATCATTCTTTTAACTCTCTCTATCTCTTCTTCGCTATGCTGCGTTCCACAACTATTCATATCTATATACCATTGCAATACTTCTTTTTCCGTTTGCAAATCGTTTACGTTTATTTTCATAGTATGCCGCATTAAAATTCTAGGGTCTTCATATTCTTTAAAGTATGAGCCGAACACTTTAATTTCATTATTAATGAACCTACAAATTGCTGTTAATCTCTGCAAACCATCTACGCAAACATAGTCATTATATGCTCCGTCTTTTACTGGATAATGCCAGGATGGACAGTTGAAATATATTACATTGCCTGAATTTCCACCTCTGAGAAAGAATTCAAGCCAAGCAATTTGTTGTTCTTCTGTCCAAACATGACCTCTTTGAAAATTTGGATTTAGTTGAAGATTCATTGCTTTCTGTTCTTCTTCAATCCAACCTGGTATTCTTCTGATATCCATATCAACCTGATAACTTCCGTTTCTGGTAAACTGTGGAATATCTTTAAATCGTGTTATTTTTTCCATTCTCTTTGCCTTTCGAATTACTGTCTCTATTCTACCACAATCCATGCTGTATCACCACATTTTTATTCGCATAGCTTCGGATATAGTCTATTTCTAAAGACTGTATTTCCTCAGTAATGCTATTATTTCCATTTGATATTCTCAATAATTTTATCATAATAGTTGTCTGATAATTCCGCAAATACAAGAACACCATTTTCATCAGGACAATGAACAATGCATTTCACTTTGTATTCTAGTCTTTTCCAGCTTCTTGTAATAATTATTCTATCTTCTTTTTTAGGAATAAAATCAATATCACCTAAATTTTCTTTTGTATCTTTGTCAATTAAAAAAATATTCTTATTCACAATTGTTCTTCCTTTCCTGTGTAATCCGGTCTGTAATGAGGACAATTCCCACAATCGCTGCATTCGCATTTTCCTCTGTAATATTTCCATATACATGTTCCGTCTTGTTTCACGGTTCGTTTTCCTTTTCTCTACAAATTAAATTCAATACATCTTTTGCCACGAAAAGTAGTTATTTCAAACCATTCAAATTCCAAGTCATATTCTTTATCTCTTAATTTGTTTAAAGGAATATATTTTGACACACCATTTTTATGTATCATAACATAATATATATTTCTTGCTTTCTTTAAGATTTCTCGTATTGTCATGAGATAACCCACCTTTCTTCATAAAATAAAATGTGACTTTCATCTCTATGCTATCTTTAAAAATGTTTCATCATCAAAACAGTAAAAATTTCTTTCCAATGGATTATTCTTTCTAATGTCTTTCAATTCATAATCATCATAAATCCTAATACCATCTTCTCCTTTAAAAATTGCATAACATCCAAATGGCAGAGATGTTCCATCACTCATATCAATGGCAGAATCCGTAACATGAACAGTTCTATATTCTTTTCCATTGATAATAATATCTGAACACTGTGCATAATATGCAGCCCATGCAAAAGCAGCTAATTCAAAATCTGAAATAATATGTTTCTTTCCATTTCGTTCTCTTAACTCTAACATATTTATCTATCAAACTCCTTCTTGAAATATCACTTTTATCTATCCAATTCTCTTAACTACCGCCTTTTTCCCTTTAATTTCAACCTCATATTTTCCGTGACTACAGAAAGATACAGTAAGCGGAAATTGAAAGTTCTCACTTCCATTTCCATAACTTTTTCCTGCTACTGCACCTTCCGTCATATCGTCTATGACCAAATCTTCTTCAACAATCCTGATTTCTTTATGTTTAATCATTTAATTCTCCTTTTATTAAATTCCGATTTCATTTTAAAAATCAAAAAGCATCCAAAGATATATTCTCTGAATGCTTTTATCATATTATTTACTCATTGTTACTTATACTCTACGTGAAACTCCTAAAACACTAATAAGTGCATCTTGCAACACTCTTGATACGTTAATTCCGGCTTTGTCTGCTTCATAATTTAACCAACTAGGTAATGAAACATTTTTTCGTACAACTTTTGTATCAATTTTTCTTCTGTATTCTACTAAATCCACATCAACAATTGAAATAATGATCTTTCCTTCCCCTGCAAAGGTAGACTGTGAAATGTCAATATTTTCAAGCAGCGAAGGTTCTTTTATATCCTCTCCTTTATCTTCTTTTTCAATACAAGTTATTCCTATAGCATCTCTAGCCATCATGATCGCATCTGCCAAAGTACCTTTTGGTTTTCCTTCTTCGTTTGCTTCCGTTAATATTTCCAAATCAGGTACTTCAATCAAAATATTAGTATCAACATCTGTAAATATTACTGGATATGCCACTTTCATTTTATTACCTCCTCATATATTAAGATGGGTAGGGGATTATTATAATCCCCATTTTCTCAATATTGCCTTTGCCAACCGCTCATTGACTTCTCTATGACGTGGTATCTTTTCTTCATCATTTCCACGTTTATAGATATCATGATTTCCACCATGTCTTTCAAAAACAAACCCACCATCTTCTAATCTTTTAATCAGGTCTCGTTGTTTCAAATATAATTGCACCTCCTTACAATTATATTATACACAATTATTGTGTAACGTCAATATGATTTATACACAATTTTTACACAACATTATTTATTTCCTAATTACCAATATCTATTCATACATATACCTCCACATCAATTCCGCTGATTAAATGTAACGTGTACCAACTCTTTCCTATTTTGTTTCCACTTGAACCATTATTTACACAGAATTCAACAACACATTCTCTTTCTAAGTCTTGTAACTTCTCTAATGAAATAACGCATCTATCAAAGGATTTAACTCTTTCAATATCCTGTAACTCTTCAATATTAATATCGAATTCATAGAGCAGAATGTCAAAAAATCCTTCTGTATTATACTGTTCGCTTGATTGCAGTTCTTCATAATACACAACAAGAAAATGCTCATTTGAACATGGCGCTTCTTTTAAATGTACCTTTTCTCTTACTTTGTCATCCATATATGTAGCAATATTTTCCATTGTCAAATCATCAATATTGTACTTTTTACTCATAATTTATACCTCTTTTTTGTCATCCAAAAATCCAAATGGATTTACCATAGCTTCCATTTCTTCTACATCATCTGTTGATAATTTAAAACTAGAATCAACATATTCTCCATCTGGAAGTTTAATATGATTCAAATCTTTATAAAAAGTTTCCATTGCCTCTTCTAAACTATGTGCCATTACTTTTACTGTTCCGCACATTTCCCAGGTTACACATAAATCATATTGTTTCATTTCTTTTGTTGTGTTCATAATCATTCCTCCATACAAAATCGTGCTTTCATCATTAAATAACTTCAATTTCCCATATAGCATTTTCACGAAAATACTGTTTACAGATACCGTTTTCAAATTTCCAGTCAGATGCTTTTCCGTATTCAATCCAACTTCCTTTCCCATTGTTGGCTAATGTAATTTTGCTATCTGGTTTTCCATCTTCAATACTGTAAAATCCGTTTGTCTGTACTACATTCGGTTTTCTAATCTGCCCCTCATATTCCTGTTTGATATAATGTTTTCTGATAATAAATTTATGCCCTTCTTTGATTGCCCTTTTTAACTGTGCTAAATTTTTAATTTCCATGTCTATTTCCTCCATACAATATCGTGTTCTTATCTATTCTCTAAATTTCTTCTTCTATAATATCCACTACGCCACTCGGTTTATCTGCATTATTGAAATATCTCCCACCTGTGAAATAAGTATAACAATCATTGAGCACAACACCTTTTTCATATCCGTTCAAATCATTTATATTGATTTTGTTTCCCTTATAATCTGTAAGTTCGTACCTGTCGACTTGCTTTCCAGTTCCATAAAGTGTATAAATTGCTTTAAAAATTCCAATGCCTTTGAGAATATTCTCTGTTTGTTTTCCTGTACAATTTTCCTTTTCCAGTTCTCTTCTAAAATATTCCTGATCGTCAATTTTAAATATAACTTTTCTCATACACTTTTCCTCCGATTAAAATTATCTTTTATCTACTACTGTTCCGATTTCAATATTTCAAAGGATATTTGTCAAAATTCAAATATTTTTCATCATATACACTAGGAATATATTCTCTAAAATCATCATAGTACCACGCCTTGTATAGTTTAGTTCCTTTTTTGGCAAGTTCTCTTACTGCTTCTTGAAAGGCATCATATAACGTAAGGCAATATTCATCCATATTTTCTTTCGTTCTTTCTCTTATTCTCATTGGCACTTTTTTAACAATCAAATCTTCGCTATAACTCATAATGACCTCCTTAGAATTATCTTTTAATATTCCTGTAAATCTCTATATTGCTCCCTTTTAGCCATTTGCTCATAATTATTAGAGATAAAATCATAAGCATGTTTAGGGTCATCCTTTAATACTTCTGTAAAATTTTCCATTAATTCAATACTTTTCATTTTTTATTTCCTTTCTAAGCCAATCAATGAAAATTCTTTTTCTTACTTCATTCATATTTTTCTCCCTTACACAATCTCTCTAGGAATATAATCAGCTAAATAATCGACCTGACGTTCTCCAAAAGTTAAATCAATACTTCCAATAAGCTTAAAATCACAATTGTTATTTCCCATCCACTCTTCAAAACAATCTGCAATAGTCCATTCTTCAACATTCTTATTTGCATGAAAATCATTGTGTGCCATTCTTGCATAATGTTCTACATCCCTTTGTCTATCCAATGGAATTAAATATACAAGTGGCTGCACACCATCAGAATCAGGTTCTTCATTATCATATGTCCCATCAAAATCTAAAACAAATAATGTCCACATATTTCTCAACTCCTTCGTTTTCTTACAGCTCGTTATAAATTTCTCTTCTTAAATTTTCTAATTTCTCTAACAATTTCTTTTTACTTAACCGTTTAGAAGTTCTTATATCCTCTATAACTTCATCCAGGGTATACACAGAATCATGCATAAGTCCGCTCATATTGTCCAATGATTCTTCGTATGAATCAAATTCTGTTTTTAAGAACTTATAATCATCTTTTAGCTCCTCATAATCCATTTGAAGATTTCGCTTTGCACATTCTGCAAAATCTGTTCCCATGTATTTACTTATGTAATAAAGAACATCATTTTCTCCACCTATTGTAACAAGTTCTGTTTCATTGTTACTTTCAACCGATACATTTTCCATGTAATCACCTCATTCAAGCACATCTCAAAGCCAATTTCTTATATTGCGGATATTTACAATAGATTTCCCTTACCTGGTTTTCACTGTGAAAGAAGTTATGAATATCACTTACATCTGCATCAAAATAAACGACTTTTCTTCCTATTTCTTTTGCATCTGCTGTTCTGCCACTCCAATGAATAATAATTATCTTTTTATAGGGTCTACCATTATCCCATATGCCTCCAGCTATTTCATATGTATATTCCTTGTACATGTTTCTCTTCCTTTCCTACTAAACAAAGGACACAAGCTTATTTCGCTTGTGCCCTTGCTATTGTTAATTGTTCTGTTTAAGTCTATTGTAAAGATTTTTAACATCCTCATCTTCAAAATCGAAAATTTTTTGCATACCAAAACATCCATCTGTGTCATTATTAAATATGCAACCATGACATTTTTCTCTACTCTTACAATAATTAGTAAGTGCTACTCTCTTATCATCAACACTTAATTTAATTTCAATCTTTTCACCTGTAAGTTCTTCCAACTTCTGTCTCATTTCTTCAGCAGTCATTTCCTTTGATTCTTTACGTTCCCAGATAAGTTCAAGATTATCAGATTTTAAAATATCTTCTAGACAATATACATTTTCTGTATTAACTTTAAAAACTTTCATAATATCATATTCTTTTTCATGGTATTGAATATCCATTAGACATTCATCATAAGTTTCTAATCTATTAAAACTATCTTTGTTAATCAATTTATCTCCAAATACCATGTGCATTGCATTATTTCTTTGTTCAACAACCATTCCGTCTTTTAAATCTGCCTTTGTGAACTCCTGTACTGCTTGTTCTTTTGCCTTTTCTGTACTCATGTAATCACTCCATTCTAAGATTCTATATCCTTCCCTCTTATACCAGTCAACATTGCAGCAACAACCATTTGTGTCATAAGCTATTTCTTCTTTATAACTAATAAACATGTTATTTTTTAAATAGCTGGTTCCATCGCGCCACTCCATTCCATGTTCATGCATCTGCTTGCAAAAATCATTTGCTTCTTCTTCTGTTTTACAATGGACTGCTATTTTATTGAGTTTGTTTTTAAATTCTTCCCAATCAAATTCTTTTTTCATCTTTGTTTTCACTTCTGTGTTCTCCATTTCTCTGTTCCAACAATATTCACAGCCTTTGCCTCCATTAACAGTACAATTAACAGAACTTTCAGCTACTGATTCATAATCATGATCGTATGGACATCCAAAACAACCACTGTAATACTCCTCACTTATATCTTCTGGATGCTCAATCTTTAATTTCTCTTTAAACGTCATCTTATTACCTCCTGCTAGTCTCTATAAATGATAATTCTCTTTGTCGTCACTGTATAAACTCCTAATAGTAACACCATAGCAAAGCCTACGTTTACCTCTGCCAACATGCCTAATCCCGAAATCAAAATAAGCATTATCCCTAAGATTTTTTGTCTTAGGAGATAACGCCTATATAATCTCTCTTTTCTCTTTTTCACAAGCCGTTTATGTCTACTTCTTTGTTCTATGATTCTCATAGCCTGGTCAAGCGTATAGTAGTCATATTCAGCTACTACATTATCTTCATTTAATGGCTGCATGATTTATCCCTTTCTCTTATGCAGTTTTGACTTTTACTTTTCCCTTAGCGATATCAGATAACCATATTCCTAAAGCTGCTGTTTCGCTACAATTCCAATGTTCACAGTGAGCATGAATGCGACTATAAGAGAAGCTGGTCTTTTTCATTTCTTCTAATAACCTCTTTGTCTCTAGCTTATTCCCACTACAGTTTGAATAGACTTTTCCTAAAGCTCTAAACAGAGTAGATTTAAAAGCATCCTCTTCCTCAGACCATCCTGATTCAAATATCATTTCGAATATCCAGCTAATTCCCTTGTCTCCCCATGTTTCAATGTATTTCTTTGCCGTAGTAATACTTCCAAGTCTAGGCTGTTCAACATTGGTATAAGGACAGATTTTAACTTTATATTTTTCACACACATCATGCAGAATAACATCTGTTTCCCTTCCCATCTCTAATCCAGCCTTATATCTATTATAAGGGGTTAATTTGCTTCTGTTATCGTCCTGTGTAAGAAAGATATTAATTTCCGTTTCCTTATCTCCAGTAAAAAGTTCAGAACTAATAAATTTTCTGCCCATAATAATATGAGCATAAATTCTGTGCTGTCCGGCAGGACAGTAGAAACGTCCATCTCTATAATTCAGTTTAATAGGGTCATAAGCAGCTTCAATAAAGTTAGCAGCAATTCCATTTGCCTTTTCCTTGGAAAAGGTTTCTGTTCTCTGATAACTGTCATCAATATAGATTAAATACAAAGGTACATTTGCCATAATCTTGTTACCGATTTTATTTTCTGACGCAATACTAAATAATCTTTCTGCATCATTTTGGATATCTACTTCTGTTAAATTCATACTTACTCTTATCGCCTCTAATGCTTCATTTACACATACTTTACTCATAATACAATTCTCCCTTTCTTAAATACAATGCAATACTTTTTAAACCCATAATTATAAATGCTTAATTCATTACTTCCTGTGGGAAAAACTTATTTCCCTTTTTGCTAAAATGATAAACGGTTACTTTAATACCATATCTCGCACATACATTTAGTACAGAGATTAACATACTTGTATAACCCGTAATGTACAGATTAATATGTACTGAATAAGTATCTGGCTTTAAGAAACTGGTTTTTCTTTTTACGTTTTTAACTCTGAAAATATCCAGTAATTTCAGTTCCGCTTTCTGTTCTAAAGCAATTACTTCTGTTACGTCTGGTGTATAGTCAAAGATATAACCATCAACAGCTTCTGGAATATTATACAAGTATTTACTACTAGATAAAGCTAATTTTAATGTTTTCATTTTCCCTTTCACCTCTTTTCTTTTTATAATTCAAGAAAGTCCACAAGCTGTTAAACTTATGGACTCAATCAATTATAAAAAGCAATATTTTATTTATTCACTGTATATGTATTTCCGTCTTTTGTTGTTATCTCATATGTGGTTTCTGTTTCTGCAATACCTTGAATCTCATCGAAACCAACATATCGTTTAAACTTAGGAGCGTAGATATTTTCACTTTGCGTTGCGTAAAGTTCATTTCCATTTTTCAAGGAAATTGCAATCTCTTCTCCGTCTGTATTCCAGTCTACAATATCATCTAAATCTATTAGAAAATACTCTTCTAATTTCTCTTTTGGAATATGTAATTCCCGGTCATTAATATGAAGTGTTAAGTTATTTTCTGTTTTTGAAATGTCCTGTAATTCCAGTTTCTCTTGCGGTTTATGTGTCGATAAATATAAGTTTGATATTGATAATAAAAAACTGACTATAGATAACACTACACAACTTATAGTGAATATTTGTAATAACTTTAAATCTTTTTTATTCATTTTCTTTTCTCCCTTACATATAGCAGAAATCTCCTTGCACACCAGTTACTATAACCATTTTGCCATCATCTCTTCTATAAACCACGCCACAACCATATATCTTGTCAGACCATACAAGCCATCCTAAATTATGCATTGGTTCCTTTGTTTTGTAGTCATAGAAAGCATAATGTGGTTTAACTCCTTGTTTCTCTTGCTGTAAAGCATTTTCTATAATTTCCTGTGCGGTATATACCAACACTGCACTATTTCTTGTGCCGACTATATAGCTTTCTTGCATTGTTTATCTCCTTTCCCTTTAAATGGTAAACAACCGATTCTCTGTATCTTCTGTAAGCCTAATACGAATTTTCCTATCAAGGTCAATTAAAATGCCCTTATCCACTTTTAATTTTTCATTTCCGTTTGGTGTTATATGACCAGTAGTTATAATAAATGGCTGTAAATATCCGTCTCTTTCTTCAATATATTTTTTAAATTCTTTATATACGAATAATTTCTCATTTATATTGTTATCATGTGCTTTTAATTGTCTCGAAAAATAAAAGTTGTTACTATTTTTACCGTAGAATCCATAGGCAACATAATCGTATGTTTCTTTTTCTTCCTTCCGCAGCAATCTTTTTAATTCGTCCTCTGCTTCTTTTCTCTTTCCAGAAATGCACAATATAGCCAATCTATTCCTAATTTCACTATCTAGTGGAATATAGTTTCCATTATAGTAAAAATACCATTGTTCCGGTGCTGTTCTGCAACCATAAAAATATGAAAAGTTCTCATGTTTCCTTGACATGAATCATCAACTCCTTTTACTTTTTTCTCTTTTTGAGCAATAAAAAAGAGGCATGAACAATCACACCTCTCTGCATTGCTTTTCCATTATTCAATTCCATCAAATAGTTGTTCAAATGTAAGTTGTACATGAGGAAATACGTGTAACTTTAGTTCCTCTTTATTAGCTTCTGTTATTGTGCTTACAAGTCTATATTCTGTACTATCTATTGTACTTTCATCTGTAGTAAGCAAGTAGATTTCAATTTGCTTTTTTCTCCAATCTACAAGCCAATACTCTGCTACTTCAACAGCCTTGTACAGCTCCATTTTTGCCCCTCTATCGTTCTTTTCCGTTGAGTCTGATAAAACCTCCATGATGAACTTTGGGACACCTAGAAACGTTGTAGAGCGTCTATTTTTAATATCACAGTTTATAGATACATCTGGTATAACAGGCTGGTTTCCGTTTTCAGGCCATTTATATTTTACGCTATCTCCAAAAACTCTGCACATAGAAGATTTAAGTTGTAAACCTACATTCATAACAAAGTTATGGATAACAATAGAGTGCTCTATAAATGTATTTGACATATCTTTAATAGGTAAAGTGTTCATATCTGATTTCTCCTTTCCCTTTTGACGTATTATAACATGAATAGATAATGATTATCAATATAATTCAATTATAGAAATAACTGCTAATTCTTTCAGAAAATCCACCATTTTCATTTTTGACACCAATAGAGGGACAATATCCACAGTATACTAAATTCAAACCATAGGTATCATGAAAAATCTTATCAAGTCTTTCATGCCATTTACTTTCTCTTTCTTCACTTCTCTTTGTATAACTACTATTACATCTTCTTTCATCATTTGCAAGGTTTAAATTTGTCTCACATAGACCACAAAGCCTGTAAAAGCTATTCATATTCTTTCTTGCTTCGTTGTAGTCCTGTTCTGTTGGGGTAGATGTTTTCAACAGTGCTAATCTTTTAACTTCTCTTTCTCTTAGCTGTGCAATCGTCATTTTTGCCATAGTAATTTTACCTTTCCTTTCTGATTTTTGAACAACAAAAAAGAGGCGTAATCTTACGCCTCTCTCTTCTTTAACTTCTATTCATTATTCAACCTATATTAAGGCTATTAAAATCAATTTCTAAATCATCATAAATTCCAGTCTTAACAATATCGTTGAAACTATATTCATTTATGTTTTCCGTTTCAAAGTTATATACGATAATTCTATTTTTATCAGGGTCAACAATCCAGTATTCCCTTACACCAGCAGTTTGATATTTCAATAATTTTATTAAGTAGTCCATTCTCTTACTGCTAGGAGATACTATCTCTATTATACAGTCAGGAGAACCATTGCATCCCTTGTCTGTCAGCTTGTTTTTGTCGCATATAACGCTGATATCAGGCTCTACATAGTTTTTGTTGTCTTGATTCAAAAACACTGCAAATGGGGCAATATCAACCTCACAAGAGCCATTTCTCTTTTCAATGTAGTTTGAAATCTTTCTAAACAGCTCACCAACAATTCTTTGGTGTTTCCTTGTGGGTGGTGACATATAATAGATTTGACCGTCTATCAATTCGGCTCTAGTTCCGTCTGGCAAGGAGTAAATATCATCTATTGTATGAAAATCTGATTTCCTTTGTGGTAATCCCATAGTTACATACCTCCTTATTTTGTATATCCTTACAGTTCCCTTTTCTATATTATATAGTAATATAGAATACATTGCAATTACTTTCCCTTAAAGCAAAGATATACACCCTGTAACTAAAAAAGAAACTTCTGCCAGCTTTGAGCAAAACAAAGTTCCTTTTACATCTGTTTTATCTATTTTTGCAATTCCCTTTAGCAGAATTGAAAATATGCCTGATATTATTGATACTTGTAACATGATTATTTTTCCTTCCTGTTTCTCTTATTTTCTGCTTTCTTGTCTGATTTCGTTACTCTTCCATAGCAAGGTTCTGTTCTGTTACTTTCTCCGCAAGTATTAAAGTATATACAGTTTCTGCATGGGAAATGTGGTTGTTTTTTGTTTTCCATAGTTTCACCTTTTCCCTTTCTTTGAAATAATTTTTAACAACAAAAAAGACCAGACAAAATTGCCTGGTCGGGTTAATGGTTTTTATATTTCTCTTGTTACAAGCCCACATTTAAGCATGTCATACAGCCATGATTGAAAATCTGGATATTCTGCCTTGTCTATGATATTTGCATACACTTCTTTGATTTGCCTTTCTGTAAAGACTCTGCCCATGAGTTCTGGCATGGATTCTCTGATATCTTCTGAAAAAATGTATTTTTCTTTTTGCATATTCTTTCCTCTTTCTCTCCGTAGCCGATAGGTTAGCATAATTTTTATTCTGAAATCCGTTTGAATACTTCGTAATCTTCTAAAAGTTCTTTCAGATTTCCGATTCTCCATCTATGTAACTTTCCGTCTCCTGTGAAATTCTTTATTCCGTTTGACCATTTCATATACTGTCTGACTGAATTGTGATAATGTCCGTCATTATGAACTTCTAAGTATTTATTTTCATTTCTTTTATTTATGTAGATTGTAGTTCCTCTCTTCATTTCCTTACTTCCTTTTAGTAGAATGTACGTCTAAAATCGTGCATAGGATTGTTTGTGCATTCATAGTCTGTTACAGTCTCACTAAAACCTAATCTTTGTCCTCCAGAGCCACGTTTATGTTTTCTCTCATGTTTCATCATGTGCTTGTATTTATTTATGCTCTCTTTTTTCTTATGTCTTACTTTATTTCTTCTATAGCAATCCCACATAAGTTCTGTATACTGGTTTTTATCGTGTGTGAGTACCCATTTTTTGTCTACTGGTAAATAACAAAACATTTGTAACTTTTGTGTTCGCTTGTGATTGAAATCAGAAGAAACTAAAATCATGTTATTATCCAGATACAGAACTACATTTCCTTTAAGGAATGTTTTTTCGTGTATGGCTGTACTTCTCAAAAGGTATTCTGTTCTCATAGTCAAAACCTTCTTTCCTTTATTTTCGTGCAAATACACACTATAAAAGGGATGATATGCTCATCCCCTTAAACTATGTATTTACTTAAAGTAATGTTTCATGACAATCTGGCATACAGTCTGAAAAAGACCGGAATAATTGTATATGATTTTGCCTGTCTTTTTATCCTTTTTACCCTTTACAAGTGTGTTTACCTGTCTGCCAGAATAATCTACTAAGCCAGTTGCTTCATTCTGTGAAAATTTGTTTCTAAAACCTTTGATGTAGCAATCGTGAAGAAGTTTTTTATCCTCTGCTGTCATTTTAACACGTGTTTTTTCTGTGTATGGAGTCTCAAAAGGTAAGCTGAAAGTAACTTTGATAATGGATTCAAGTTCCTGTGATGCTTTCTTGTATGCTTCTTTCACATCCTTAGAGAGAACTATACATCCATCCTCATTAGCTTTAGAATTGACGTGAATTGTTTCTAAAGCATCATGTAAGGCTTCACCTTTGAAAGTATCAACTAAAGCAAATTTCACAAGTTTAGAGTTGTCCCAAGTAGCAAGAATTCTTAAAACATTACGAACAACTTCTTTCTTATTACCAAAGTTATCCTTGTTCTTCTGGCTCATTGCTTCAAGAACTTTATTGAAAGTATCATGTGTTTCTTTGGCAGTAGCTTTCAGGGTTTCCAGTACAGCTTTTTCGTCTTTCAACTGAACTGTGATAGCTTTTACTTCTTCCTCTGTGATATCATCTTTTTTCAGTCTCTTCTCAAGTTTTTCAATGTTCTCATTGCAAAGAGAAATTAACATAGAAGTTTCTTCATGTCTAATAGCTGTAAAAAATTCGTTTTTCATATCCTCTGTAGCTGTTTCTTTCAGGAAATTAATATTTAATCTTGTCATGATATACTCACTTTCTGCCAACTTTACGGCGTGACGTGCCAATGCTTTAATGATTATTTAATATTTTAATTGACGATAAGTGCTTTAGCACTAGAAAAGGGATAATGATATTTTATCCACTTTCTACTGGTAAAGGATTATTTTATGTATTACTGATAACAGAGACATAGCGGTCATATGGTCTGGTATTACCCAGTACCGAACTATAGGTATTACCCTATCAGTCTGCCATACTATGCATGTTATCAGTCTCTTATGTATTATATGCCACTTATAAGTTCCCACTTTGTAGCGGTATGAATTAGTGGCAAGTCCGCTTTTTATTGGTAGCGGAATTTTTAGTTGGAGGTTTGCACTCCTTAGACGCATTTTCCTATCTGTCAACGGTCACTCCCAGGAATAACCTGAGACAGGACGCTAATCTATACGGGTTTTCTCCCGTCTGCCAGAGAATAAAGTCTATAAATAGTTGTTTTATTCACTGGGTTGAGCCATGCAATTAATTATAGGAATATAATCTTTTGCACTCTCTGGAACTTTTCTGGATAGTTCTTACATCCATTATATTAAATTAGTCCTGTTAATAGTAAGTTATTACTATTATACTGCCACTGTCTCAAGTGAGATTGACGGTATCAATATACTTCCCTAGTCCTCCTCTATGCTCCTGGGCGAATAGTTTTAGAAAAGTTTCACATATTGATAGTTTTTTTTGTTTGGGATTTTTAAGTCAGACTTGACAGAAAAGATAAAATACACTAGAATAAAAGTGTCTAGTTTTTATTAGAGTGTATTCTACACTTAATCTGTCAGAGCCGACTATTTTAGTTGGTTCTGATTTTTTTGTGCCTATAACCTTCTTCCTTTGGTTACTGTGGTTAATGAGTTACTTTGTTTAAGGAATTTAACACTTTTCCAGACCTAACAAAGAGGTTCGTTTTACAGGTTTAGTGTTTTGTCCCTTGCTGTGATTATATAATACTACATATTTCGTTATTTGTCAATACGTTTTTTGTTATTCCAATTAACTTTTTTCGTATTTATAAATATCTTCAATATTACAATTAAAGTATTCACACAAGGTATTTAAAGTTTCTATAGGAATATGCTTTGATTTATTATTGCACATATCACTAATAGTAGGCTTTCTAATACCTGTTGCTTCTCCAAGGTCTTTTTGTGTCATATCATGTTCAGCAAGTAAAACCTTTAGTCTACATTTAATCATTATTTACACCTCCTGTTATTACATATTACAATAAATGTAACATAGAATAACAGGAAATGTAAAGCGCTGTAGTATTATATTATCAATGTGCATGGGAATTACTTCCCAAAAGGAAAGTCGGAATTGAATCCTACGGCTTGACCGCTTTCCTGTTGAATAGGGTCATATGGTTATTATGCTATATGCTTTGAGTTGTCCTTAATGTGGTCTATGAGTTGCTCATGCACTCTTTCAATTTCATCAAGGATGAACTTGTCATTTCTTTCCAGTTTATCAACCTTTTTGTTTAGTTGTTTGATGTCATGTTTTAAAATAATGATATCATCTCTAATTGGTTCTAACTTCTCATCCAGAATTCTGTCTAGTTTTTCCTCTAAGATATTGTTTAACTTCTCATCCATCATAATAGAGATAGCTTGTAAAAGTTCGTCGTTACCCATGTTTATACCTTCTTTCTTTGAATTGCATGACCCTATTCTGTTTTCAAGGTGCTTTGTTGTGTTGCTTTTGTTTTACTGTGACTGTATAATATCACATGTTTTGGTTTTTGTCAATCGTTTTTTGTTAAATTATTTTAATCTTTTTTAACGATAGACATACTTGCTTGATAGCCGATAACGTTTAGAATTTTATTTGCGTCATCCAGGCTAAAATGCTTTTTGTTCAGAAGTCTTGAAAAGTTCTGATTGCTTATTCCTAGTTGTTCTGCAATATAACCTTTCTTATAGCCAGATTCTTGTATTATCTGGTCTATTGCTTCTGATAGTTCTTTGTTGCTAGTAATATCCATGATGTCATTACTCTCCTATTATATACTGTATGTAATAGGTAATATAGATTATTATGCAATACAGATACAATATGCACTGTATGTACATTAATAACCTAACAATACTTTACACCTATGTGGTTAGTAGTTACAATGTTAATAATTATATAAAGATAATTGATATATGTGATTACTATAATTCATAATCTTCTGTAGGTATTCCTAAAGAGGATAGCTTATTCTTTACAACTTTTAATTGATAGTCAAGTTCTGGATTTGTGCCAGTCTCAGCTTTTTTAATGCGTTGCAAATTAACATAGTAGTCTATCGTTACTTGCTTTAATTCGTTTTCTGTCATGTATTCCATGCTCCGTTTCCCCCTTTTTAATATTATATAGATATTATAAGGGATTAGATAATAGGTGTAAAGCATTATTAGATTATCAAGGTGCAGATTCCAGATTATCTGGAATTGTGTTTGTTGTTTGTTGTGTTTCTATTTTAGAAATGCGTTTTTAAAATCTGTTTTTCGCTTTTCTATTATGTGGATAACTTTTGGTGATAATGTAAGTTTATCCGATTGTTGTTAGGATTTTGGAAATGTGGATAATGTGGATAAAATGAGATTCCAATTTCCAAAGTCCATACAAGAGAACCAGAGATTAAAAATCTCTTGTTTCTCTATGTGTGATGTATCATATCACACGTTTGGTAATAAGTCAATACATGTTTTAAAATTCAGTAAAATATGTATTTTATGCAATTTAAGACCACATTTTTATACCCCGGTACTTAAAACTCAAAACATCAATGTTTTTCTGCCTATTTCCCCTAGCTGGTACTTTTATACACTCACTCCAAAATCTCAATTCCACCATATTCACCCTAATCTAATCCCCATCCACCTCTCAAATCCCTCCAAATCCCTTATATTTCCTACCTTTTCACCATCTCCCACAACTCTACCCTCACCCTTCAAAACCTTCCCAAATCCCTTCAAATCATCCCCACTCATCCCTACACTTTCCTCTTCCCACTTCTCATTTCATTCATTTTTCCCACCTTTTCTCATCTTCAAAAAATGCATATTTATATTAATATTTATTTATCTATTGACTTATTATGATACGTGTGTTATTATAACTTCATCAACAAGAAAGGATGTCACTCCAATGGACAGAAATACCAATATTTTAACCAGAACGGCAAGAACCGCACGCAAAATCGTCAACGTACAGACACAAGAGTTTTTCAATAAACAGATTGCAAATACTACCATTACCATTTTAAAAAACACAACTGCTTACATTAAAAACAGCTTTTGTGTCACACTTACTTATATAACAGAGTACGACAGCACAATTGAAAAATCACTCATCGAAATCCTAACCCGTATCTCTAATAAAACATTAGATTACTGTACCAAGGATAAATTATTCAAAAAGAATAAAACCTTTTTCTTACATGTTAAGAATCACAAAAGCATTATGAAGGTTGAAACTCCATCATTCGACCCATTACACAGAGATACAATACTCGTAACAATTATCGGTATAGATGCACTTTTAGTAACAGCAAAGTTTACCAATACTTTTAAAACCATTAAATCTGATAAAAAAGAAATTGGAATCAATACCCTTTACACTGACCAGGATCCAAAAGGAAAGTCAAGATGGCAACTCAGTTATAAAAGTATAGTAACCAAAGGTATGAATGAAGTTTTTACCGATACAGATGTTAAAATGCTTTTAACTCACATTAAAAAATGGACACAGGCATCTGAGTTCTATCAAAAGGTAAATATTATTCATAAAACAGGAATCCTCTTATATGGCCCTCCTGGAACTGGTAAAACAACCTTAGCAAAAGCAATTGCAAAAGAAATAGAGGCAGATGTATATGTAGTGAATATGGGTGATTTCAATGATTCTCAAATCAAAGCAATTAAAGATGATATAGAAGATATGTCAGGTTCAGACTACAACGTTCTCATATTTGAAGATATCGACTGTATATTCTCCAATCGTGATAATCTTAAAACTGATAGCAAACAACAAGCAGCACAGCTTCTACTACAGTTTTTAGATGGTGTATTCTCTATACCAAATGTCATCTCAATAGCAACAACCAATCATATAGAAACTCTAGATGATGCCCTCATCAGAGATGGTAGATTTGATTTGAAAGTAGAAATGAATAATATCTCTCAAGATACGGCACAAAGAATGTGCAAGTATTTCGGACTCTCACAAGAGACATCAAACAACCTACTTCAAGGTGAAAATTTCCCAATAAATCCCGCTTATCTCCAAAATAAAATAGTAAAATATGTTATCTCAATAGAAAAGGATGATAACAATGTCTCTGCATGATGCTCTGGTAAAAGTTGTAACAGAACATGTTACTACTCTTCTATCTGAGCAAACACTAATTGACGCTGTATTATCGGTACTTGATACAGAGGATAAATTATTTTGGTATTTGGGAAAAGAGAAGAAAATCAAAAAACAACTCTCCTCTTACAGTACGGGGGATGCATTAAAACTAAAAAAGGTTTTAGAGGAACAATATAATGAAGATAGTCAAAAATAACATAGAATTCAAAGGGGAAAAATATAAAGCGGTAATCAAAGAATATTCTTATGCAAGTTCTACTGTAGAACTATATAAAGAAAATAAAATATTCCCATGTTTCAAAACAAATATTTGTGGACACATCAAAGAGTTGAACTATGTTAAAGCTATAAGAGAAGCATTTGAAGAATATAGCGATAGAAATTTTAATCAAATTTCCTTACAGGAATGGGATGGGAAGATTGAATAATTTTTAAAAATATGGGTTGCAGGTTCAACGCCGCCTTAGAGCAAATACTCTTAAAGTAGATAAAAGACTTGTCTTTTATAATCCTTTCAGGAATTGAAATAATCCATATACATATATACACCACAAAAAAGGAGTCACCAAATGTTCTATATTACCGGAGACACACATGGAAACTACGATATACACAAACTATCAACACCAAGTCTAAAAGAAAACAACATCTCTCTCACATCAGATGATTACCTCATTATATGCGGAGATTTTGGATTGGTATGGAATAATTGTCCAGATGAAAATTATTGGCTTGACTGGCTTAACAAAAAACCTTGCACTACTCTATTCATAGATGGAAACCATGAAAACCATAATCTATTAAACCAAATGCAACCTATTCTATGGAGCGGAGGATTCGTCCATCAAATCAGACCAAAAGTGCTACACTTAATGAGAGGACAAGTGTTTAACATTGATGGAACAACTTTTTTCACCATGGGAGGAGCTGATTCTATTGATAAGCAATATAGAGTCCCATACAAATCGTGGTGGCCAGAAGAGATGCCATCTGATGAGGAATATGCTACAGCAATTAAGAATCTGGAAAAATCAAATTTCTCAGTAGACTATATTCTTACTCACACAGCACCAACCTCTATTGTCAATCAACTAATCCCACAAATCAAACCGCCCGATAAACTTACCAATTACTTAGAAAATGTAAAAGAAACTGTTGATTACAAACACTGGTATTTTGGGCATTTTCATATTGATGAAGAGATAGATGATAAACATACTGCTATATATAACAATATTATTAAAGTCGTATAGATACAATCCTTCAATGAAGAAGCAACGTAGAAAGGCAACATTATGGAATCAGATATAAACACTATATTCTCTTCACTGGAGAAAAACGCAAAAGACCTAAAACAATATAAAGATAAGTTAATCCATGACCTATCAATAGCTGATCAGAAAATCACAGACATCAATCACTATATTGAATTCAACAAACTAAGTGCCTGCCAGGGTTATAAAATATCAAAGCTACTACAAGATACGCTGAAAGAACGCAGAGAAATTAAGAACGAGCTTGAAGCACTAAATATTTTATACGAGCTTAACATAGGGAGCATAGTAAAGGGAAAACTAAAAACTGCGTCAAATATTAAACAGAAAAAATACAAACCAAGAGTATTAAAAGAATTATTTAAGTAAAAGGAGAAATTTAAAATGAGCAAATGGAAATTACCACTTATTATATGTTCTGCAATTGCAGCCACTACCCTATTAGGTGTATTCGGGTTGCAGTCATCTCAGAACAAAGCAATCAGTCTGGAAGAATCAGTTACTACCGCTGAATCTGATATCAATGTACAGGAAAAGCGTAGAGTTGATTTAGTTTATAACCTTGCAGACTGCATTGAGCAATATGATTCTCATGAGTCAGAAACGCTTACAAAACTTGCCGATAACATGAGCAATGGAAACAATGTTGAAGATGTGAATACTGCTATTGCTGCAGTTACATACTCTTACCCAGAACTGAAAAGTAATGATAACTATAAGCAACTCATGAATGAACTTTCCACTACTGAAAATATGATTGCTCAGTATAGGGAGAACTATAATAAATCTATAGATAAATATAGACGATATATTAGAAAGTTTCCTACAAGAATCTTCCTTGATTGGACAGGCTACGAAGTACAGGATTACGAGAAGTTAGATTACCAGGCTCCTGTTGATGCTCCTCAAAATCTTTTTGGTGAATAATTATGGAAATAACAAAAAGAGAAATCATAGCTAGTATTGTCATTATCTCTATTCTATTGATTATCGGATTCTTCATTTCAGAAAGCATTACAAATTCCCAAAACGACAAAGATTCTGAATATATAAAAGCAACTCATATTGAAGACCAAGAATTATTTCAATACGGAATGGATACGAATATTGGCAATACATTTGTCTATGGTGATTTAATAGCAGTTGATACAGTCTCCTATCCAGAGATTGAAGGAGAATACATGCATGTAGAAAAGATAAAAGAAAAATATACCAGGCATACAAGAACTGTCACTAAAACGAAAACAGTAAATGGAAAAACTAAAACTTATACAGAGACAAAAGTATATTGGTCATGGGACATGGTAAACAGTGAAGATAAAACTTGTAAAGAGATTACTTTCTGTGGAATCACATTTCCGACAAGCAAAATTCAGATACCAAGCGCTGAATGCATAGATAGTATAAAAGAATCAAGCCACATTAGGTACAAATATTACGGGACACCAGTAAAACACACTGGAACCATATATGCATACCTGTCAGATGGAACTATTCCTGTTAATACAGAATTCCATGAAAATATGTCCATTGACGAACTGTTGAATCAGTATACTTCTCATGTTGGAAATATTGTCTTTTGGATTGTTTGGATAATATTTATCGCATTTGTTGTATATGGATTCTATTACTTAGAAAACAATTGGTTGGAATAAGGAGAAGTAAAATGGATTTTGAGAAGAAAATAAAATACAAGGGAGAATCTTTTGATATAGAACTTGAACCAACACATGCTCTCTCAAAAATAATAGTGAGAATATACAAAGAAGGAAACGGAGATTTTGGATATATGGTATTAACCTATCCATACGTTCCGTCAGAAAGTTTTCAATATTATATAAGAAAAGCAATGTCAGATTACGATTCTTTCGTAAGGAAATCAAAAGAATTAAATGAATGGGATGGAATAATACAATGAAAACAATATTACTTATTATAGGATTTTGCGTAGAGGTAGCTTGTTATACAGCAATATTAACCCTCTACGATTGGAAAGCATTTTTATTAACAATCGGAGCAAGTCTTGGTGCATGTCTTGTTATGATTATGCAGGCAAAGCTACAGAAATGATGAGGAGTCAATATGAAACCAAAAAATATTGAAATTATATCTAATATTGCAAGCATTATTTTTCTTTGTATGTTGGCAGAAATAGGAACAAAAGAATTTGTGATTGGTTTTCTATTAGGAATTTCAATGATGATATCAGGAATAACCGAAGTCATTCGTGCATTGAAAGGAGAATAATTATGTCACATAAAGTTGTATTTTTTACTGGTGCCGGCATATCTGTTGATTCAGGAATACCGACATTCCAGGAGCAAGAAGGAATTAGAGATAAATTAACCAGAGATTTCTGCACGGACAATTACGAAGAATACATAGAAAATATAAAATCCATGAAAAGAACAATGGATAAAGCACAGCCGAATGCAGCACATTACGCGATTGCGGAAATGAATTGTCCTGTAATTACAATGAATATTGATGGTCTGCATGAAAAAGCTGGAACAAAGAATGTTCTTGCTATTCATGGAAGAATGCCAACATGGGAAGAGATTGAAAATGAAGACTTACGGTATAAAACTGGAATTCCTGTATTATATGGAGACGCAGCTCCATTATATTCAGATGCATACGACATTCTTCTTGACCTAGATTTACACCAATCATATGTAGTGATTGTAGGTACTTCTTTCTATACTGGTATCTCCGAAGAACTATACCAGTTAGCAGAAAGATATGCAACAAAAGTATGGATTATCAATAATAATGCAAGTATTGAAGTTCCAAAGGTTTGCGAAGAAATTAAGCGATTACTGAAAGGAGAAAAAAGTTAATGAAGAAAAATATCTTGTGGTATATAGGATTTCTAATTAGCATTGGTGGACTGGTAGCTTTATGGCAAATTTATGGAACAAAAGCATGGATTGTTGGAATAATTATATGCTTTGGATTAATGTTAGAAGCCCTTGGTTACGATGAGGTGTAAATTATGTCAACAGAAATAATCAAAATATTAGATGCAGTATGTGATAAGTTCGGCATTACAATTGACTGGACATCACAAAATGTAATTCCAGATGTAGAACAAATTTGTTCTCACATTGTCCAGTATGAATTCAGTAGTTCCGTATTATATATTCTTATTGCAATATTATCAATAATACTAACAATAGGAATCTATAAAATATATGGAAATAGAGACTATGTAGGATTTCCAGTGATTATTTGCTTCATTGCGACCATTGTAATATGTAAACAATTTTTCGATATAGTTACCGCTCTCACTTTTCCAGAAAAGACAATTTTAGATTTTATAACTATATACACACAAAATTAATAGAAAGGATACATTAAAATGACAATAGAAACACTTAGAGAACAAATGATGACTGCTATGAAAGTAGGAAATAAATTCACAAAAGAAGTCCTCTCTTCTGTTCTCTCAACTGCTAAAAATATGGCTATTGAGAAAGGTTGTAAAGATAACATCACAGAAGATATCATTAATGCAGCCATTCTAAAAGAACTAAAAACTGCTAATGAAATGCTGGATACTTGCCCATCTGACAGACTTGAGCAGTTAGAGGAATTCACATTAAGAATTGAAATTTTGAAAGAAATTGCTCCAAAGATGATGGACAAAGAAGAAATTCAAAAGTGTATTATCCAGATTGCCGGAGAAAATAACATTGAACTTACTACAAAGAACAAAGGACAGCTCATGAAAGTTGTTATGCCACAGTTAAAGGGCAAGGCTGACGGTAAATTGGTAAATAATGTTGTACAGGAGATGTTGAACAATGAGTGATTTATGGAAAGGAATCATGTGGCTTGCAGTATCAATTGTTGCAGTAACAGGCATGATTATAACTGGTGAAGTTGAATATGTTGTGCTTTTAGTGTTTCCATTCGTAATTAGTTTTATTGATTCATTCATAAATTGAGGAGGACACTATGGATAAAAACGAAACAATTATAAATAACCTAAGAGAGTTCATAGAGGTTTTAGATAATCAAATTGACGCACTTAATGAAAATCTTCCAACTTCAAAAGAAGAATGTATTCAAAAGAACTGTACAGCAATGGCATATCAGAAAGTTCTTTGGACTTTAGAAAAGATTTTAAGAGGTGAAAGATACAATGATTAAGATAATAGAAGGAAATTTATTTGACAGCAATGCTGATATTATCGCTCATCAAGTAAACTGCCAGGGAATCATGGGTTCAGGTGTAGCAAGACAAATTAAGAAAAAATATCCGGAAGTATTTAATATGTACGAAGATATGTGTATGTCAAATGCTTCTAAGAACTTATTGGGAATAACACAAACCTGTACAACTCATGATAATAGAACAATTGCAAATCTATTTGCACAGGACACTTATGGATATCGTTATGATGGAAAACAATACACAGATACTTCTGCACTATACTCTTCGCTCAGTGGGTTAAAAAAATACGCTTTGAGTAAAAATTTCACCATTGCTATCCCGTATAAAATAGGATGTGTAAGAGGTGGTGCGGACTGGGATAATGAAGTATTTCCGATGATTCAAATGTTATTTAAAGAAGATGTAGAAATTGAAATTTGGAAACTTCCAAAAGGAGTAAATGATAATGAAATATAGACCAGGAGATAAAGTCAAAATAAGAAATGACCTAGTAGAATATAAACGATATGGTAGCTACAACTTTGTTCCTTATATGAGCAAATTTAAAGGTGAACAAATAATAAAAGAACTTACCTACAACGGATATACTATTAAAGCGGATACACAAGGCTTTAAATGGTCAGATGAAATGTTTGAAGATATTAAGGAGGATAAAATGGATAACAATACACTTCAAATCAATATGAACAACTTAACAGATGAAGAAAGAAATACTCTTCTGTCTCTGGTTAAGAAATCAAATGAACCTAAGAGTAAAGTTTGGAAACCTAAATTCGGTCTAGTGTATTATTTTATAAGTAATAACGGAGAAATTGAGGCTACAAATTGTATAGAATCTATAGCAGATGAAGAAAGATTTGTATTTGGGAACTGTTTTAAAACAGAGGATGAAGCCAAATTCGCCTTAGAAAAGCTGAAAGTTATTACAGAACTGAAAAGATTTGCTATAGAACACAATGAAGGAGAAATTGATTGGTCGGATTCTGAACAAAAAAAATATTATATATACTACTCTTGTCATATTAATAGAACCGATATTGATTTTACAACACAGATGAGAGAAAACATAGTATATTTCACATCACAAGAAATTGCAACACAAGCAATTCAAGAAATCGGTGAAGAAAGGCTTAAAAAATACTATTTCGAGGTAAATGACTAATGAATAAAACAACAATTTTAGAAGCATTATTTGAAACAATAGAAGAATCTATGGGCTGGGGATTAGGCTCAAAGGATGATAAATATTCTTCATTCGTTAATGGAGCAATGAACATTGCAAGTAGACTTATGGATAGAATTGAAACAGTAGAGGACTCTCCTACAACTGAAGATATAGGATACGGACTTGGAAAAGGCAGTACCTGTCGGACAAAGATAATTGATGGAGAATCATTAGCTATGTAAAAGAATAGGCACACAGCCTATTCCACAATGCTTAGGCATTCGGTAGATTTTGCTGCCGTAAAGTGAGGTTATTGATATTAAATGACACTCACTAAAATATGTGTAAGATTATATTATTTTGATAGTGTGGATTTGAGGTTTTGGAATACTATAATTTTATATATACACAAAATAAAAAAGAGCCTGGATAACATCCAGACCCACTTTAGAATAGTATAAACTTATATACATACAAAACTGCGCTCCAAAATGGAATTAAAGATACAAGTTTTAGAATAGTATAAATTTACACATATGCAAAAACACAAAAAGAGCCTGGATAATAGTTTTAGAATAGTATAAATTTACATATGTGCAAAAAAGAAAGGTAAAAATCATGATATTAACAAGAAAAATCCAACTGATACCAGTTGGAGATAAAGAAGAAGTAAATAGAGTTTATTCTTACTTAAGAGATGGTATTTTTAATCAAAATAGAGCTATGAATCAATATATTTCAGCATTATATACAGCAACAATGCAAGGAGTATCTAAAGAAGATAGACAGGAATTAAACCGCTTATATAGCAGGATGCCAACAAGTAAATTAGGCAGTGCTTATACTGAGGATATCGTTTTTCCGAAAGGTTTAGGGACTCCATCTTCTCTTACATTGAAAGTGAAACAAGATTTTTCAAAACAATGTAAAGATGGATTGTTATATGGAAAAGTTTCACTGATTACATATAAAAAAGATAATCCACTATTAGTCGAAAGTGAATATGTCAAATTAAGGAAATATAGTAAAAGACAAAACGGAATATATCACAACTACTCTTCTCATCAGGAATTCTTAGACAAACTTTATTCCAATGATTTAGACATATTCATTAAATTTGCAAATGGAATTACTTTTAAAATGGTATTTGGAAACCCACACAAGTCTGCAGGATTACGTTCTGAAATCCAGCAAATATTTGAGGAGCATTATAAAGTATGCGGTTCTTCTATTCAAATTGATGGAAAGAAAATCATCTTAAACCTCTCAATGGAAATCCCCAAAAAAGAAATTGAATTAAATAGTGATACAGTAGTTGGTGTTGATTTAGGAATAGCGATTCCAGCAGTATGTGCATTAAACAACAATGATTATATAAGACAATCTATTGGTTCTAAAGAAGATTTTCTGAGAGTTAGAACACAGCTCCAATCTCAAAGAAGAAGATTACAAAAAGCATTAAAATCTACTTCTGGAGGGCATGGAAGAACTAAGAAATTAAAGGCACTGGACAAATTAAAAACTAGAGAAAGAAATTTCGTTAAAACTTATAATCACTATGTTAGTAAACAGGTTATTGATTTTGCTGTGAAAAATAAAGCGAAATATATTAACCTAGAAGATTTAACTGGTTTCGATTCCAGTAAATTCATTCTTCGAAATTGGAGCTATTATGAATTGCAACAGTTCATAACATACAAAGCAGCTCAATATGGAATTGAAGTTAGAAAAGTAAATCCCTATCACACGTCACAGATATGTAGTAAATGTGGTCACTGGGAAGAAGGTCAGCGTATTGACCAAGCACACTTTGTCTGCAGAAATTGTGGTGCAGAACTGAATGCAGATTTTAATGCAGCTAGAAATATTGCAATGTCTGCTGATTTCATAGACAAAAAGACAACAAAATCGAATAAAGCAGCATAATTACTGTTTTATGACCAGGCGATTTTGCGTCTGAAAGGTGAGGGGTGTAAATAGTTCCACTCACCAGAGCCTATGAAATAAATTTGAAGTTTTGAAATGCTACAAATTTACGCAGGTACAAAAAACTGGAACAAAAGAACTGCTTAAACAAAAAATGAAACAATCAATGACTGGGATGTTCCTAAGGGTTATAGGATATCAAGATGCTGGAAAGACCAAAGCAAAAGGAAACATCAATGGAAAGAAAAGAGGTGAGAAAATGAATTTAAACAATCTAAAACCAGGAATGAAGGTAAAAAATTATAAAGAATTATGTAAATTATTAGAAATAGAACCTAAAACAAGTAATTCCAAAAAGAAACAATTAAAAGAAATTGATGAAGTGATTAAATATGAAAAAAGTGGGCAGGCGTTCATCATAAAAGAAATATATGATAAAAAAACAATCAAAGCCATACCAGCAAAGCCCAGAGACAAAAGATATAAAAATCCTAAAAATATATATTCCAAATATATACAGCATGTCTTGCTTCAATATCTGAATTTCAATACCACTGACGGAATCATTTACATGACAAAAACAGATATTTATAAAATGTTAGGTCTTGTAAACAAATCATTCGGTTCTGTTAAATCCGAAAAAGAATTCCTAGAAATATTCAACCATATTACAATGGAAGAAATTAATATTGTAAAAACACAAGCCTACGCAAAAATGAATTCTATTCTTAAATCAGCATTAAATAGTTTACGTTCAAAAAGATTAATAAGTTATTTTACAGTTGTTACACTACAAGAACTTGATGGAACTTTTAGAACTGCAACAGATAATGAAATTCAAAAAATTGATACCATAGAACATGATATCTTAAAAGAATTAGGCTGTTCTTACATATGGGAAATTTATGAAAAGAAAATATACAGAACTTTCTATGACAAGGTTGAAGAAGAAATGGAAAAAGAAGGCTGGAAATACGCACAAAGAAAATTAAAAATAATATTCACTAATGAATATATTGTTGAAGAAATGAATAAACTTTCTATCGAATTAGAAAAAATACAGCTTAACGAAGAACTAATGCTTTTTCTAAAAAAAGATTTAGAGAAAAGGCACGAAAAATTCAACCAAACATACAAGCCAGCAACTATTGGTATTAATAAAATTTATGAAGAGATGATACATAAACCAGAAAATGCCCTATATGCTATCCCAAAAGAAGAATGTATGGAAAAATATAGCTTAATTGCAGATTCATTTATTAAGTATGTTATATCTGAATAATTTGTATTTCTTATAAATTTAGCCAATAAAACAAAGGACTTTTTATCAAAAAAGGACATTCGTACTCACATATATATTATATATACCTTATGAGCATAAACGTCCCTTTTTATTAAAAAACACAATAAAACATTATAATTTTTTAAAGTAAATACAAATATACCAATCATTTCTTTGGTTAAATAATTTTGCTCCCTAACCCCAATCTTGACGGTGGCAAAGGAAATTCTAAACCTTTATATTTACTGGATATTTTACATACTCCTCTTTAATAAAAGATATATGTATATATAAATATAAGATTAAAAATAAAATGTAACTATAAACATACAGGTACTTATATTTCTTTGAGTATGAACGATTGTTGCGTTAGCAACATGAGTTCTACGGAAAAAAATTACCCGTCTGACCCGTAGTAAAGTATGCGTTAGCATAGCTTTACGGAGGATTAGTCAGACAGGGTAATCTCACCTGCGTAAGCAGGTTAATACATAACAATAACACATAAAAATAAAACACATTAGAAAAGGAGAAATAATTTATGAATGATTTCAAAGTTGGAGATATTATCAGTGGTATTGCTGGCAATGGTTACTCTATAACAAATGAAAATATGAAAAAAGCTGAAGTTATTAAAACAGGTATAGGTACAACATGTAGTAAAATGGAAATAAAGATATTATCACATGATATTAAAAATGAAATTGGTAACTCTTTCTATGTACGAAACACTTCTTCTGAATTTAATTATATCCCAAAATCCCAAGAACTACATATTACCACTGACGGTTACAAGACTTACGGTATTTATAAAGAAGATGGAAAAGTCGTAAAACGTGAAGAAGCTAGATGTCATCCAGACGATACTTTTGATTTTAAAATTGGTGCAGATACTGTAATCAATAGGATATTCCATAAAGAAGAACCTATTAAAAAAGAAACTAAGAAAATACTGGTTCTGGAAGCTGAAGGTAAAGAACTTGGAGTATTAGGAGAAGAAATTGATAAAACAGATAGCTGGGGACAACCACTTCATGTTGGAGATATTGTAGAATACTACAGTTTAAATGGACAAGGAAACAATAGTGAAATTCGAAAAGTGGGACAAGCTGTTGTTATTTCAAAAGAAGACCTCATTATACTTTACAAAAATCCAGGATTTTTAAATAATTTACCAATTGGTTTACATGTTTCTCATAAAGTTATAAAAAGAGGGTTCAAATACTTCAATACAGAAATAAGAATTAAAGAGAAAGAAATCGAACAGTGAGGTGAACAGGATGGATAAATTAGAACAGATGGAAATCATGAAGAAACGTATGAAGAATGCATGTGATGAGAATAATGAAAACATTTTTTCGTGTTCAGGATGCAAGTTAGAGAACATTAACAAGAGAGATGGATTTTGTTATGCGTGTAAAAATGACATACAGGATTACGATAAATTAAAGGAACACTGTGAAATTATGGGTATTGATATCTCTGATTTAATAGAGGAAATTCCAGAGGAAGAGTCTACAGGAGAAGAAACAAAAGTATTTACCGTATCAGATATTAAGCCAGGATATTTGCTACTGGTAGACAGAGGTACAATTAAATCTCTCATGATTGGACTTCCAACCGGAGATAATGAAATTGGATTTTATATTATTGAAGGAGGTGGAGCTATTGGTATGCGATTGTTTACATTGGATGATATTTTACCAAATTTCACCACTAAACGTAAAGGTCATAAAATTGAAAAAATCTATGGGTATAATACTATAAATCATGATGTGTTTGACCAGGAATACAGACCTGTACTCTGGGCTAAAAGCAATAAAGAATATCATATCTATGAGAATGGACAAAAGATTTTAATCAAGCCAAATCTTAATACATATTTTAACAATGAAAAAGATGGCGATGTATTTATCACAGATAAAACATCATACTCAGATGTTTACGAAGTCAGATATATTTCAATCAAACGTGAAAATCTCAAAGCTGTGATAGAAGCATTACAGGAAATACGGAAACTTTATAAGGAAAGTGAGGAAAAATAATGAGCGTTGATTATTATGTTTGTAAAAATTGTGGAGATACCTTTTGTGAATGCGGTGGATATGTCTCATGTGAATCGTGTGGAACAAAATGGTGTGATGACAAATGTGCTGAAGATGATGGGTACATAAGAGAACATTGTAGTCTACATCCAGATTTAGATACTTACGATTTAATGCGAGATTATAGGAAAGAACATTGTGACTTCGATAGTTGTGCTGATTGTGGACATTTTGTCCCTGATAGCTGCAAATATTGTAGAGAAGAAGATTTTGATGACTATGTTTTACTTGAATATGCATTAAAGTTACTTGGTGTAAATAGAGAAGAATTGATTATAAAATACAGAGATGCAAATAAGGAGAATAAGTAATCATGGACTATTTTATATCTGACCTCCACATAGGTCATAAAAACGTATTGTCCTTTGACCAAAGAGCTTTCAAAACCATTGAGGAACATGATTCTACACTTATAGAAAACTGGAATAATACAGTTACAACTGATGATACGGTATATCTTCTTGGTGACATTAGTTGGTACAGTGTAAATAAAACTAAAAAAATCATACAGCAATTACCAGGTAAGAAGGTATGTATTCTTGGAAACCATGACCATAAGCTTATAAATAATCAAGAGCTAAGAAAAGAATTTGAAGAAATCACTGATTATAAGGAAATTAAACTTCCTGATGGTAAATATTTAGTTCTCTGCCACTACCCTATTCCATGTTTCAAGAATCACATGAGGGGTTCTTATCACTTCTATGGACATGTTCATAATTCTAAGGAATGGGAAATCATGGAAAAAACAAGAAAGATGATTATAGAGGAGTTTGGCCAACCATGTAATATGTTCAATGTCGGATGCATGATGGAATATATGAATTATACTCCAAGAACTTTTAAAGAGATTGTAGGTGACTAGATGAAACAGAAAAGACCTCCGCTTGGTATTTTACCAAAAAGGATACACGATTCTATGAGATTGGATAATCTGAAATGTGCTATTGAGAGATATTTAGATGCGGAACATAAAATTGATATGGCATGGATTAAGGAATATAACGAATTGGTAGATAGAAAAGGTGATGAAGAATGAAGAAAAGACGTAAACGCTCTTACCAGGCAATTTTAGAAAGAAAAGGGATTTATTCTATAGATGAAGTTAGAGATATTACCAAAGAGTATCTTTTCTCTCCTACGAATGAAAAACCAAAAGTAGAACTGGATGGAGATTTAATAAAGGCTAATTCTCAAAGGTATCAAACATTCTTTACAAAAGGAACAAAATGTGTTTGTTGTGGAATTGAGGGGAAATACTTTGCCAAAGAAAGAGGAGATAAAGATGTAAGTTATCATCTAAACCTCTATGCCATTAATGATGCCGGAGAAGAAGTTCTCATGACAAAAGACCACATTATTCCAAAATCGAAAGATGGTAAGAACGATATTTCTAACTATCAGCCTATGTGTGTTATTTGTAATGTTAAAAAAGGAAATAAAATACAGAAAGGATGATGTATAATGGACGGAGTAAAAATACCGTCCCTGGATGCAAAGGACATATACATAGCAAATTATCTCTACCCAAAGAAAGGGTACAATCTAAAACGCAAAAATGGAACATATAACCTATCTCGTTTTAAAAATGCACTGGATTTTAGTTTGGATTTAATAAAGTTGCGAGAAGTGTATTATAAAGTATATCGGAACCAGAAATTCTCCTGGTACGAAAAAAATGAGATGGAATATACAGACAGAGTTATTAATGTTACCTTTAAGTATTCCAATAAACAGTATAATAAAATTGGAAGTGTTAAGGAAAACGAAATTGAAAAGAAAAAAGGTAATGTAAAATATCCAAAATATTTATATGTCCGGTTTGGCTATGAGATTGAACCAAATTGTATTAATAACTGTGTCTTTGTAGAAAACGGTGAGTTAATTGCTATACAGACAGGAATTTATGTTCCACCTGATAAAGTGGTTCCTGAGCATCTATTGGATGGTAATTTTATATATGAAGATAATGTATATAAAATAAAGCGAAATAAGACTTTAAATTCAGTTGCAGAGCTGAGATACGATTTATATAAGAATGGATTCTGGTGTAATGGTATACACTATGTCCGATTCAAACGTTCTTCTGGAAGTAGTCGTGTAGGGAAATGTTTGTTCATAGATGAGAAGTTATACGATAGAATGCACAAATGGGAAATGTGCGGTATTAAAATAAAAGAAGGTGATCAGGTAGACTTAGCTGCTTTAGAGGCATATATTGCTCTCACGCTCTCTTCTATTATTGATACGATTGAAATTCATCCACATAACATTCTTGTTGTAGATGATTACGAAAGTGTTTTTCATGACGATGTAATTGCTACAGAAATAAAGAACAGTTCTGATGGTTATTTCCTACATACTGAAAATAAAGTAGTTGAAATCAAAAATTCCATATGGGATGGTTTATCATTGATTGACAAATCTATTATGGGAGATTATGCGGAATACGGTATGATTCTCCTGCGGAAAAACTTTTTCAAGTCTTGTTGTTTCAACACAAATATCCAAGAATTTTTTAAGAATAATAACATAACAGAAATTAAGCAACTCAATGGCTTTACCTTGGCTCAAAGGGTCGAAGATATTAAATTAATTACTACTCCAAGTAGTATTAAATATTTGAAATTCGGAACCTTAAAGCAGTGGTTAAAGAATATTGATAGTACATTTGGGGTTGTAAAGCATGAGAAGAAAACACACTTCTTTGATGGGACTATGGTACAGAGTCATTACCAATTAATTAATACATTGCAGATGACTAAACAGGAAGTTCGGGAACTGATTAAACCTTCATTAAACTATATGTATTTGCTTAAAACTGAACCTGCAGCAGTTAGAGATTATATGAAATATTCTGATGAACATGAGTTTAATTCGAATAAATTAAAGACAAAAAATGAAATTATATATCAGCTTATGGGACTGAATGAAAAATTTGCAAATACAAAGTGGTATAAAGACTTTGTTAATGAGTTAATTAAATCCTATAAGCGCAATCTAAAATCAGGACATGTTTTAATTGAAGGGAACTACTCAACTCTTCTTGGAAATCCTTATGAGTTGTTGCTACAAACTATAAGAGAATTCAATGGAGAATCGGTTCTTGGAAAAGGAAATGTACATACAACTAGGTTTCCATATGGAAAGAAAATACTTGGTTCACGTTCTCCGCATGTCTGTGTCTCAAATATTTTGTTGGCAAATAATGTGGAGAATGAATTGATTGATAAGTATTTTAATTTAACAGATGAAATCATCTGTGTAAATAGCATTGGTGAAAATATATTAGAACGTCTGAATGGTGCGGATTGGATAAAATCGAAGTCCGCCTTACGGAGTAATCTGTAAGTAAAAAATTCGGTGAACCTGGAAATCCGGGGTGTGTTCAATAATGAATGCTAACGATGAAACTCTTTGAAAGACAATATCGTGTCAAGCTGGAAAAGCGATTTTCTTGAAGATGTAACGACCAAGACATACCTTCTCTATGAGAAGATGAAGTCTGTACACGTAGAGTGAAATTCTCTATGTGGAAGCGCCGAAGTACCTACTCTTCTATTTTGAAGACAAGAGGTTCATGAGATGGTCTAACCCCTTTTAAATACATGGTGACATGGGGTATTATTGTTCGATTCAGACACAATTATGATTACCAATAATGAACTATTTATCAATGCTGCGGAAAGAAATTATTCATTATTTAAAGTACCTACAAATTTAGTAAAAGCTAAAAAAACTGTGCGGTACTATACTGCTGAACAAAAAGCAGACCTGGATATCAAGACTTCTGTAAATAAAATTGGAGATATTATTAATCTCTCACAGGAACTCCAGACTCATATGTGGCACCAGTTGAATCATGGAGCCACATATAAAGATATTGAAAAAGTATATTTTGATATATGCCAATTAGCTGTGCTGAGTAACCTTGCGATTGATGCGGCAAAGAAAGAATTCGATGTAAAGATTGAAAAAGAACTGATAAACATCAAATCAAAATGGATTAGAAAAGACAAAACTGACAGGGTTATTAAACCTTTCTTCTTTGGATTCTTAGCTAAAGAAAAAGGATATTATAATCCTGCAAGAAAAAATTATATGCACCACGATACTGCTATGGATTATTTACATAGAATTGTAAACAAATATACATTGCCTAAAAATATGGAATCAAATCTTGATATTGACGAAGTTATAGATATGTCCATGTATGACTATGGGAATGTTCGAAGAGACAATGTAAATAAAATCATCAATATGCTTACTGATTTTTTAGAGTATTCGCATACGTTATTTAAAGACCACAAATGCGGTGATAAATATAAGGAATACATGGAAACCAAAAATTGGATGTACAATCAGATTAACCAATTAACTTTGAATAAGGACACTTTGATTGCCGTATATAGGAAGTTAAAAAAGGATGAAAAACTCAAGAAATATTTGATAACAGTTTTATTTAATATAGGAAATCATGAGGCTTTTGATTTAATTAAAGAATCGTCTGGAGAAATACCTTTCCTTATTAAAGATGATTCTGGAGACATAGATATCTATGGCAGGAAATATTCAAAAATTTACAAAAAACCTCAAAAATAATTCAAGTTTTGTTTTTCATAATGCAAAAAATACTAATAAAATATTGAATTTTTTGTACATGGAGAACGTGGGTGTATTGGAAGAACAAAAAGAAAATAGAATTAAGGAGAAAAAGAACATGAAAAAAAATAATAAGCAGGACATTACAGTGTTCAGAAACAAATTCACAGGAGAGGAATTATCAACATATCCTACTCCATTTGCAAAACTCAGCACAAAAACATCTAAGAGAACTAAGGATGAAAAGAAACTCCAAAAGCAGATAGATGCATTTCAGAATAGAAATATTTGCAAATTCTGCGGAGGAACAAAAGAATGGATTCCTGGTACAAATGTAGTTGTTTGTAAGAATCCTGATTGCAAAGGACACGTAATTAAGGCGAAAAATAAAGAAGGAAAAGAAATTGAAATTTCTGAACCTTCAATGAAAATCTTAACAAAACGTGGTGCTGCTATTGCAGAGACATTATTAGGTTAAATAAGAAAGGATAAAAAGGCATGGAAAAGTTATTAGTAACTCAAGCATTAAATGAATTGAAACTTCTGGACAATAGAATCATTAACGAAATTGCAAGAAGTAAATTTGTGACTTCTGCTAAGACAGTAGAGTCTAAAATCACACCTTACTTAACGAAAGAAGAGTTTGTGAAAAAGGCAAAAGGTGGGTTTGATTCTGTCAATGCTCTGATGGAGAGGCGGTCTAAAATTAAAGCTGCTGTTCTGACATCTAATGCAGTAACTAACGTGGAAATTAACGGAGTAACAATGACTGTTGCTGAAGCTTTGGAACTGAAAAATAGCATTGTATATAAGGAAGAACTGTTAGGACAATTAAAATTACAGTATAGTTCCGCTACAACTGACATGACAAGGAAAAATGTTGAGTTGGAAAAGAAAATTGATAATATCTTAGAAACTATGGTAAGCAAAGATGCTAAAACTAAGAAAGAAGATTTCACAGAAATCACTGACCCAATGAGACAAAATGGGGAGTACAGTCTTGTTGACCCATTAAGAGTACAGGATATTATTGAGAAACTTGGAGATGAGATTTCCGGTTTCAAATCTAACGTTGATGCTGTATTACAGATTTCAAACTGTATTACATACATTGAATTTTAGTTAAATGAATTATTGCTAACTACACGAAAACACTGAATTTATACACCCTTTTTTCTTTTGGGTTAATAAAGAAAATTGATAAGAATATGGGATTCTTAATTTATTACAGTACAAACAGAATTGGCTAGTGTAGCCGATATTGTATGTGGTTGTGTAATATAAGAATATATAACACAAAAGTATATTGTGAATGCACAAAGATGATAGAAATGCTCAATTCTTAATGGTTAATTCTGTAATTCTTAATTCTTACTTTTCAATTCTTAAAATGTGTAATTTTAAAGTCTGAATTCTTGATAAAATCCACTGTTCATGGTTTTTGGAAGTTGTATAAATATCCCTGTGTGATCCAAGTGGCTGTGTAGTTAGCAGTATACGTTTAAAATTATTTTTACTATTCATTTTTTAACACTCCTAAACCGTTGCTTACAGCAAAAGAAAATATGTATAAAACAAGTACAAATTTTAGATTTTTAAGACACCATAAATAACGCAAAGCTCGTCAAGCTTACTATGCAGCGGTGAAAATATATTCCCTAGTAGACCACTATGGAGGTGGGGCTGGCTGTAACCCAGTCACTCTTTGAGTCAAGATTGTTCGATTCAGTCCTGGGGAATTTCTCCTTTTTTATAATATATTTTTTCAATCCAAATGGTCTAGTGGTATGACGCAAGACTGCAAATCTTGAGACATGAGTTCGATTCTCATTTTGGATTATCAATACTTGTTAGAAAGGATAAAAATGAGTATGACATTATCAAGAAGGAATGTATATAATCGTTCCTGGTACAAAAAAGAATGTAAATATAATATGAAACAAAGAAGAAAAGAATATAATCGAAAATCTCGTCATGCGAGAATATGTGAAGACTCTTGCTCTAGAGGTTTTGATAAAATGCTCCGGTGTCTTGAATGGGATATCGTGAGCTGAAATTGATACAGTAGTTTAATTGGGAGAATGCCTGGTGAGAAAAAACTAGGGGGTGCAGATTCGAATTCTGCTTGTATCACTGAAAGTCTTTGATAGTCTACGTGGCTCAAAGGCGTACTTGGCAGAGGATATAACTGCTATTTTATTTATATGGTTATTACAGTTAGTAATATTAAATTCCCGTATTATGGTGAGGAAGCCATATAACAAGGATAACTTGTGAAGGAAAAACACTATGTTCCTGAATGGGAGTAGGTATATTAGTTACTGAGAATTCATATGTGCCTGGGGTTATCTTTATATACATCATTGGTATATGCCAATGCAAACGTGGCACAGTGTCCGAGTGGTTTATGGTGCTCCCCTGCTAAGGGAGTGATGGGAGAAATCCTGTCCGATTGTTCGAATCAATCCTGTGCCGGATAGGATAATATCCTTTAGAAAAGCTGTCAGTCATTTAAGAAAAAGTTAAACGATCAGAGAGTTTGACCTTACTCAAATGGTTTCAGGATATTCCTACCTTATAGGTAGTGAACGCCAATGCTCACACACATGTTCCAGTTTCCCGAAACGATGGCGTGTGTAAGCTCTAACGTGAACAGGTTTGATTTTATTTCGAACCATGCTACTTCACCTGCCTTTCCGCAACAAAATTTTCAAAGTTTTGGAATGGCTGACAGCTTAGAAGTAGCATCAGACATGATGCTACAAGCAACAATTATAATTCAATATTAAAAAATGTCAATATGCCTCTTTAATCCTAATTGTGCAAGGAAGTGGTCTTGAAAACCACCAGTAATCGGGAAACCGATGTCTCGGTTCGAGTCCGAGGGGAGGCGCTCGACTTAATAAAAGTCACAAACTTGCAAGTATTCCCAGTGATGATACTGGGTACAAAAAGACGGAATTACTGATAAGTAAGTCCTGACAGGGTATACTCCTATCACTTATCTCCTTCTTCCAGTGATGGTACTGGATACATTTACAGAACGGATAGACTTGACTATGTGGCGAAATGCTGCATAGTCAGCACATGTCCAAAATGGGAATGCGCTATTTTATTAACTGATTTATTATTTTTATTGTAGGTGGCGTTGTTTCGTAGCCCACTATCATGTGGCAATGGTGGAATTGGAAGACACACTTGGTTTAAGCCCATGTAGATTCATTCTGTGAGGGTTCAAGTCCCTCTTGCCATACTTATTAAGCAGATATGATATAACTTGTGATATTCAAACTATACAAAGAAAGGTTTTGAAAGATGAAAGTACAGAGAGTTGAGAAACAGATGATAAAACCTACAAACGAATATTTTCCTATGCTGGATCATTTCTGTTTTCTGTCAAAGAATTTATACAATCATGCAAATTACATTGTAAGACAGTCTTTTACGAAAGACAATAAGTGGATTCGGTACGGAGAATTGGATAAACAGCTTAAAGCAGATAAGGATTATCCAGACTATGCTGAAATGCCTACTGCACAAGCAGCACAACAGACCTTACGGCTGTTAGATAAGAACTGGAAGTCGTTTTTTGTATCCATTAAAGATTGGTCTGAAAATAAGGATAAATATCTTGGTAAACCAAAACTTCCCAGATATGTAAATAAGAACGGCAGAAAGTCACTTATTATCACGAACCAAAACTGTAAACTGAAGGACGGAATTATACACTTTCCAAAGTCGTTCAAGGGTTTTGTATGTAAATTCTATTGTTGTAACAGACCTGACTTTGTAAAATTAAATCAGGTTCGGTTTTTGCCACACAACAACTGTATTGTAATAGAAATCGTTTATGAAGTAGAGATTATAGATACCGTAAAGCAGAGTCAAAATTATATTTCCTTAGATATAGGTGTAGATAACCTTGTTACAGTTACGAACAGCTTTGGAAAACAACCGTTCATTATCAACGGGAAACCGTTGAAATCTGTAAATCAATATTACAATAAACAGGTTTCTAAATACAGAAGTATTGCAAAACAGATGAACGGAGTTGACTATACAAAAAGGATGGACATACTTACCGAAAAGCGTAACCGTAAGATTGAGGATTATCTGCATAAAACAAGTCGTGAGATTATCGAATACTGTAAAAAATACAATGTAAGTAAAATTATCATTGGCAATAACAAGGAATGGAAACAAAATAGCAAACTGTCGAAGAAAGTAAATCAACACTTCGTTCAGATACCCTATAACAGGCTTATTCAGATGTTAGAGTATAAAGCACAAGAAATAGGTGTAACGGTAATCATTACTGAGGAAAGTTATACGAGTGGTACTTCTTTCGTAGACAATGAAATGCCTGTAAAGGAAAACTACAATAAATCTCGTAGAATCAAAAGAGGTTTGTTCAAGACATCTGACGGAAGTTTCATAAATGCAGATGTAAACGGAAGTTACCAAATAATGAAAAAAGTAATTCCAAATGGAGAAATCCTATGGAATAGAGGCTGTGCGTATCAGCCATTTCGAGTAGCGATTGTGTAAGCAGTCGTGACGAATTAAGAAAATACATTTTTGGTCATAGAAGCATGATATTTCTGGACAAATTGGATAATTTTCATTACGTAGTACATGAGATTTTCATTCTCAAAATGGGAGTTCAATTCTCCCTGGAGTGGTTTGGGATAACCCTTTAAACAATAGGTCAAGTAGTTATCGTTTACTTACAACGCTGTATACAAAAGATACAACTTGAAGAATTAAAGACAAAACTGCGATAATCTCCATTATATCATCCCCTTTCATATTTATGAAAGGCTCAAATAGCAAGAACTAATAACTGCCCTGTATTAGCAGCCGCACTTGACCTTTGTTTAGTTCCCAACATTTACCTTTTGGGTAAATATTCCACCTCGTTGTATTTTATAACATAAGATATCTTAAAAGTTAATGTCTTATTTTAGGTGGATTCACATGTCGGAATAGAGACATAAAACCTATTCGAGCGTAGAGAAAACTACTTAAAATCACTCTCCCATTTACGGGAAATTCAATATGAAAGGAAGAAAAGGATATCAAACTAATTGATAAGAAATGCTTAAAGGTATTAATCGACTATGGGTATACCAAAGAAAGTTCTCTCAAAGGAATTACTATTACTTCTCGTGGTAAGAAATCTCATGGTAAGAAATACTATGCAAAAGATTCTATGGCATTTATTGCCTGGAAAATTTTAGGCTACTCTCCTGATGATGCTGATTTTCAGAATTGGTTGAGTAGACAGAAAAATAATAAAGAAAAGAGAAACTGATGAAAAAGAAACCTATCGTTTCAATCAATGTAATTGGAGGAAATGTTGAAGATGTAACAGGTAGTGCTTCCCTCATTACATTCGAAGATTTACTAATTTTATTTGAATTTGGATTGATTCAAAAGGGTAAAAGCATTTATGAGAACTACTGCTATAATAAGGAACTCATATCTAAAGTAAGGCCTAAAAAAATCCAGTATATTATTGCCGGACATAATCATGCAGACCATATTGCATTGATTCCAGCACTGTATGCGAAAGGATGTTCAGCTAAAATATTTGTTCCAAAAGGAAGCTATAATATTTTAAAAGAAATGTGGTTAGACTGTGCTTTTATCAATCAGAGAGATTGTGAAATCCTGACTACCCAAAGAGAAAAGTTCTTTCAGCCATTTTACTATGAAGAAGATGTTGAAACAGCATTGCGGAACATAGTGGAAATAGAAATGCATAGCATGTATGAAGTAACTGATAATTTTCATCTGCAGTTTATTCCAGCAGGACATATTCTATTTTCGGCTCAGACAGAATTATTTTTCACTAAGGGTAATACAACAAAAAAGGTTGTATTTACATCTGATTTAGGTAATCTTAATTTAACAGGTCATAAGGTTTTTGTTGAGACTTTTGAGCCTGTTAAAAATGCAGACATTGTTCTTGGAGAAGCCACTTATGCTTCTTCTCAAAGGAATTCTAATAGAAAGACTTTGAAAAAAGACATGGAAAAAATCAAAACCACGATTGAACAATACTGCATTGATAATCATGGTAGGGTTTTAATACCATGCTTTGCACTAGACAGACTTCCATATATGATGTGGATTCTATATAATCTTTTTGGTTCAAAAGAAGATTTTAATGTTCCCATATATATAGACAGCCCATTGGGAATACGTTTGCTACATGTGTATGGTAAAAATCTTCCAGAGAATATGACGGCAGATTTTCACGCAATGACACATTGGAAAAATTTTAAATTCATTGAAACCACAGAAGAAAGTAAAGCTGCTATTGCAGATAATAAATCAAAAGTTATATTAGCTTCTGCCGGAATGCTTACTGCTGGACGAAGTGTAAAATGGACAAAATCTATTTTGCCGTCAGAAAATGATTGTATTTTATTTATAGGATATTGTGCAACTAATACGTTAGCTCATAAAATTAAATTTTCTCCTGATAAGGATTCTATCAATATATCAGGAATTATGGTTAAAAACAAAGCAAATATTGTTGATTTGAAGTCTTTTTCAAGTCACATGCAACACAAGCATTTGCTGGATTACTACTCTTCTATCAACGCACAAAAAATCTATCTCATTCATTCGAATCAGAATGACAAACTCCAATTCAAAGAAGAACTACAAAATGAAATTAGTAAGAAAAACAAAACCACTAAGGTTGTAGCTGTGAACAAAAGCACAGTAATTAATATTTAGGAATAAGAGGATAAAGAATGGCTAATATTTTAGAAGCTATCATGGATACTGGGTCTGATGACCTGTATTCCGCTCAAATCAAAGAACACCTTGAACAGAGAAAAATTATCTTAAATGCCATCATTGATGATGACACTATGGAATCAGTGGTTCTACATATTCTTAGATGGAATATGGAAGATAAAGATATTCCTGTTGAGAAAAGAAAACCAATTTGGTTATATATCAACTCTCCTGGTGGAGATGTTGTATATGGGTTAAATGTCATTGATGCAATTAAAGCAAGCGAAACACCAATTTATACTGTATGCTTCTCAGAATGTGCTTCTATGGCGTTTCACATTTTTATTGCTGGCCATAAGAGATATTGTTTTAAAAATTCTATTCTACTTATCCACGATGGAGAAGTAAGTATCAGCAATAGTTCATCAAAAGCAAAAGATACTATGAAATTCATAGATTCTTTAGATGAGAGAATCAAACAACATTTATTAGAAAATACAAAAATCACAGCAGAATTCTACGAGTCTATATACGACACAGAATACTATTTGTTTGCAAATGACAAAGGTAAAGAATTAGGCTGTACAGATTATATTATTGGCGAAGATGTGCCATTAACAACTATTTTATAAGAAGAAAAGGAAGGTAACAAAATTATGGAAACAATTAAAGTAAATACTCAGGATATTATCAAAGGCGTTGCAGAATTAGCAGACAAAAAACAGAAAGAAGTAAGAGAAGTTGTACGTGCCATGGAGGAATTCGTTAAAGCTCAGGTAGGACAGGCAAATGAAAACACCAGTGTAGAAATCAAATTATTCAATGGGCTGACTGTTATTTCTGAATATAAAGAGCCTAGAACAGCACGTAATCCACAGACAGGTGAGACTATCACTACTGAAGGTAAGAACCGTGTAAGAGCTAAAATTGGTACTTCTTTAAAAGATGCTGCAAACTAATATAGTGAGGTATTCTAACAATGATTAACAATGATTTATGTGCTTCTTGCAACAAGGTTGCAGTATGTCGCATCAATGATATTTTATATAAATTTCATGGAGATGCTAAAAAAGACCTCGGAGTTGAAATCACAATGGAGGATTGTCAAAACTATGAGGACGCTAACAAAGAGGCTGTTAGTGATTATTAATACAATAAGGCTGCTGTAATTTTATGGCAGCCAATTTTTTTAGATTGGAGAAAAAGGATTATAGATACGGAATTTGAAAAATACGGCTTATCCAAAGAACAGTATTTAGCGGCCTGTAATGATATTGATGCTAAATTGGACGGAACGTTAGATATTGATTGGAGTGAAATAAAAGATAAATATAACATTCAATGTTCTGCGGATACAATAAGGAAAGCTTCTGCCACTATTTTTGGTGGACATTACAGAGCAAAATTAGACCAAGCGCATAATGACTTGGATAAAAAAATTGCAGAGTTAAGGGAAGAACGAATTAAACTGCAAACAATAAATCTTGAAAATTCCAGGGAAGACAGGTCTAAATACAGGCAGAAATTATATTATGAATATGTGGGAAGTGCAATTACCACTCTTCCACTTCCAGAATTTGAACCTCTTTTATGTACAGAAACTTCTATTAATAATGATAGTCATATTGAATACTTAATGACATTGGCAGATATTCATTATGGTGCATCATTCGTAAGTGCAAATAATGAGTATTCACCGAATATTGTTGAAGGAAGATTTTTAGACTTATACTATCAAATATCGGATTTTTGTGTAAAGCATAAAATCTCTAAACTTCATATTGTATCTTTAGGAGATTTAATCCAGGGTATATTAAGACTATCAGACATCAAACTCAATGATTCTTCTATTGTAAAATCTACCGTACAAATCAGTAGGATTATTGCTTCATTTCTTAATACGTTATCCCATTATGTAGAAATTGAATATTATCATGTTCCAACTGCAAACCATACTCAAATCAGACCTTTGGGAAGCAAAGCATCTGAACTCCCATTAGAGGACATGGAGTATGTTATTGGACATTATATCAGTGATTTGGTACGTGAAAATGGGCGTATCAGGGTTCACTTAGCTCAGGAAGGAGAACAAGGATTATTTATTAATATTCCGGGAAATACAATTTATGCCATGCATGGACACCAGATCAAAAATCTGGAAACCGCAATCAAAGACTTATCTACGGTAAAAAGAGATTTTATTGATTATTTGGTATTGGGACATTTGCATGGGAATAAAGAAATTCCAAGCGGTGAAGGTGTTTGTGCTGATACGGAGGTATTAGTAAGCCCATCTTTTGTCGGTTCAGACCCATATAGCGATAGTTTATTTAAGGGGTCTAAATCCGCTGTGAAGGTATACGGATTTGATGAAATATGCGGACATACGGAAACGTATAAATTTATTTTGAATTAAGCAATGTGTGGTTGAGCAGTCTGTTCAGTAAAGAGAATTATAAGAGTGTTCTTATCTCTACCAATTATCTAAGAATTAATCTTTGTGCGTCCGTTTTTCGGACACTTGGGTTGGTAATACATATTTCAGGAGGGCAAATAAGCCCTCTTTTTTACGTTTCGGAAAGGAGGATTTATGGCAACAACAAAAAAATCTACTACTCCTACTAGGAAACCTATTGCAGAAGTAAGGAAAGAAAACGAAGAGCTACATAAAAAGATAGAACAATTAGAAGATGGCGCTTATTGCTATATGTGTGATAAACATAAGCCAAAAGATAAATTCTACGGAAATACAGACCCAAATGTAAAATCTGGAATCACCGGCATTTGTAGAGAATGTGCAAAAAATATTGCTTGCCGATATGATGAGAAAACTGGTGAATATCTTGGATGTACAAAAGAATCTGTTATGCAAGCTCTTGAATATATAGATAAGCCTTATATTGGGAAATTATGGGATGCTGCATACTATGAGTTGCAAGACCCTACTACTCCCCTAACAAGCAAAAGAAAAACCCTATGGGGAAATTATATTAAGAATGTTTCTATCGGATTATATGCTGGTTTGCGCTGGAAAGATAGCGATATTTTTACTGGAAATTACTATGCTGGAGAATTAAAAGAAGCGCTAAGTTCTGAAGAGGAAAAAGCTATCCGGTTAGAACGAATAGAGAGACAAAAAGAATTAGCTGAGGAATTTAGGAAAAATAGAGAAGACGTTCTTAGAATTTATCATTATGACCCATTTGAATACGAAGCTGAAGAGGACAAGCCTATTATGTATGCTCAGGTTTCTCGAATGTGCGATACTTCAGACGAATCAGAGGACGATGTAATCAAGCTCAATTCGATTATTACTATTGTAAAACTAACTGTTCAGGCAGATAAAATCAACCGTAGAATTGCTGAATTGCAAAATGGTTCAATGAATGATAGGGAAATCGGTACAATTAAAAATTTAACTGCTGCTCAAAAGAGTATGAACGATTCCATTATCAGTTTATCTAAAGAAAGCAAGTTATCAAAAGCAAGTAGCGGTACTTCTACTAAAGGAACGAATACTTGGACTGGAAAGGTAAAGCTTTTAAAAGAAATGGATTTGCGTGAGGAAGAGGTAAATGCTTTTGATGTGGAAACCTGTAAAGGTATGCAACAGGTAGCAGAATTGAGTAATGCAGCTATTATCAAACAAATAAATCTTGATGAAAATGATTATGCAGGAATGCTTACAGAGCAAAGAACTATTATCACTAATCTGAGGAAAGATAAGAATTTGGCTGAGGAAAGAATGCGGATTCTGTATAGGGAAAATGTTGATTTGAAAGATTTATTAGAGAAAAATAATGTACCAATATCTGAGAATCTTGAAAGCAATCGGTTATTTCTAATAGAGACTAAGAAGGAGGAAGATACAGATGAGTATAATAACTCCTGAGAAAACGATATGGACTCCTGATTATCAGATATACGTTAAACCTAATGAAAAAGTTATAACACAAAGAAAATTAGAGGGACTGAAAAAACTGGCAGAAATTAAACAATGGGGAATACGAAATCCAACTAAATTTATGCATGAATTTATGGGAGTAAGTTTGTTAGATTCACAGGAATATGTATTTATGAACAGTTGGTATAAACCTTATTGTTTATGGCTGGAATCCAGAGGTGCCGGCAAGTCTACAATGTTAGCCTTATATTTTATGACTAAAGGTCTGCTCTTTAATAACTACTGGGCTTATATCTGTTCCGGTAATGCTGACCAGGCTCAAGAGACTTTCAGAAAGATTGAGGACATAGCCAAAAAGAATATTGAATCCATGACGGGATTAACAGATGTATTTAAAAATGAACTTGTTATCAATCAAGGTAGCGGTGATGGATTTATTAGAAGTCCTATGGGCTTTACATACAAATTATACAATGGGTCTTTTGTTAAAACATTGAACAGTAATATTGATGGTAAGAGGGGTAAGAGAGCAAATGCTGTTTGTTTTGATGAAGGTTCCTGGCTATCAGAAGAGATTTTCAACGTAATCGGTGCATTTACTGCGGTAAATAAAGAATTTAAACTTGGCGACAATGTAGATACAAATGCTCTCCCAAGGGAAATTCCTAATCAATTATTGTATGCCTCTTCTGCTTCTTCTATTGACACTGCTTTTTATAAAAAATATCGTGACTTTTCAAAGAAAATGTTCTTAGGAGATGATAGATATTTCGTAGCAGATATTAACTGTGACGTAGTAATACATGCTACTCAAAAAGGAATACCATTGAGTAAATCACTACTTAGCCAAGAAACCGTTGACAATGAAATGAGAAATAATCCTGAAAAGGCACTCAGAGAGTATTATAATCGTTTCACAAAAGACGGAGGAATTAATCAGATTATTAAACGTTCTCTTATTGTAAGAAACTCTGAAAAGTATGCTCCTGTTCTATACAATGATACAGGTAAAAGAAAATTTATTTTGTGTTATGACCCTGCTCGTAATATAGATAACAGTACCGTTTTAATTTGTGAAATCCTAGATACTGAAGATGGATATAAATTAAAAGTAGTAAATTCTGTAAACTTTACAGACTTAAATGTAAAAAAGAAGAAAAAGCCAATGCGTACTCCTGAACAAATTGAAGCCTTAAAAGAATTGCTTGTTAATTATAATGGTAAGAATGTTCCAGACTATGAGAATATTTTCTTTATGATTGATGGTGGTTCCGGTGGAGGTGGAAACCTTATTCCAGACTTCTTTATGGAAGATTGGCAAGATAAAGCTGGAAAAACACATAGAGGACTTTTGGATAGAGAATACTCTGAGGACTATATCAGACAATATCCAAGAGCGGTTAATAAAATCAAAGTTGTAACACCTTCTGGCTACAAATCTCAAATGTATGAGGCGTTAATCAAAATGATGGAAAGTGACCTCATAATTTTCCCAGAACAATATGATAATCATGGTTTCTTAGTATTCTCAAATCATAACGATGAAGAAGTTAATAAAGCAAAACAAGAATTATACGCAAGGGGTCTTAAAGAGGATGAAGTAGATGAAAAACTTTCTGAAATGAATCTCATTAAGCAGGAAGTGTACAAGCTCTCTTTAGATGAAGAAAACGCTCTTTCTCAAATAGATGCTATGAAAGAAGAAATAGTAAATATTTGCCGTGTTAAGCGTGACGGAGGAAAAGACGCTTTTAAGTTACCAGCACATAAGGATGCCGATACAGGAGCATCTGAAGCCACTATGCATAAAATTCGTTGTGCAATTGCGGCATAAACCTCATAAACCGCAAGAAAATAAATTCAATCTAATTGACTTGGAAGCCCAGAAGTGGGTAACAGGGCTGAAGAACTTTGGTTCACAGTGAACGACTGAACGATTGAATTCCACAGAGGTATATTGTGGAAATGCGACAGTCTGAACTCACACTATAACAAAATGAAATGTGAGAAGGAAACTCGAAGAAGTTTCCTCGCCTACTTAATTGATAGGTCATAAAAAGTAACAGATTTTTATGGACGATAGAGCCTCAAGTGTGTGGGCTGTAGCAGCATAATCCATAAACTGCTATTCAATAAATTCTCTTTAATTGACTTGGAACTCCAGAGATGGATAACAAGGGGCAAGTTTAAATACAGCCTGAACGACTAAACAAGAGAACTACATAGGAATTAAATGTAGGTGCGATAGTCTGAACTGTAACAATAATCGAAATATGAAATTACAGAACCATGGTCGAGTGTAAAGACACTCTTGGAAGTACCATGGTCACTTTTGTTTATAAAATATTATCATAAAGGAATGCACATTGAAAATAATGAATAAAAAAGATGTATTTACGGGTATATACTCTATAACCAATAAATTAAATAATAAAAAATATATAGGTCAAAGTTTGGATATAAAAAGCAGATGGAGACAACATATAGGTGAATTAAAGAAAAATAATCACGCTATCTCTCATTTACAAAATGCTTGGAATAAGTATGGAGAAGAAAAATTTAATTTTGAAATTATACAAACATGTAGTTCATCTGAGTTAGATGCGAAAGAACAATACTGGATTACATACTATAACTCCATGAAAAACGGATACAATTTATGTGAAGGAGGTGGAGGGTGCAGAGGCTATAAGCATACAGAAGAAGAATTATCAAAAATGAGAGCAATACATAATCCTGAGCCCGTTTTGCAAATGGATGAAAATTTCCAAATAATCCGGCAATGGGAGTCTGCATCACAAGCTGCAAAAAATTTAGGGTTATTTTCCCAGGCCATTAAAAATTGTTGTGAAAAAACAAATCATGTAAAAAGCATTGGAAATTATATTTGGATATATGCAAAAGATAAAGAAACATTTGATAGGAATTATTATTCTCATAAGGATGTATGTGCACCTAAAACAGTTGGACAGTTCGATCAAAATCTTAAATTAATACGAATATGGAATAGTGCTTATGAAGTGGAAAAAGAATTGAATATAAGCGCAGGAGAAATTAGCACTGTTTGTAATCATAAAAGAAATTCATCTCATGGATATATTTGGGCTTATACAGACAGAAATGGACATTTTATAGACGATTTTGATTATTCAAAAATAAAAATTAGAATAATAAATTATATTGAACAATACACATTGCGAAATGAATATATAACTACCTATTCCTCAATGAGACAAGCAGAAAAAGAAACTGGTGTTAGCAGAGAATTAATCTCTGACGCATGTAAGGGTAAACGTGCATCTGCCGGTGGATATATTTGGAAGTATAAACAAAAGTAGTAACAAAATAATTGACACTCTTGCCATGGCAGGCTGGTATCTTAGCGAATTAAGAATGAAAAATATTAGAGAAGAGAAAAAACCTCAAATTGACCCAAAAGAAATGTTTAAAATCAGAGCACCTCGTAAAGTAACAAGATTTTAATTTTTTACAAAAAAAGGGCTTTTTTGTTCAAGTCGGACAAAATCGACCCTTTATTTTTGTATATAATTGTGGATTTTTCAAAGGTCAACAACGTGGGTGTATAGGAAAGAAAACATTCTATTTCTTGTATACAATATACAATCATATCTTTACTACTATTTTCGAAAGGAGGGCTAAAATTCTGGAGTCTCCAACAAATGAAATTAATGAAAAAGAAAAAATTCGGCAAATGCAGTTTGCTAAATTGAAAGAAATTCTTTTAAACAATGTTAAAAAAACCAAATCTAAAACATTTACTCAATATACAAAAGAATTGGTTAAAAAGTACATTCAAAATCCTTATGCGAATATACAGAATGTTCGTAATGTCTCTATGTTTTTAGAGAGAAATTCCATGATTTACAAAAAGATTATTGCTTATTATGCACAGATGCCGTTATTTGATTACAATATCACTTACCGCATTGATAAACTTGGCAGTTTAAAATCTTCTGTGCAAAATGAGTATTTACAAATATTAAAAAATTTACAAGAAATACCAATGAAAAAGGAATTTTCTAAAGTTATTGCTACTGCTCTAAGGGATGGAGCTTTTTATGGCTTTATATATGATGGAGAAGGAGATGGATTTTTATTACAAGCATTAGACCCCACTTATTGTAAGGTAAGCGCACAATCATCTTCTGGTGAATATATATTTTCATTTGATGCAACATTCTTTGATAAGGGAAGTAATACGGAATATTTGTACGGTACAGGTGAAGATACTGAGGGTGTTTGGGACAACATATTTATTGAAGGATATGAGCAATATAAAAATATGGGAACTGATTATCGGTGGTTTGAAATTCCCATAGAACGTTCTATGTGCATTATATCTGGAAATGACCCTGATATGCCACTACCATATTTTTTACCTATTTTTGTAAGTCTGTTAGATTTACTGGATTTAGAGCAAATTCTTGCATCTAAAACAGAATTGGAGAATTATGTCTTGCTTATCAGTAAGATTCCACTTCTCTCCTCTTCTAACACTCCAGATGATTTTGCAGTATCTCTTGAGATTGTTCAGGCTATGCAGGAGCTTATTGATGCTGTAGTTCCAAGTTTGGTTGGAACAGCTTATAGTCCATGTGAATTGGATGTGGTTCATTTTGACAAAAGTAACAAAGCAGAGGATACAAATAAATTAGCTGAATCTATGCACAATCTATTTTCAAATCTAGGTATGTCAGAATTAGTTGTTTCTGGAGGTTCTTCTACTAATTCCATTGGTTTAAAACATTCCATTCAAAATGACGAATCTATCGCATTCACATTTCTTGATGCAATTCAAAGCTGGATGAATTCTTACATTAAGTTGAATTATTCTGAGAACTTTATCTTCTATTTCCATAGAACTACTTATTTCAGTCAAGTTGAGTATGTTGATAAATTAAAAGATGCAGCTACATTAGGACTACCTGTGGCAATAGATTATGCTACATGTCTTGGTTACTCTCCATATGAGGTTATGAGTAATACCTATTTAGAAGAACTACTTGGTGTCAAAAAGGGACTATGGAAACCTTTATCAAGTTCATATACCGAATCTTCTAATGGAAATCAAACTGGTGCTCCAACAAAAGATGTAGATGATTTATCTCCAGAGGGTGCAAAAACAAGGGAAGGTGATAAAAATGCCGGAACAAAAGCTCAGAAGTAATTTTATTAAAACAACAGATATTAAAACAGCCGAGCAGTTACGGAACTTAGGATTATATGAAGTATCAGATACTTCTCCTGGTTGCTATCTTTTTGTTAATTGCTTGGTCAATTTTGAAAATAAAAATATAGATATGAAAAAAATACAGTACACTGATATGCTGTGTTTGTAGAGAAGGAGCACAAATGACAATTATAACTTTAGAACTTTTAAAGCAATATTGCGAGCGTAATGGTCTTTCTCATTATTCTTCTAAAGATAACAACAATGCAATGGTAATGGTTCATGTTCCTGGAGAATTCAAAGAAGAAACTTCTATGAATTTTTCTGAGGACGATGTAGAGGGATTATTACCAGTTACACTTCAAAGTTGTCACATCTATGAGAATCGTAACGGTTCTTACATTTCTAAAACTACAATGCAAAATGCATTATCTACATTTTCCAATAAACCTATTCTGGGACACATTATTCAAAAAGATGATGGCAGTTATGATTTTGATTCTCATAACATGGAGATGGTTGACGATCCATGGAATGAGGGAGAACAAAGAGTTCATTATATAGAACAACCAATAGGAATTGTACCTGAATCTTGTAATGCAAGACTTGAGTATGACAAAGAAAAGAAAAAAACCTATGTTGTCGTTGAGGGATGGATATTTGAAGATTATGGAAATGGTGCTGCTGAAATTATAAAAGAAAAAGGCGGTACAAAAGTTTCTGTTGAATTAGGAGTAAAGGAATTCTCTTACAATGCTAAGAAAAAACGCCTTGAAATTAAAGATTTTGTATTTATGGGTGTTACTGCTCTTGGTGAGCATGTGGGAGAAGGAATGCTAGGGAGTAATATGAAACTCTCTGACTTCTGCTGTCCTGAAATGGATGAGACAGATAATTTTACGGAAACCATAGAAGAATTAAATAGAAGGATGAAACGAATAGAAGAATTATATCATGGGAAAGGAGGACGCTCATTGAAGCTGGAAGAACTGTTAGAAAAATATAACAAAACAAAAGACGATATTTCTTTTGAGATTGAAGGATTGACTGACGAGGAATTAGAAAAGGCTTTCCAGGAACATTTTGAAGATACCTCAGAAGATGTAGATGATTGTGCTGAAGATACTTCTGTTGCAGAAAATACGGAAGATAGTACGGAAGATGTTACTGATTCCACAGACGATGGACAAAGCTCTCAAGAAGACAATACAGAACAAGATTTACCAACTGAAGAGGAAGAAACAGAGGAAGATGTTAAAAAGACAAATGATGAAATGCCTAAGAAAAAGACATATTCCGTTCAATTAGGCGAAAAATCATATACATTTGAAAGCTCTTTAGATGAAGTCATTTATGCTTTAGAGTTACTGGTTAATAATACTTACTCTGAATCAGACAATGCTTATTATGGAGTAAAAGTTTATGATAAGTATGTTGTCATGGTAGATTATTGGACAGGAAAAGCATATAAACAGAACTATAAAGTTCGGTCTGATGTTTACTCTCTCACTGGTGACAGAGTTGAAGTATTCAGTCGTTATTTAACCAGAGAAGAAGAAAATGCTTTAGATGATATGAGAAGTAAATTCTCTGTAATGGAAGAAAAGTTAAACCAGTATCAGGAAAAAGAAGAAGCAATTCTGAAAGATAATTTAATCAATTCTGAAGATTATAGTCTTATCAAAGAATCAGATGATTTCAAATCTATCAAAGAAAATATCAAAGATTATTCCCTTGAAGAATTAACAAAGAAATGTGATGAACTTCTGCTGAAATATGCAAAAAGTAATGCAGTATTTAATTTTTCTCAGGAAGAAAAACCAAAATCAAAAATCCGTACAGGAGCTAAAAAAGAAGAAACATATTCTCCTTACGGAACATTATTTCAAAACTATAAATAAGAATTTTGAGGAACCGAGAGCGGTTCTTTTTTAATGCAAAAATTGAAAGGAGATTTAATTATGGTTGGATTTTTAAATTTTTCTAAAAAACATGCAGTATGCCATTCAACACTGTTGAAAGCAACCAATTGCGGAAAAATTTACAACATTTTAATTGAAGAAGATTTAGACAATGGTTCTGTTGTTGCAAAAGGAGATTATGTAAAACCAGAGGTTTACAAAGCAAAAGATAGTACAGGATTTGCAGGAACAATTGTTGATGTAGCAGCTAATGGTAATTTTTATGTAGAGGTTACTGACCCTGGAGACGCTGTAATTCTGATACAGGTTCCATTGATTCATGAGGAATATACAACTGCTATGCAGCACGAATCTAATTTCTACAATGCGAATGGCGATATTGTAAGAGCTTATGAATTATACAAAGGTGATGTTTTTGAACTTTCTAAAGAAGGTTTCACAGGTACACCAGCAAAAGGTAAAACCGTAACAATTGAAAATAAGAAAGTCAAAGTGGCTGACTAAGGAGGGAGATGTAATTATGGCAATGGAAAGAATTAATTTTTCAACAGAAAATTTACAGACAGTATTTGCTACAAGAGACTATAACGAATTCTCCCAGTTGATGTTTGACACTGGTATGAATAAAGAAAAAGTTTCTAAAGATGAAGCAAATGATAAAATCAGAGAAATCATGTTTGAGGTTCTTGGAACAGACAAAAATTCTAAAAGAAAAGATATCAGACGTGCATTCAGAAGACATAAAGAAGAAGTGTTTGAAGTTATTGAGGAAACAGTAGAAAATCTGTTAGTTAGTGGTTGGGGCGACAACCCGTTCTTCAATGAATTCGTAGAAGTTAGAAATATGAATGATGGTGACACAAATGAGTTCTATGTTGAAGATGATGTCATCTTATCTATCTCCGAATTAAGTGGAAATCATCATCAAATTTGGCGGCAAAGACTTGGTGAAGGAAGCACATTCCGAGTTAAGACTTCTTGGTATGGTGCCAAGATATATTTTGATTTTGAGCTGTTTATGACTGGTAAAATTGACTGGAATAAATTTGTCAATAAAATCTACGAAGCTTATGACAAAATGGTTAATGACATGGTTTATTCCGCTGTTATGGCTTCTGGAACAAAAGTATTACCTGCAAGCCAGTTCAATAAAACAGGTAAATTAGATGCTTCTACTAAAGATAGCTTCATTGAATTAATTGAAGATGTGCAGGCTGCTACTGGTGATGAAGTAGTAATCATGGGTACTAAATCTGCTCTTTCCAAACTGAATGGAATGACCGATGTTGAATGGATTTCTGCTGGAATGAAAGAAGAAAGACATACAACTGGTAGATTAGGTATGTGGGAAGGTGTTCGCCTGGTTGAAATTCCACAGAGATTTGCTACTAATGACACAAGCAAGAAATTAGTTGATAACACAAAACTGTTAATCATGCCTGTTGCTGATAATAAATTCATTAAGATTTATAATGAAGGTGAAGCTATGTTAAAAGAAGTTTCTGATAGCAGCACAAACATGGATATGACAATCGAATACGAATTCCAGAAAAAGATGGGTATTGCTACCATTATTGGAAAGAAATTCGGTATGTGGACAATCGCAAACTAAGAAATACTTAGGACTAATAGGATAATCTCCTGTTAGTCCTTTTGAGAAAAAGGAGTACAACATGACAAAAGTTAATGTAGAATCTGTTATCAAGACAGCGAAACCTTCTGATACAGAAAAACAAGAAACTAAAAAAGCAGTTCGTAAATTTGAACCTACAGATTTAATCCAGGTACGTTCTATCACACAGGGGACTTTATTAATGCCTGGAACAAAAAGCAAGATTCTTTACACTTGGGAATCTTACGGAGATATCGTACAGGTAGAATATCAAGACTTGTATACTTTAAAAGCAAGCCGGTCTGGATACTTATATAAACCGCATTTTATTATTGAACATGAAGAATTGTTAGAACAGGCTCATTGGAAAGATTTGAAAGCTATTTATGATAATTTACTCACTAAGTCTGACATTAGTGATATTTTAAATCTTCCTCCTGCTGATTTTGAAGAAACACTGAAATCTCTGCCAGAAGGATTTAAAGATGCAGTAAAAATAGAAGTTTCTACCAGATTGGATAATGGAACTTTTGATTCTATTAAAAAAGTAAAAATCGTAGACCAAATTTGCGGTACAGATTTATTTAACACCATGCAAAGGGAGTGATTCTCATGACCTCATATGGTGAAATCTATGAAAGATTTGCACAGAAAATAACTGATTACAAATTATTAGAGTTATCAGACAATGATGTGCGAGAAATGATGCACAGTTGGATGGTAAGTGCAATTTCAAAGTTTAAACGCTGTAAAAGCGATTTAACAAACAGGAATGATGAATTATACAGATTTAATGAGGATTTATTGGATATCGAGAAGGAAATTTTAGCAGAATTAATGGTTGGAGAATGGTTGACTCCACAATTAAATTCTGTGTTATATACTTCTCAATTCTTTGGTGGCAAAGAGGAAAAATTTTATAGTCAAGCAAATGGACTAAACAGTCTTAAAGATTTAAAAGAAACAAACCGTATGAATTGCTTATCTCTCATGCGTGATTATGGTTATCAGAATTTTGTATGGGGTAAGAAAAGTGAATAATACTATTTACGGCTCTGTTCCAACAAAAGCTTTAAGGAGCAATTTCACAGACATTGTGAATCAGATCTATAAACTTCTACCATTAAAGGAAGACAATGACCCTGAATTAAATCATCACTTCTCTACTATTCTATTCCGCATTCGTGGAATGTCTACTCTTTTCCCAAGAGAATCCAGATGGATTACCGTTTTAGCACTGCTTGAAGCAGCCAGATATGAATCAGATTTCAGATTATATAGGAAAGCTGTACTAGACTCCTGCTCAATTGTACGGAATTTAGGTGAATATTCTTGTTAGAGCTTTATAGGAAACGGTTAAAATCTTCCGGTACTTATATGGGACAGGCGCTCAAAAATCAATCCGATATGATTATGAATGAAACATTTACAAATGATATAGCTTATCGCAAATGCTATATAGATAATACTCCTGTAGATGCTAAATACATAGTCTATACCTATTACAGTATCTCTAAAGATGCTGTTGATTATCATTTGCAGTTCAGACCTGGTATCCATTATCCCATAGGAACTTATATTGATATTCCTGATGATGTTGGGATATATAATAGGTGGCTTATTGTTGGTCGCAGTGATGAACCTCAATTTGTTAAATACAATATTTTGAAATGTAATTGGACATTTAGGTGGATTGCAGATGGAGTCATCCATGAGTGTTTGGGAGTATTAAGAGCACGTAATAGCTACAACAGTGGATTGTGGCGAGATTATTATTCAGAAATTCCAGAAAATCAAGACCAATTTATCGTTCCAACAAATGAAATTACACAAACAATTAACTATAACATGCGATTTCTAATCAGTGATAATAGAGTAAATCCAATCGCATGGGAAGTATCAAAAAGAGAAGATACATTCCCTACAGGAATCACAAAAATCACTCTGAAACAATCTTTATTCAACCCTAATACGGACAATAAAGAACTTATGATTGCCGATTATTATAAAGACAAAGTTTTGGAGGAAAACCCAGAAATAACAAAATATCAAATCTCATACTCCGGCAAATCCCAAATTAAAGCTGGAGGTTCTTATAAGACATATAGTGTTCCCGATATCGACTTTTGTTCCTGGAAAATTGAGAATATTCCAGAGGACAAATATCAAGTTATCACACCATACAACTCCAATCAAATCAAAATCAAGATTGTAAAGGATTATACCTTAATAGGAACAGTGTTTAAACTGACTGCCTATAAACAAGATGAAATTCTAGATTCCATAGATATCGAGGTGATAAGTATATGATACGTGATATTAATAACGTTGATGATTCTATTATAAAGGCAAAGCGCATCATAAAAGAAAAGCTATACTCTGACCCTGATATTATAGAGGCTTTAAATAATCCAAATTTAAACCCAGAAGAACCAGATACCTACCTATATGAAAATATTTTTGACTATATTAGGATTCCTGGAACTACTTCTGAAGCGAAAAATTTCATCTGTTTTGACATCCGGCAAGATGCTGTTAATCCTCAAAATTCACATATGAAGGATATGTTATTTATATTCAATGTTTGGGTACATGAACAGAATATGAAAACTCCTTATGGTATGTCAAGGCATGACCTTTTAGGCTATTTAATCAGAGATATATTTAATTACTCCACAATTCTTGGTACACAGTTGGTAGAAATAACTGATGTTCCTGGAATTATGGATTCTTATTCTTCAAGTAGAGTAATTACCTTCAAAGCTGTTCAACCAGCTTCATTAAATGAAGGAGTAAGGACTAATAAATATGAGTTCGGAAAAATTAATAATCGAACCTGATGAGTTGCAATTATATTTTGGGAAACCATTTTATATTAATCCATATATTCAGGTAAACAGCCCTACTATTGGAGATTTAATTGATATGGGGGAAAGTAATTATTTTGGAGTATTACATCAATTAACCGCTATCCCATCTGATATGAAAGCAAAATTATGGGATGACCTACATATATACTGGACAGATATATCTGATTTTGATTTCTTCTGTTTAATGGTTCAAAATCTGACTCCGAATGAAACTGGAGTATTCTTAGGAGATTTAGATTTTAGCAGTATGATTTACGGAGAACACAATCAAACAAAAGAACATGTCTTATATAAAGAGTTAGATGACTCTTATCTTATTATCAATGAAGCTATTTATCAGCAAATCGTAAAAGCGCTTAGGCTAATTCATAATATTCATCCCAAAAAAGAAAAAGCAACATCTGAATCTTTTAAAAAATTACTGATTGACCTTAATAGAGATGATATTGCAAAGGCAGCCAGAGAATCTTCTAGCTCGACTTTTAAGCCTTTAATATCCTCTATGCTTAACTCAGAAGGATTCAAATATGACATTTTTTCGGTAAGAGAAGTACCATATATGGCCTTTATGGATTCTTTGGGAAGAATTCCAGCTATTAAAAATGCAATGGCTATGTTAAGTGGAATTTATGGTGGATGGGTAGATGCCTCAAAGATAGATAAAGAACAATTAAATTGGATGAGAGATTTAGATAAAGATAAAAAGAAAATAGAAAATATGCAAAAGAAATAGAACCCAAAGAGGTTCTTTTTTATTATATAAGGAGGACACACAATGGATATTAATAACTTTGTCATTGACCGAGTATTAAGTGGAACCATGTTTTCTCGTTCTACACAGAAAATGCTTTGGAGATTAACTCAGATTACTAATCCTAGTCTGAACTGTGCAGCAGAAAGTGTAGATGCAGTAGACGCAATTGGTACACCTATTATGACATTATTCCGAGCTAAAACAGCAGAATTCAGTGGTGAAAACGCACTGTTTGATTTAGGACTTGCTGGTGCTCAGATGGGTGCAGAAAAAGTAACAGCAACTTCTGAAGCAAAAATTACTATGCCTATGTTTGAGGAATTTGAGATAGGAACAGAAACGAAAAATGTTTCTTTAAAATTTGCTCCTATTGGAACAATTCCATTTATTTATGCTATCAACAAAAACTCTTCTCTTGGAACTACTTATAAGAAAGGTTCAGAGGCAAACGCTACAGATTTTGTACATACAGATAAAGAAAAATCTATTACACTGCCAACTGGTCTTGCTGTAGGAACAGTTATCCAGGTTTACTATGAATATGCATCTGAAACAGGTTCTATGATTGAAAATCGTGGTGATAAATTCCCTGTTGCTGGTAAATTTGTACTGGACGTTATTGGATATGATGTTTGTGACCAGGAACAGATGGTACACTGCTATATTACACTTCCTAATGCGAAACTGACAAGTGATGTAGATATGACCTTTACAACAGAAGGTACTCATCCATTCACTATTAAAGCATTACAGGATTACTGTGATACAAACAAACGTCTGTTTACAATTTCAGTTGTAGATATGTAAAAACTCAGGAGGGCTTCTGCTCTCCTGTTTTATCAAAGGAGTTACAATGAAAAGAACATGTTTATTATGTCAAGCACAGTATAAATATTGTCCTTATTGCGCTGAAGATGCGGATAAACCGAAATGGATGTTGTTATTCCATGATGAAAACTGTGCAAATATATTTGATGCTTTGCAGCGTCATGAGCAGAATTTTTATACTGATGAAGAAGCAATTAAACACTTAAAAGATTGTGACCTCAGTGTATTAAAGAATGCTACTGCTTCTGTTAATAATCAGGTAAAAAAGATTCTCTCTAAAGAGAAAGTAAAGAAAATAACAAAACCTGTTGCAGTAAAAGAAGTAAAAACGGAAGAAGAAAAACAATAGAAAATATGAAAAAGATAGGAGGTGCGTTCATTGAATACATCTCTTATTTTTATATTGAGCAAGGCTTAATGTCTTGCTCTTTTTAACAGAAAGGATTAAACGGATGAGTAAAATCAAATCAAGTTTTGCAAATATTCCTACTTATTATAATACACAGGATGTTTGCAGAGTAAGGGATATTAAACAACACATGTTGTATATGAAACATGGATTATACCCTGTTGACATGTATTATAGTGGCGGTCTTTTGATTTATGTATATGACAAAGCTCAGAGTGCAGAATGTTATAAAAAATGGTGTGAAAGGACGTTGGAATAATGGAACAAGAATTAGTATTCTCCTCTCCTGTTCCTCCAAGTGTGAACCATTATTTAGCTTATAGAACAGTTATAAAAAATGGGAAACCTATGGCCATGAGTTATAAAACAAAAGAAGCAAAAGAATATCAGAAATACATTATCAACTTGCTGCAAGAGGAGGTAAAAAAACAGAACTGGGTAAAATCGGATAATAAATTCCAACATTATTATATGGATGTAATCTTTTATTTTCCAAGAATTGATATGGATGCAAATAACTATTTCAAGTGTCTGGCAGATGCTATTACGGACAGCGATTTAGTATGGATAGATGATACACAATTATGTGAACGTGTGAATGGAATTTTCTATGACTCCAAGAATCCAAGAATGGAAATTACAATTCATCCTGTAGATTATATTGGTATTTTTGGAAGTCAAAAAGCGTTAGATTTGTTTGAAAGCAAGTGCCAGAATTGTAAGAGATATTGCAGAAATTGTAGTGTATTAAATAAGGCAAAAGAAGGACGTATCACAGAAGATATAGTATCTTTTGAATGTCAGAAATATAAGTCTAAGTGAGCAAAAGGAGCAAATTATGGATAAGAAAATTACAGTAAAAGATTTTATAAAGCAGTGCGAAGAATCCTATTTTGATATAGACATTAAGGAAGTTATTGTAAATAAATACATACCATTTCGTGTAAAGCTAAATGTCTCAAAAAGAATTATTGAAAATCATTCGTTAAAAAATGGAGATATAAAAACAGATACGGGAACCATGTATTTAAGTTTTGTAGCTGCTATTTTAAGACTGTATACAAAATTAGATATCTCAGCTACAGAAACAGATGTTGATTATGATATGCTGCAGGAACATGGTTTAGTAGATGATATCTTAAATTATATTGGAAAAGACCTGGAGGAATTCAGAAAAATATTCGCAATGTGTGAAGAGGATTTTAGAACCAATTATTTATCCACTCCAAGTTTTATACAGAGACAGATAAATAAAATTACTGGAGTATTAGGTAAATATGTATCTGCTCTCTCAGACTGGCTGGATAGTATTGATGAAAAGAAACTTGTTGAACTGATGAATATAAAAGTCAAAGAAAATAAAAAACAGGATAAATCATGAGTTTAGAATCGGTATTAAGAGCTAAAGTTGAAAAAGTAGCTGAAAAAATAGTTCAAGAAAGAGCAAATCAAATCTATGGAGAATGTGTAGAATTAGGAAGATATGCGATTTCTCAGTTTTATGACGCTTATACTCCTAAACAGTATCACAGAACAGATTCATTTCGCAATGTTTGTCTACCATTTAGTCACAGACTTTCTTCTATGAGATACGAAGTTGGACTCATAATATTAGATGGTGTTGCTGTTGGTCATAAAGACAAACTTGGAGATGAATATGTATTTCATGGAGTCATGGAAATGGGTGTACATGGTACTTCTCAGATTGCGAAAACTACTCCTCCTATGGAAGTTATAAGAGATTATTTTGCACAATTTGGTTAATAGATAAAGAGGTGATGAAATGGCAGACCATGTAGAAAAAGTCATAGTCCAGGGCGAAGTTGAGATGGACACAAAAGAGGCAGAACAGAAACTAGAGAATCTTAAAAAGCCATTGACTGTTCAATTAGATGTAAAATCTAATAATGCTATTAAGGATATTAAAAAAGATATAAAGTCAGTTCAAAAAGCAATTAATGAATTAGATTTTGGTTCTTTTAATAAAAAGGTATTAGACGCTTCCAAGAATACCCAAAAAGCTGTAAAAGACATGAAAAAGCATACGGATAAAATGTCTAAAGCTGAAAAGAAAAAGAAAAGCGGTATTCTAAGCGATTCAGAATATGACAGAGCATCAAAATTAGCAATGGAAAAAGTCCAGAAATATTTTGATGGGAAACAAAGTATTGTTGTAGATTTACAAACTTCTCATTTAGAATCTGGATTATCTAAGGTTTCTGCTAAGATAAAAACTTTAGATGGACAATGGCAAAGTTTCTCTGCCAAGATATCTAAATCTGGTGATTTCTTTGATAAGGCTTTTAAAGGAATTACCAATACTTCTGGACTGGAAAAGAAATTAGAAAAATTAAACAAATTACGACCAGACAACATTCGAAAACAAATCAGTGAATTAAATTCTAAAATCAATAAATATTCAAGTCAAGAAAGTAAATTCGTAGGTACTAATCAGTACCAAAAGATTCTCCCAGAATTAACCAAAGTAAAATCCGCATTGACAGCTATTAATACTGAAATGAGCAAAACAGGGAATAATGTAGACTTCTCTAAAATCTCAAATCAGTTAAATGATATAGCTCCTGCGGTAAAGAAAATTGATACAGCTTTTAGTGATTTAAACCAGAGTGTTAGTAAATATGAAGCAAATATTGCTGCTAATTCTTCTCAAAAATGGTTAGAGGACAATACAAGAGCTGCTAAAAAATATGGTGAGCAGATTAAATTGATTATTGATTTGCAAAGAAGTGCTACAAGCAAAGGTGAATTAGCATCATTAAATAAGCAAATGAAGAGTATACAGTCTTCTGCTTCTGCTGAAGGATTGGTTGGTAAAAGCTGGACTGATTCTTTTAGGAAAAGTCTTGGAGGTATTACTCAGCTATTTGGCGGTTTATCTGTTTTAGATAGAGCTGATGATATAGCAAGAGAAATGGTATCAACTATTCATGAAGTAGATGATGCATTAACAGACCTTAAAATGGCTACGGGAGTATCTGATACTCAGGCTCAGTCTTTGATGGATACTTACAGCCAGATGGGTAAGGAATTAAAGGCTACTGGGGTTGATATTGCTAAGTCAAGTACGGAATGGTTGAAACAAGGCAAAAGTATTGCTGAAGCTCAGAAACTTACTGAGGACTCTATTATTCTTTCTAAAGTAGGTGATTTGACTTCCGAGGAAAGTACGAAATATCTTACTTCTGCCATGAAGGGTTTTAAGGTTGAAGCTGAGGATGCTTTAGACATTGTTGACCAATTATCTGCTGTAGATATGGCATCTGCTACTGACGTTGGTGGATTAGCTGAAGCTATGTCAAAAACTGCGGTTACAGCGCAAGACGCAGGAATAGAAATGCAACGTTTAATTGGGTATATTGCTACCGTTGGTGAAGTTACTCAGGCTGATATGGGTTCTGTCGGTAACGCATTTAAGACAATTTTCACAAGAATGTCTGATATTAAGGCAGGAAAACTGGAATTAATTGACGAAGATGGAACAACAGAAACACTTTCAGATGTAGAACAGACGTTAAGTAATGTTGGAATTGATTTAAGAAAAACCGTAACCGAATATAATGATTACGGAGACGTTCTGGATAATTTGGCAGCTAAATGGGATTCATTATCTCAATTACAGCAAAATGCATTAGCAAAAGCATTCGCAGGCACAAGACAAGCAGAGGTATTCAGAACGCTCATGAGTAACTATGATAGTGCCAAGAAATATATGGAAGTTGCGTATGATAGCTCAGGATATGCTACTGAGAAATTCGAAGCGTACAAAAATTCACTTTCTGGTTCCATAGAAGACTTCAAAAATTCATTTCAATCTTTATCCAATACCCTTATAGGCTCTAATTTCTTAAAAGGAATCGTTGATGCTGGAACAGGCGCACTTGATATTCTTGATAGTTTAATAGATAAATTTGACGTGCTATCTTCCTTAGCAACCGGTATTGGAATATTTCAAGGGTTAAAAGGCGGTGGTTAGAGTTCACAGAAAATCGTCTGTGTATCTACAAAGATAACCTAAGCCACCGAGGAGTTTAACAGTGATGTGTACGAACTATATTATTATAGTAAGGACTCCTATAGTTAAATGCTGGAAAATGGTCTATGTACTAATCTACTAGACTACCTTTTAATGATAAAGGTACGGGGAACTTCCCTAATGGATATATACCAAACTATTGTAGAAATATAATAGTGGCAAATGTGAAAGCATGAGGTATGGTAACAATTATATTCATGGAATAATCCGCAACAGACAGTCCGTATAGGACTATGTTCAACGAGCAGTAACAGCAAGCGGTGATGAATCGCTAAGGTGTGCTCTAACGATAGGTTTAGTGTATAACCGATTATCATTCATATAAATCCATCTTATATGTATACACTTGTTTTGACGTAGTACAAGCGTTGATGGAATGTACATAAATAATTAAAAAATTTTATTTACAAATCATTCTCCTGTGTTATAATTAGAAAAAACATAGGAGGTTTTTATAATTATGGCAAGAGGAAAACGACTTAGCAATACCGAAGTTTTAGTACGAAAGGTAGCAGATTTAGACGAAAAAATTAGAATAAAAACAGATGCACTTAATGAATTAAAAGAACAAAAGAAACAGTTAGAAAAAGAATTAAAAATGGCAAAATTAGAAGATATCTCTTCTTTATTAGATGAGAAGAATATGACAGTTGACCAGTTAAAAGAATTGGTTGAAAATCAGGCTTCTGTAGAATCTGAAGTTAATGAAAATGAAGAAGAAACCGTTGAAGAAGTGACAGAATAAAATTGCTAAAGAGCAGATGTATGTTGGTGGACATATTGCTGTTCTTTTGTATAGGGATTGGGAGATGTCAATTACGTTGGTGATACTTTATTAGTATCATAGATAATCATTGAAATGCTCCAAAGGCAAGTACAGAGAAAAGTACAGTCGGCAACGAACCCTATATGTGAATTCTCATAAAAAATATATCATACGATAGAATGAGAGGAAAAGAAATATGGAACCCCTTACAAATTTTAGACAGTCTACGATTATTAAAAGTTCTAAAACAAAAGAGTTTCTGAAAGCATTTAATGACAATAGAGTAAATAAAGATTATTGGGATGAGTGTCAAAAAACAAGTCATTCTATTAGCACATTAAATGTAGAACGTCTAAAGAAATTATGTGCAGGAAAAGAAAATGAATGACCTTATTTATGTCGCATTATCATGGAAAATTTATTAAAGAAAGGTATTCAAGCACATCTCATTGAATACCTTCCTCCCGTATTTGTTTTCTCTGAACCTTGGTGCAATCCGTATCACAGCAAACGTCAGCCCATCCTAACGTTTTTTAATCCTTGTCTTCATATGGGTGAGTGTACACATTTTTTAGCTATGATACAGATGAATTGATGTGAATTCATTTCTTACCCAAGGCAACCTCACTTTAGCAGTTGGGTTCTGCAAATTAATTACCCATGCATCGGCTTTGCTCCAGAGACAGGCTTACTCAAAACTGCTTTCATAAAAATCACAGCCCCTTTCTGCCCAAAACAGGCAAAATTATTATAACATATTTAAAGCTATTGTCAATGTAAGGTCGATGCAGCTAAAAAATTAAGAATATAAATCAGGAGGAAGTATGGAAGTTTTAACAAAACCTTGTAAAAATCAAATTGTCGTTGATGCTAAATCATCTAAGGATTTTATAGAACGTTTCAATAAGAATACAATTACTCCCAAAATGTTAGAATCTTGTGCAAAGGCTGGACGTTTATTCAAGCATAGCGGAGAATAATGTAAAAAGCAGAAAAATGCACAGATGTTTAAGTTTATATCTATTTATTTGGCTTATTTAAGCCAAATAATAACGATTATATTATTGACAATATTACTATTTGCGTATATACTGTAAATAAGAATAGAAATATTCTGGTGTGCAAGCACTATAAGTTGTGGACAATTGGAAGTCGGTAAAAATCCAAATGTGGTTGCATTGCTATATGCAATGCGAGGCTGACAACCAGCAGAAAGTTGAGAACAATTGGAAGTTGTTAAAAGTCCAAATCCGTTTTTGTATATCTATAGGATATACGAGGCTGACAACCAGCAGGAAAACTTGCGATTAAAAGTGGAAGAAAGCAACTCTTCCACTTTTATTTTGTACAGGAGATAAAAGCAAATGAATCAATTGTCAGAGGGACATAAGGAAAAACTGAGAAATCAAATTATAACAGGTGCTCAAAATTATGATAAATTCTTGCTTAATAAAGTATTTAAAATTGTTTGTGATGACAATTCTACAGTAGATATAAGATTTTTCTCGAATGATTTTAAACACTTAACAGGACTATATAGTAATTTAAGTGATAGTGAGTTTTACAACAATTGCTGCAACGGACATATTTCTTCTGGGAATATTGAAACAAATCAAAAATATAATTGGAGTACATTAAAAACAAAAGGGAATCATATTGAAAACATTCAGGAACTTTTGTACAAGGACGGAGAAAAAATCTTAGTGTCTGAAGTATTAGATACTAGGACTTGCATATTTCCATATGCTGTAAAAAATACAACTAACAATATATGTGTAGGTTTTGTGGACAATATAAATAGAGCAAGAAGTTTGAGAAAAGCAACAAATTCTACTAATGTACAGTCAGAAAAAAAGATATGTGCCATATTCGCCAAACCAAGGGATAATGATTTATATAATGAATTAGTATATATTAACACTGATAAAAAATTTTCAGAGGATGATTCATTGTTACAGGAACTTGATGAGAATGTAAAATGTAAATGTACACAAGATTTTGAATCACAAAAAGAGAATAAAAGCGATTGAAAAGAAGCAGAAAGAGTAAACTACTCTCCTGCTTCTTTTGAATGCTTTGTCCAATATTGAGGATCAACAATTTGTTTTACTTTTTCTCTTGTGATATTTCGCTCATCGTTTCTTTTTGCTAAAAAATTTGTTTCATAGCTTTCATCGCCTTCATAAGAAGAATAATTTTTTAATAGTTTGAGCCATCCTGTCTCATCCAATTTGTCGATATCAGAAATATGTAGTCCTTTTAATATGTTGGTATACAACTTCCAATCCTGATTTATTGAGTCTTCTCCTGGAACAAAAAACAATTTAACACTACGTTCTGCAAATGCTAATATTGCATTATTAAAAGCTTGAGCAAATTTTATAAGATGTTTTCTATATTTTTCATTATTATAGATAATATTTTCATCTAATGTTTGTTTTATATATGAACTATACAAAAGATTTATTAGAGAGAAACTTGTGTATAAAGAATCCATGTTAGAAATTGTTTGTGCTGCTTCCATAGACGTTATACAATTTTTTTCTACTAACTTTTGAAAATTTTTAAATGCTTCTTGATACCCTGAATAGTTCAAAAGAAATATCTCTGTAGTTTTGCAGAGTATATATCCCTGTTTTAAAACGGTTAGATAAATTTCTTGTTCAATAATATCTTGTGCTGTACTATTATTTTCTTTCAATATTTCTTTGCATAAATCACAAAAAGACTGTACCAACTTTTGGGATTCTTCAATTAATTCCATAGCTCTTTCCGGATCGTCAGTGATATATTTCCAGGTAACAGATTTTCGGTCATACACAAGATTATATTGTCTTAGTAATTCTATCTTGCTTAGCACTTCTTCTTTATTAGAATTAATAGCAACTCTTGTTCCACATTTCTGACAAAAGTTCATATCGTATCCTACTAAGCTTCCGCAATTAGGACAGGATTTCATTTTACTTACCTCATTTCTTTTTTATAATTCGAATGTATGACCATAATACAATAACATAAGCAATCCTAGGTCATCTGACAGTATAATTGACCCTAATTGCGCTGAGAAATTTTATTCAGGATTTTCTTTATCTGACATAGATTCTCAAAAATTTTATGATTTATGTCAGCGTCATGAAATAAAGAATACAGCTCATACACAGGATAAAATGTATCAGACTCAAAAAGAATAGGCAAATATGTGTGAATGTACGATTGAGAAATATCTTCTATGTGGTGGTATTTATCTAAAATATAAATATACCCTAAACTTTTTGAAAGGTCGTAATCAGTAAATTTATCAACTTGAATGATTGTATGCTGATTTTTAAATAACATTTCTAAATTTTGTTCATACTGATTCAAAAAAATTTCTGTATATCATTGTGATAAAGTTATAAACGAATACTATCAATTTTTATAGATTTTCTATTTTTATAAAGTTCTTTCAAAAACAACATATCAGAAGTCCATTTATCTACTGCTGTTTCATACCCAGGTCTACCTCTTCTGGTATCTGCAAGCCAATTTAAAAAAATTATTATTTCTGTCACAGTCAGTAGTTTATTATGGATGGCTTTTATTAAAATATTTCTTCTCTCGGTCATAGAAAGACTACTGTTGGCTTTGACGGTATACCCCATAGTATTTAAAACTGATTGACTTTTATAGGAATAAAAACTGTTTTTGTTACTATTATAATCTTTTTCACTCTTAAATACTTTGCATAAAGGTTTCCCGTGTCTCAATAATTCTTCATAATCAGAAGAAAACGCTCGATAAACTCTACAATCTTCACAATAAGATACATATAGCTCATATGTTTCTTCTATAAAATCTGGTGTTAAGATATGGACTATTCCTCTGTATGCTGTAACTGAATGTGATTTGCAAGTCAGTGTGTTGGACGTAATAATTACATCTTTATGTGAAATATGTTTTATTTTTGTAGCAGATAACATTTTATTAGTAAGATGTAAAGTTGAACACTTCTCCCAACTTTGATATATGGCTTGATGTATTTTAGCCATCGCCTCATATCTTGTTTCTTCTTCCGTATTTTTACATTTAAACTTATACCCGAGGTCATTTTGACTTATAACTAATGTAAAATATGAATTATTGTCTATATCATAAAAATGAATGTCATAATCATCATATATGGTATTATATACATAGCCACGGTGAAATTTTACTCTCTTCCATTTTACAAGATTATTATTACAAGCAGTAAGAATACGCTTTTTCCACAGCGTAAATTTATAATCTGTACACGACACTTCTTCTATTAATTCGTCATTAATTGTACATGTATTTTCAAATAAATCTTTTAGCTTGCCCTTAGAAGCACTGCAAAGAGGTATTGTCAATGGTGAACTGCTGTTTGTATTTAAAAACATGTGCACACAATGTTTATTTCTTACTAAATAAGGCAAATGAACGTAAAGCTTATATGAAATTATTCCATCTCTCAATTCCTTGTGAAAAGTTAATTCCAAATTAACTCTACGCTCTTTTGAATACGAATAACGCATATAATCTCGAACCATAACTTCTGGAACATAGTCAAAAAAGTCACTGATAATACAGTTCATCCGAACTTGATAGTATTCCTCCTCACGGTTTATTTCATTAATATATTCGTCATTATTATATATGTCATTATTTATAATATCATAAATATCGTTTAGTGTTTTATTTTCGCTAACAAAAAACTTTTCTTGACTACATCCTAAAAATGAAGAACAATACTCGATTATTAAATCAATATTATGTGAAACAGGTATTTCTCTTACATGTTTCAATGCGTTTTCTCCTTGATAATAGAACGGATTTCCCATAAATACTTCCGTCAATTCGCATATTTCGCATATTAGCTGTAAGAAATTTTTCTTCTTTTTATAGCATTGAACAAATACATTACCCCAGAAATTCGATCTAATATTGTTCTTTTCTATCCTAGCTAAGGTCTTTAAAATATCAGGACAAATTTGATCTTTTTCATGGACTTGTCCACATGCATAACATTTTCTTTTTATACGCTCTTGTTGCTGATTTTGATTGTTATTTTTACCACTCTTCTTTCCACTCACGATTTACCCCTTCTTCACTATACATCCGCAATTATTGCACACCATATCAACCTTATTGGTCATAAATCCTGTAAGGAAACTCCATTTCCTACGCACTGGTGTAAATGAAGTTGAGCCACATTTCGGACAGGTTGTTTGGGTGGATTGTTGTTTTTCGAATTGGAGTTTTTCCTCAAAACATTGATTCTCCATTTCGGACTTAAAGTCGAGGTCTTCTCTTTCATAGTAGGCTTCTTTATTGTAATATGGGTTGTCTGTACAGAGTACGTAGCGCTCTCTCAACATTTGCTCCCATTGTTTTGTTCGTTCTTCGTCCATCTGATTATAAATCTCATCTGTATAATTAGTTTTGATGAATTTTTTAAATTCCAGGTCACAACAATAGCATTTATTATCGTAGATATCTTCTTCTAATGTAATATCTCCACATCTAGGACAAACATATAAAATATCGTTTTCTTCTGCTTCCATTCGTTTCCTCCTCCTTTATGTTAATTATATTATACTCTCAAAACAAGTATAAATCAATCGCTCGTTGTTAGGTAATTCACTAATTAAATTCTTAAAAGGAAATTTCGGGACACAAGAAAATTGGTGGGACTCTTTATCTAAAGAAGATAAAGGTAAATATAAAAAGAAAATAAAAAAATTTAACAAACTATCTACCAGGGAAGATTTTGATATAAATAAATGGAAAGGAATGTCGAATCTCCCTAAAAACATGCAGGATTACTTCCGCACAGTAGAAAAAGGAAAAGCAACCCAAGAAGGTCTTAACCAGGCAATGTCCAAAACTATGAAAGTTACTACAGCTTCTGGAGAAGCATTTGTGTCTTCTGGCAATAAATTAAAAGACTTTGGTAAGAAAGCAAAATCTTCCTTCTCATCCTTTGGAAAGCTTGCTAAAACCGGATTAAAAAGTTTTGGTGCAGGACTTGTAGGAACTCTTGCTAATGTTGGAATAAACTTCCTCATCGGAACAGTTCTTGATAAAGCCATTTCTGCATGGCAAAAATATTCTAATATGCAGGAAACTGCAATAGAAAAATCTCAAAATGCAACTCAAAAATTACAGGAGAATCAAAATAAAATCAAAAGTGCTCAAAGTGTTTTAAATGACATTCAGAGCAATAAGGTAATTGATACCAATGGAAATGAAATTACCAGATTTGAGCAATTAAGTCGTGGTGTAAATAGTCTTGGAGAGAATGTTTCTTTAACAGCTTCTGAGTTTGAAGAATACAACTCTATTCTTAACTCTATGACTGGAGCTGGTTTAAATGCTACAACAAGCATGGCTAATCTGGAAAAACAAGTAAAAGACCTTAGAAGAAATGCAAATAGCGATAGTTTAACAGGTCTTGGAGATTGGGTTGAAGGATTTAATGCTAAAAATAATCAGATGTACACCAACGCAACAAAAGAAGTTGGGTTTCAACAAAAATTATCTGCACTTAATAAGATTTATAATGACCCTGAAGATGCAAGCGATAAAATAGAACAAGTGACACAAATGGGTTTCTGGGAAAAACTTGCAAACAATATTGCTACAGGAGAAATGGCTATTGCCGCTGGACAAACCGCAAGCGAAGAAGCCAGAGAATCTTTACTTAATTCTGCTGATAAAATAAGAGATGAACTTGTCGCTTCTGAAACTGATATAAAGGCTTTAGAAGAAATAGCAAAAGAATATAGTATAGATATTTTTGATGACAATGGAAAAATTGACTATGGTAAGTATAAATCTGATAAAGTGCAAGAGCAATTGGCTGATGTACGAGCGAATCTTGAAAGTCAAGTTGAATCAATGGTTAGAGAAAGCTCAGGATTCTTACAAGCAATGTTTGAAAATTCTCCCGAGTTTGAAAGTATTTCATCCAGTGCTGCTAATGCTATTGGACAGATTTTCGGAAATATTGATTACGATACTATTTCCAAGTACATGTTAGATTCCAATGGAATGCTCAGTCAGCAAATGATGAAAGACTGGGTAAAAGGTATATCTGAAGGTGCTAAGGATAAAGGTGTGCAAGAGCAGCTAAGTCAGCTTTTTAACTTAGATGCCGAATCTAATAATAAAACTTTTAAAGAATATGAAAAGCAAGCAAATCAGCTATTGAACGGAATCACTCAAAAAGTGCCTGGTATATCAAAAGAACTCCTTAAAAATGCAACAGGAATTGAAGATACATTAAATTCTGCAAGCACATCTTATAAACGTGTTACTGATACTGTTGGAAAAGAATTTGCCGATTTACTAAATTTAAAAGATTTAGACCTTGCTGCAGAAATCATCTCACAGCAAGATATAAAAAATGCAGAACAACTAAAACAAGCTTTATTATTGGCTAAAGAGGCTGCCTTTGATATAAATGCTAACCCTATTTTTGACTCTATAAAAGCTGCTGATGAAACAAGAAATAAAGGTGATGATTACATTGATGCTTTAAAATATGCCAAAGAAGCTAAAGAGATGTATGATAAAGGGCTTATTGGCACAGATGATTTTAAAGCAAGAGCGAAGTACCTCTCTCCTACCGGAGCTGAAGATCCTGCAAACTTTATAGAAAACTATGGAAAAGCAACCAGGTATCTCACTGAGGACAGTTCTGGAGTTAAAAACTTTCTTACTGATTTAAGTAAAAAAACCGATGATGCTGGCAACTCGTTAGCTTCATTTGATAAAGCAACAGGAAAATGGAGTTATAATATCAAGGATCTATCACAAGCTGCTCATGACATGGGAATGGGATTTGAATTCTTCATGGATATGTTTGGCAGACTTGAGGATTATGGTTTTTCCAACAATTTCTTTTCATCTGAGAAAGAAGGGGTTGAAAAACTTACTGATAAGATAAGCAAATTGGCAAAGGCTAAAAGAGAATTAGCTGAATTAGAAAGCCGTGGAGAAAATCAAACAGCTATCAATGCTAAAAAAGAGGAAATTGCTGCTCTTGAACAAGATCAACAGCAAATACGAGAAAACCTTAAACAAGTAGCACAAGAATCTGCTGAAAGTATAAACGATCAAATAACAGCATCGAAAGACGCATACAAAGCGTTAAAAGAAGAAAGAGATAAAATTCTTGCTAATCCGGATTTGTATGGTGAAAACACTGACGAAGTAGTTGCCAAGATGGATGAACAATTAAAGGAACTGGCACAACAAGGCATGTTTGAAATTGACGGTGAAATGAACATCGTTAACAAGGATGAAGTTAAAGAAGAAATAGAATCCGAGTTTGAATCCGAACCACTGCAACTTGCTATAGATACAGAATCCTCATTTAAAGATCTAAAAGAAGCGGCACAAGAATCATTGTCTACTGTTCAGCAGATGGTTAATTTTGAGTCTCCATTTGTAAAACTGAACTTAGATTCCATGGACACTCTTGATTTACAAAATCAGATTGTTGCAGTTTCATCCGCAATGGAAAGGTTAAAGAATGAAGATGGTACGATAAACATTTCAGCTCCTGGTGCTCAAGATGCCATCAATGTTTTAGCTGCTTTAATTACGAAAAAACAAGAGCTGTCACAGCCTACTATTATGTCAATTAGCACTGATAGTTTAGACGCTGATTTGGCTGCTGTAGTATCAAAACTTCAAGAATTCCAACAAGCTTATAACGAATTAGAAAAGTTAAATACATTAAAACAAGCAGGCGTTGATGTAGATACAAGTGCCGCAGAAGCAAAGGTTAGTAGCTTAAAGTCTGAATTAGAGAATATGGAAGGTACTCAGGCTAATATAAAAGCTGAATTAGATATAGATACTACAACCATCGAGTCTACTTTAGAATCTATTAAAAACATAACAGCTCAAGACCTTGGTGCAATTAACGTTGGAGCAACTGTTACAGGAAAAGAAGAGCTTGATGCTCTAAAATCATCCATTGATTCCGTGCAAGGAAAAACAGAGGAAGTCAAGGCAGATGTAAAAGGCAAAGACGATGTTGACGCATTAAAAAGCTCAATTGATGCTGTACAAGGAAAAACAGTAAGCGTTACCGCAAATGTTACAGGTACTTCAAGTGTTAATAGTCTTGCGTCAGCTATTAATTCTTTAAAAGACAAAAGCATCACTGTTACAACAACACATGTCTCAAAAAAAGAAGCTGGAAAAGCTTCAGGCACAATGCTCTCTCCTGCTCACTCAAATGGAACAGCTTACAATACATTAAATATGTCTCCAGCTCATGCTGGTGGAAATGTTACTATTCCTAGAAATGAAAAGGCTTTAGTAAATGAATTGCCAAAACCAGAAAGTATTGTCCGAGATGGTATTTGGAGTATTATTCCTGGTGGTGCTCATGTAGAGCAATTGAAAAAGGGCGATATAATTTTTAACGGTGAGCAAACCGAACAGTTGTTAAAACATGGTAGAATCGCAGGACATGGAAAAGCATATGCAGATGGAACTGTTGGAAATATAAGAAATCTTATATCTACACCATTGACAGATGCTTATTCAAAAGGAAGCTGGGTTTTTGGTGATACTGGAAATGGCAATCTTGGTGGTAGTGGGTCATTTGGTTCTTCTTCAAAGCCTAACAATAGTAATAAAGCCACTAATACAGCAAATCAAATATCTAAAAATACGAAAAAAACTGCTGATACTGTCAAAGACATCTCAAACGAACTTTCCAATTATGAAGATTGGGTAGAAAGACGTTTCAAAGCCATCGAATCTGAATTTGCACATTTAGAGGCAGTATTTGAAAGAATCACTCATTTGCCTGATAAGTTAGCAAAAGCCTATGAGCTATTAGCTAAAAATAAAGACTACATGAATACTGTAAATGATTCTAAGGCTACTTATCAATCACATCTGGATAAAATCAAGGGGCAAGGACTGTCTCAAGATATTATTGACAAGATTGAAATGGGTTCTTTAGAAATTTCCAGTTACAGTGAAGAAACACAGAAATTAATCAGTGAATACGAAACGTACTATAATAAATTAAGAGATTGCACCGCTCAGTACGATGAATTACTTGCAAAACAGTCCGAACTGGTAGAATCTACATTAGATAGTGTTTCTGATTATTATGAAATGATAAATAATGTAGACGAAGCTTCCAAAGCTGTATTTGAAGCACAGAGAGAACTGTATGAAAACCTTGGAATAAGTGTTACATCAAAAAGTCAATCAGATTCTCTAAATAAGTCTATTGCTGAACAGGAAAAGATAACAAATAGGATCACTGCTCAAATAGAAGCTTATAAAGCTCAAATTGATACACTGGTTTCAAGCGGATACATGGAAGTCAATTCCAAGGAATATTTTGCTGCTCATGAAGCTCTAAACCAGATGAATAAAGAACTGGCTGAGAGTAAATCTGCTCTCATTGAATTCCAAGACCAGCTATATGAGTTGGAGTATACGGGAATACAAAATATTATAGACCGTTTTGAACAAGCTGTAGATAAATTAGATGCTAAAATTTCTTATATAAAATCTAAGGATGAAAAAGTATCTGAAAATCTTTACCAGGAACAAATCAATGCAAACAATTCTCAAATCAGAGAAAAAATGCAGCTTAAAGCCAAGAAAGAAAAAGAACAATCTTTATATGAAGTTGGTTCTACCAGATATCAGGAACTTGCAGAGGAAATTAATAACCTTGATAAAGAAACCTATGAGTTATTGACTACCAATGAGGAATTAAAAGATTCCATATTTGAATTACGTTTTGCAGACCTTGAAGAAGGTATTCAAGGATACCAGGATTTAAGGAATGAAATCGAAGACTTCAAAAGCCTGTTAAATGAGGAAGCATTCTTTGATAAAGGTGGTTCTATTACAGAAGATGGATTAGCAAATTTAGCATTGCTTCAACAGCAAATAGCTTCTGCTAAACAGGAAATTGCTGATTATAGGACTGGATTAGATAAGTTGCAAGAATCCTTTGACAATGGTGTTATTTCTGAAACAGAGTATAACGAAAAATCTGCTGAATATAGGGAAGGTATCCGAAATTCCATTAAAGATATAAAAGATTATGAAGATTCCTTAACAGACCTCTATATGACTCAGATGTCAAAAGAAAATGAAGCACTTCAGAAAACAATTGACCAGTATGCAGAGGCAAGGAAAAGAAAGGCTTCTTATTTTGAATACGATAAGAAATTAAAAGGACAACAGAAATCTGTTGATATGCTGAAAGCACAAATTGCAGCACTTGAAGGGGTAAAAATATTTGCCCTATGTGTTTTAATTGCTGGGACACCCTTAGAGTTCTATAAACTACAACGTAAGAATGAAATATGTCTAAGCGTGAATGTTTGAAAATTATAGAAATTGGGCAATCAGCAGCGAAATCCCGAATAGGGATATGTTCAACGACTAATGGGTGATGAGTGTAACCCATGTAAGATCGCAAGCTATTGGCGATTTGAAATAAACACACTGTTTGAATAAAAAGAAAATTAAATTTACTTTTCCTATAAAAATTGATATATAATAAAAGAAATATATGTCGATAGGAGAAAATGTTATGAGTTTTGTATTGTTTGCAGGATGTAAATATTTTGGAATTATGATTGGAGACAGAAGATGTAGTAGTGTTTCAGGTGAAATTATAAGTGACAACGTAACTAAAGTAATTAAAATTAATCCCAATTTGGTGATTGGTGCAGCCGGAGACGAAGATATAAATAATTTAATTATTGAATACTTAAAAATGAAAAATAATATTAATTTTGAAGAAACTGTTACATTGTTAAAAGAAAACTACTCTCTAATATATAGCCGATTGTTTGAACTTGCAAAAAAGCAAGGTGTCACAAAGGAAAATGATGTGATTTCAAATATGGGAATTATGTCATGTTGTGATAATGTGATAAAATATGCCAATATATACATAAACAAGAACGATATCGAGATTACAATATACGATTATCCTTCTACTGATGATATTTCTTTCTGTTATTTGGCAGACGGATTAAATGGATTAAAAAATGAATTTGAAAAGAATTTTTATAAAAACAAGGTATTTTCAATTACCAACATAAAATCTGCATTTTACAAGACTTTGAAGGAAAATTGTAAAAATGATTATACAATAAATGATAGATTTACAATGGAATGTATTGTAAGGAGTGACATTTACGATGAAAAACGAGATAGATGTAAGTAATATAGATGTAAAAATCATGAACATGAAATGGGGAATACCAAAATCAGAATTTACACATATTGATAGAAATAAAGTAATATTCAATGGTATTGATAATCTAGGGTTAGATGAGACAATATGTGAAAATGAAAAATTATATGATAAAAACACTTGATTATTTATCATTAGAGTAGTAATCACAAATCTACTGCTCTTTCTTTATGTCTAAAATCATTTTAAAAACAAATCAAAATTTTTATTCAAACAGAAGATATAGTCTAATCTCATATGAAAGTATGAGGGGAGTTTAATACTCTCTCACTTACTTAGCGAATAAGTGAAAAGATAAATGAAATAATGCTACCGCTGCTGCAGAGAAAAAGCGCCTTGAAGCAGAATTAAAAGAAGAACAGGAATCTCTCGATGACATCAAACGTGAGCACAAAAATGAAATGATGGATTTAGGAGATGAAAAATTCAAAGAAGACTTAGACAAAATACTGGAAGATACCGAATATGAGATTATCCATAATGCGGATAAGCAGCAAGAAGTTATTTCTAACATGTTGAATAATGTTGTAAACATGTATGCTAACGCTTATGATAAAATCAATTCTATTATCGCAAACACTGGTTTTGTTGGAAGTTCAGGATTTAATTCAAATCAAGGACAATTAGGTTCTCAATCAGGTGCAGTTTCTCAAAATAATCAAGCTACACAGCATCAATCAAATGTAAAACCTTCTGACGATGCATCTTCTACTGTTACGAAACCAATCGAAAATGATAATGCATATCATGGCAGTTTGGAACAGGAACTGGATAAGAAACCGAATACTGATAATAGACTTGTTGCAGAATTAAAGCTGTCAACAACATCCGTTACATTAGAAGAAGGAAAAAGCACAAAAGTGACATATAGTATACGTCCTGGTGATGCCAAGAATAAAGCACTTGCATGGAACACATCAAATGCATTTATTGCTTCTGTATCAAACGGAACAATTAGAGCTGTTTCTCCGGGAAGTTGCCAGGTAACTGTTTCTACTCTGGATGGAAGTGGAATCAGTGCTAGTATAACGGTGACTGTTACCAAAAAACCAGAACCGCCTAAACCGCAAGAGCCTCAGACTCCAAATAATTCTGGCGGCGATGGAAAGCCAAATATCGGTGATGCCGTAATATACAAATCTGGAAGATACTATTATAGTTCTACCGGAACTTCTCCAGCAGGAAATCAGATGCTTGGACAAACCGTGTACATTGGACATATTAACAATGCTTCATGGGCTAAAAAACCATATGCTATATATCGAGATAAAAACTTTAAACAAGGACTTGGTTGGGTATCCCTTGACCAACTTGAAGGATATAAGAACGGAAGTAAGTATATTCAGAAAGATGGACTTGCGTGGACACAAGAAGGTTCTGGGGGAAAGAGTAAACCAGAATTAATTGTTCGTAAAAAAGATGGTGCAATTTTTACAGATGTACATCGTGGTGATGCTATTATTCCAAATAATTTAACTGAAAATTTATTTGAATGGGGAGCATTATCTCCAAAACAAATGTTAGGTGATATGATGGTAAAACCTGTAATGCCTATGATAAATAATAAGCCAGAATTAAATGTCGTAAATAATTACGATAGTTTAATCAGAGTTGAGGGAAATGTAGACCATAATGTAGTTGCTGATTTAAAACAATACGAAAAAGAATTTTTAAACAAAAGTAGAGACTACACCATGAACTATTTTAATAGTGAATTACGCAAAGGTGGTTTCAGAAAATAATTTATGAAGCAGGCTGTACATACTGTGCAGCTTGTTTCATTAGGGAGAGGTGAACATGTCAAAAACATTTAAAGATTTTATATATTTAGGAAAACGATTAAGTAATTTAAGCCAGGAATATATCCCTGGACAATTTGAAAGTTCCGATGAAATTCTATTGTCTATGGAACGGAATATGGAAATGGGAGAAACAAATCCATATAAAGTAGAAGGAAATTCTTTTGGTGATACATGGTCTGATACTCTCCCATTAACAATTAATATTATAAAAAATCCTTGTATTTATCATAGTCAAAAAGAACAGGAAATCACAAGAGAAGAAATTAGGGAAATTACTCGTTGGTTGACTTCTAATCATTATCCAGAATGGTTAGAATTTGATTATGGAGTAGAAAATCATACAGATGCCAAATTTTACAAAGGCTGGTTTAATAATGTAGAAACATCTGTTGTTGCTGGACGGGTTTATGGTCTGAAATTAAGTTTTAAATGCACTACTCCATTTGCTTATACAGATAACATTGAAAAGCAGATATCAACAGGAAATGCCTATACAGAATATCAAATTAAAAACGATAGTGATGAATTATACAGTTACTGCTACCCTAAAATACATATTCACCCAAAATCTAATGGTTTTGTTGCAATTTGTAATATGTCTGACTGTACTGTTTTAACAGAAGGAACGCTTACTGTAGCATCTAATGGTTTTGATGCTCTTTTAGAAACTTGTGAAAATTATGCAAAATCAAAAGGTTGTGATATACGTTATACCGGAACAGGCGTATATAATATTGTACCTATATGTGATGATACGGCAGTACAATTCTATCTAATAGACAAATACCATGCCCATGAACAAAAATGTACGGCTTTTTATGATACAACAACGAAACATTATAAGATTATAGAGGATGGGTTCTTATTTTTAAAGGTAAGTACAAACCTTGATATTGATATAGACTGTCAAAGATTGACCATTGTAGACAGTCTTGGACGGATGGTGGAATACGAAAAATTAGGAATTACAGATGTTGACCATATGTACTGGTTAAGATATCTAAACGGAATGAATAATCTTCTGCTATACGGAAATGCAGATTTCACATTTACTCATAGAGAATCTAGGAAAGTTGGTGAGTCTTAATGGAACAACGTTTTGATAAGAATTACCAGCCTAAAATTCCAGTTGTGTATTTAGGTACTCCAAGTCACAGGATTGTATGTGCGGTAAATGGAATCCGTGAAGAAACCTTCAATTTGGAAGATAATCTAACTGATACGAAAAAGATTAGTTTTGATGTTGATAAATATGTTGAAATATTTGAAAAAAAAGTAGAATCCAATGTATATCCCCTTATAGACTTATTAATGAGGATTTACATTCCTGATATCGGATGGTTCTTACTAAATACTCCTGTTGTATCCAATGACGGAAAATCAGAATACAAATCTATTTCCGGTGAATCAGAAGAAATAGAGATGGTTGACCATGATATCAGGAAATTAAAGATTAATAAAGGAACTACGGACTCTTACGAAATGCTTGTAGAAGGGAACGTAGATATTATAGATGACGTAGAATTTGCAAAGGAACAGATTAAATTTTGCAATAAAAAAAAACCAGAATTAAGTTTTCTTCATATTCTCTTGAAAGTTTCTGGATTATATGGATGGACAATTGGAGAAATAGACAGTACACCAAAAGAATATCTTTTCTATGAAAATGGAGAATTAAAAAAGAAATATACTCTTCTTTCCGATGAAATAGGAAGTTTTGATATTGAAATACAAGATTTATATTCTTTCTTAACTCAAGATGTAGCCCAATATTTTAACTGCATTTTTGTGTTTGATAACAGGAATCTTACAATTAACGCTTACAGACCTGAAAATTACGGAAAAGATACGAACATTAATATTGGATTTAGAAATCTTCAACAGACAAATGAAATCTCTATGGATGAAACAAATCTATTCACAAGATATACGGTTTATGGTTCAGATGACCTTGGTATAGAATATGTGAATTTTGGTTCTAATGTAATTGAAAATATTGACTATTTTCTGAATGAAAAATATCTGCTTGCTTCTACGATTTCAAAATATAACTTATGGAAAAATGATGTTGAAAAACAGCGTCCTATTTATATTGAAAATACAAGACTGTATAACAAACAGTTAAGTATTATTAGTGAATTACGAAACAGAGTCCCATTGGATGATTGTTCTACAGATTGGAGTACCTTTGAAGATGGAGAACTATTGGAAGCACAGGCCAATTACCAGGCACAATTAAAAGGTTATGAATCTTATTATGTGGATGAAGATGGCAATTTCGATGAGGAAGCACTGAAAGCTTCTCCTGACGCAAATGACTATTACCAGATTCGTGACGTTATTTTACCTTCTATTGCAATTGAAATTGAAAACAGGAATCTCCCTCCAGATGCCGATCCGGAAGATTATATCAAAACTTATGAGACAGATTGGAAATTATATGGTCTGGATGAACTTGATGTCAAATTAGAAACCTATAAAGATAGGAAGAAAGTCCTTGAAAAGAATGGATATGACAAGCCTTTTGACGAAAATACCCATTCAAAAGACATGTGGGAAAAACTACATGCAGAGTATGAGGAAATTTTAAATCAGCTTAACCCAGATTTTGTAGGAAGTTGTCAAGAAGCATACAATAAGAGAAAACAGGAAGTAGATGATGCTACTGCTTTATCAGAAGAATATGATAAACAGCGTCAAATTGCTGCTTCTGTTGTAAGTAAAGAAACATGGCAGAATGCAGACAGACGTTTTACTGATGAAGACTTGGCTGATTTATCAAAATTGTACAAGGACGGAAGTTATGAAAATTCAAACATGTTTCTTACATCTTCTGATGATGCGGTAACAGCCATCGATGAACAATTAAAGCTGTTATCTGCAGCACAAGATGATTTATATACTGCAAGTCAGCCTCAATATATCTATACTACTTCTCTGGATAATTTTATTGCGGATTACGGATATGTAAATTATACACATAATCTTAACGTAGGAGATTTTGTATATCTAGGTGTCAGGGAAGGTTATATAGTAAAACTTCGTGTTGTTACTATGAGTTATAATCCGCTTACAATGAATAATAATCTATCCATCGTATTTTCAAACATGTTACGCACAAAATATGGACGTAATGACAGTGTTTATTTATTGCAATCTGCAAGAGCTGGTTCTAAATCCTCTTCAAAAGGTAATAGCGACAATTATGATAAAAATGAAGGGGTAAGTCTTACACCTGGTTTAATTCAAAAGCTATTACAGTCTGGTGCTTTCTCCAACAAAGTAAATGAATTAATCAACAATGAATTTGCAGGATTTATTGGTGGTGGTTCCGGTGGAACAATTACCATTGATGAATTAAATGCAAAAATGATTAAGGTTGTTGACATTATTGGTGAAAATGGATTTTTTGAATATCTACAAAGTAAATTGATTGTTACAGATAAAATCGTAACCGAAAGTGCAGAAATACAAAGCCTAAGAGCAAAAATCGGTGTGATTGATGATTTGTTAGCTGGAAATGTTTCTGGTGAAACAGGTCAGTTCATTCATTTAACAGTCCAAAATACTAAAATTGATGAAGCAGTAATCAAAAATATGATTGCTTCTTCTATTCTTGTATCTGATTTAAAAGCTGGTGATATTACATTATCAGATTCCATGAGGATTATTTCCGAAAATGGTTCTATGGTCATGAATGGAACAACCTTGCAAATTAAGGGTCACAATGCTGCTGGCGAAGAATATGTTGCTATTCAATTAGGATACGATAAAAACCAAAATCCCAGTTTAATTATCCGAGATGAAAATGGAGCCATTATGCTTGATGGTTCAGGATTACATAAAGAAATTGTACCTGATGATTTTATTACAACAGAAATGATTGGAAATGGCCAGGTAACAGAAAATAAGATTGACAAAACAGGAATACATGAATGGACAGATGAAAATGGAGGGAAAGTATTTGATGTTGCACAGATGTATTACGGAGCAGATAAATTTGATGTATCGTATACTACTCTAAAAGAAACTGTTGAAAAGACAAGTTTACGGTTAAAAATCTTTGCTTCTAGGGGAACTGTAATTACAAATGGAAACCTTTCTACAGAATTATCTGTCAGATTATATAATGTAGATAAGGATATAACCGATTCTTATCCTGATTCTTGCTTTGTTTGGACAAGAGAATCTTCCGATAATGCCTCTGATACATATTGGAATGAAAAACATAAAAATGGAGAAAAAACTCTTGTTATAAATAGGAAGGATATTTTTCATGGAGCACGATTTTCGTGTTCTTTTTATTTCAATGGAACAAAAATAATTTAAGGAGGATATTCTATGGCTGCAATAGCTTATAGTTCTATAGATATTGTGGATTTAACAGATTCACAAAAATTGAGTGCTTATATTACAAGCAACCAACCAACTGTTGTCATTTATGACCCAAATGCAACAGCGCAATATAACCCAAACTGGAGTACAAACAATCTAATTTTAACACCAGTAATCTTTATTGATAACGAATCTTTAGCTTTGACTGCTCCTGGCGTTTCTATTACGTGGGAAAGACAGATTGGTTCTGGCACTCCCACTACGTTAACAACAAGTGAAACTGTAAGTAATGGTGCACTGACTGTAAAAAGTAATGTATTGTCTACCATTCAGGGTGGGATTATTACTTATATCTGCAATGTGCAGTACACAAATCCAGATACAGACATTCCAGTAAAAACAAAGGTGCAAATGTCATTTTCATTGGTAAAAAATGCTACTGAATTAAAAGATTGTAAAATAACTGGAGAACAGATTTTTTCATATAACGGAGAAGGTGCGTTAGTATCTGGTGAAACCATTGTTTTAACTGCAAACTTAACAAATACCTCTGTAAAAGAATGGCAATATAAAACTGCAACAGGTACATGGGTAAAATATCCTGGTTCATCTACTACCACACAATTAACAGTGAAACCTACAGATGCGGTATTTACAAATGATATTGCAATTATTAAATGTTTAACTACAGATGGAAGTATTTTTGACATTCACCAAATTAACAAATTACGTGATGGTGCTGCTGGAAGCAGTACATATACCGCTGTCCTTTCTAATGAATCTCAATTAATTCCATGTAATCCTGACGGAACTATTTATGAAGGTGCATTAAATGGTGTAACAACTACTATCACTATTTATGAAGGAGCTACGAACGATACACAAAATTGGACAATCAGTCATGTAGAAAATGGAATAACGGGAACTTATAACGAGAAAACTTTTACCTATACAGTAACAGGCATGTCTGGACAAACAGGTAGTGTGATATTTACATGTTCTAAAGATGGAGCTGCAAATATCGTTAAAAAATTCAATTTAACAAAGTTGAAATCTGGTGCAGATGGACAAGACGCAGTATATTATGATTTATCTTCAAATAATACCGTTCTTAAATTAGATATAAATAAAAATTTCGTCCCTTCTTCCATTATATTTTCCTCTACAAAAAGAATTGGCGATACTTTATCTCCATCCGCTTACGCCGGAAGATACAAGATATATGAATCAACAGATGGTACATCTTTTACACTTAAATATACTTCTGGTTCAGATGAAAGTTCTAAAACTTATCCCCCATCTGCAAATACAGTAAAAATAATAAAATGTGAATTATATGCTTCAGGTGGTACAACTACTCTGTTGGACTATCAGAGTGTATCTGTTATCTCTGATGGTGAAAATGGAAAACCAGGAACAGCAGGAAAAGATGCAATTAATGTCGTTCTTGGTAATTCCTCAGAAGTAATTCCATGTGATGTAAATGGAAATGTTGCAATTGGAAAAGATATTTCCATTCCATATTCTTGTTATCAGGGAATAAAACGGATTGCAGGTTCAGCAACGGTAGGACAACCATTGCCTAGTGGTGTTACCTTAAAAACCAATACAAATGCCACAGCATCTTCAGATGGATTAATCGTATTATCATTTGCTAAAGGAGCAAATCTTGCTTCCACATTATCAGGTGATATTACGATTACAGTTACTGCTTCCAGTTTAACTTCAACTCATAAATTCACTTGGACAAAAGATATACAGGCAAAGGATGCTATATCATTTTATGCATTTGCTCCAAATGGAGATATTTTACAAAATGGAAAAGGTTCTGTTGTGATTAATACTACACTTACAAGTGGAACAAATACCATCACTTCTGGTGTTACATATCAATGGTATAAATACATTGGTTCAGAATATCAAATCTTACAAGGAAAAACTCAATCTTCTTTAACAGTAATAGGTAGCATGGTAGAATCTGTTGCTTCTTTTAAGTGTGTCGCAACATATAATGGAAAGCAATATTCTGCTTATTGGTGTGTTAGAGATATGGTTGATTCCATACAATTAGAATTATTTTCAACCATCGGAAATCAAATGGTAAATGGACAAGGTATTGGTGCAATTTATGCTTTGGCATTTAGGGCTGGAGAAGAATTAGACGCAATAAAAAGTACGGTATTTTCTACTACCCCACCAAATTCTCCTGAAAATGGAGATTTTTATTATAAACTTGACAAAGCAAATAAATCAATCACTTTAATGAAATACAATGGAACTACATGGAGTCCTGCTTCTGGAACTGACCTGCCAAAAGGAAAATATAGCTGGTATAGAAGAAATTCAAAAGGTGAAATCATTGATTCTACCACACCTTATGGTACAGGAAAAGTTATTTATGTAGATTCTTCTGTTGTAAATGGAAAAACAGTATTTACATGCAAATTTGAAATTTAAGAGGATACGAACATGATAGCATATGGAGAAATTACCGTATCCGAAATTCATGATGGTGTTGGTATTGACTCTGTTGACATTTGGTTTTATCCCTCTACTTCTCAAACTTCGTTAGTGGGAGGTCAATGGACAACAAATGCTCCAACATCCACAAAAGGTATTTGGATATGGACAAAAACTGTAACCATTTTATCAAATGGTAAAAAGAAAGAATCATCTCCTGCTTGTATCACTGGTTCATCTGGCTCTGCTGGTAAGGGCATTTCTAAGATAGAGGAAGAATATTATCTTTCCTCTTCCAAAGTAGAACAAACAGGAGGTCAATGGGTGACGATTCCTCCTGCTTGGGTCTATGGGAAATATATGTGGACAAGAATAAAAATCACATACAAAGACCCTGTGTCTGTAGAATATACAACACCTGTATGTGACACTTCTTGGGAAGCAGCAAATGATTTTAAAGAAGAATTAGAAAATCAAATTACAGAGACAAAAACCGAACTTTCTGGTGTGAGTACGAAAGTTGACCAAGTAGAAAAATCAATCACCAACAAGGTTTGGAAAAATGATATTACAACACAGATTAACAATTACGATACAACAACTGTAAAAACGATACGTGACCAGGTTGCAGAAAATAAAACAGAACTTGGGAAAATAACGAATACAGTTTCCGATGTGCAGACAACATTAAGTACAAAAGCGGATGGTTCTACCGTTCACGAATTGTCTACAAAAGTATCGAAAATCGAACAAGATTCATCTGGTTTTCAACAAACTGTGGAAAAAACCTATGCAAAAAAAACAGAATTAGATAGTACAGCTACTTCTTTGCGCTCCGAATTTACACAAAGAGCAGATAAAATAGAAGCAAAAGTTACTTCTAATGATGGTAAAATAAGTTCTTTGACAACAGATGTGAATGGTATAAAAGGAAAAGTTGAAAGTGCAGAAGGTGATATTGCTACTTTGACTGCCACAGCAAATGGTTTGACTACAAAAATTGAAAATGCAGAAGGTAATATATCTGTTTTACAGCAGACAGCGAAAGAGTTAAGGACAGATATTACTGACAATAAAGGTAATATTGCTACATTACAGCAAACAGCTTCGGGCTTATCTTCTGAAGTAACAAATGTAAAAGGTGAAGTTTCTGGAATTAAACAAACTGCTACCAATTTACAATCAAGAATTGAAAGCACAGAAGGCGACATCACAAAATTACAACAACAAGCGGATGGTTTTACAATCGAAGTAAGCAAAACTATGCGGTCTACTTCTGAAGAATTTTATTTATCTACTTCTCCTACTTCATTATCTGGTGGCTCTTGGTCTAAAACTGCGCCAACATGGGTAAATGGTAAATATATTTGGAGAAGAACAATCATTACATACGCAGACGGAAAAACAGAGTATGAACCGTCATCAAATGGAGTTTGTATTACAGGTAATACAGGAGCTTCCGGTATAGGTATCAAAACAACAGTTGTTACTTATCAAGCAAGTACCTCTGGTACAACACCTCCTACAGGTACTTGGAGTTCATCTATCCCATCTGTCACACAAGGACAGTATTTATGGAGTCGTACTGTGATTACTTATACTAATAACACAACATCAACTTCCTATTCTGTTGCATATGTCCCTAAAAATGGAACAACTGGAAATACTGGTACGGGTATTAATAATATTACTCAGGAATATTATTTGAGTAATTCAAAAACTACTCAAAGTGGTGGGTCATGGATTACTTATATGCCTACTTGGTCTACTGGAAAATATTTGTGGACGAGATATAAAATAACTTATAAGAACCCAACTTCTACATCATATACTACTCCTGTTTGCGATAGTTCGTGGGAAGCTGTCAATGGAATTGAAGTTGGTGGTAGGAATTTATTTTTAAAAACTGGTTCAGAATTCACAAATAACCTATATGAGATAGCTTTATATGAGCCAGCTAACGAACCTCTAGTTGCTGGTGAAACTTATACTGCAACTATATGTACTACTCCTGCTTTCGGTGTTTCTTATATTGATTTATTTTTTAGCTATGGAACCGCAATGGTGGCAAGGTTTTTGGTAAATGGTACTGCAAAACAAATAATATCGAAAACTTTTACCATGAAATATACCACTGGTAAAGAACCTAGTGTTGATAAAATAAATGCCATTGCACGCTTCTATAGATATCCTAATGACGGAACCGTAACAACAGATTCTACTATACACTGGGTCAAAATAGAAAAAGGAAACCAAGCAACCGACTGGACACCAGCACCGGAAGATATTGACTCTGGAATAAAACAAAGCCAAGAAGCTGCTAACAATGCTCAGAATGCAGCAAATAATGCACAAAATAAAGCAAATGAAAATGAGAATAGAATTTCTATCAGTGAATCTATGATAAAAGTACTCTCTGATAAGATATGTTCTGTAGTACAAGATGAGAATGGTTCTTCTATTCTTACACAAGGGTCGAATGGTTTTCAATTTGATTTAACCGCAATAGAAAAAAATCTTAATAAAGCTGCAACAGAATTAAATAATTTATCTGGTACTGTTGAAAATGCAAACAACGTCATTGCAAATCTGAATCAAACAGTTGAAGATATTGGTAAAAAAACAGCCTATATTAAAATGACAATAGATGAAAATGGTAAACCTTGCATTGAACTCGGTAAAGACGGAAATGACACCTTTAAAGTTCGTATTACTAACACTTCTATAGATTTCTTAGATGGCACATCTAAAATTGCTTACATCAATAATCAATCCCTTTACATAGAAAAAGCAGTTATTAAATCAGAACTTCAAATTGGAGAAAAAACAGATTCGCAAGGAAATTTATATGGTTTTATATGGGCTACAAGGTCAAATGGAAATATGGGACTAAGAAAGGTAGGTGGTCGCTAAGTGGCACATCAAGTAAATAGTATAGATTATGGGGATTATAGATACAAAGTTGGGGATTTAATTAAAATTTCATCCTCTCATGAATATTTATATCTGGCTACGACTGGTTCATCCCGTACAAATTGTCCTAATATTTCAAAGGACACACGAAAAATAACTCAGATATGGGCTAGTGATGAGAATTTATCAGTTAGCAACCCCATTGTAACAGCATACTATTCTGGTAGTTATCGCTATGGTGGTGGTGCTATCAGACCAGAACAGATTGCAGTTGGAAGCGGTGGACAAAAAATTAAAAGTTATGTTTACTATAATGCAAATGGTGGTTCTGGTGCGCCAGGCACGCAAACAAAAATGTATGGAAGTGTTCTTACACTTAGTACAACAAGACCTACCAGAACAGGATATAACTTTGTCGGATGGAATACAAACCCAAATGGCTCAGGTACAAATTATTCACCAGGACAGCAATACAGTGTTGATAGTAACTTAACACTGTATGCTATCTGGTCTTATAACTCCTATCTTATTACCTATGACGCAAACGGAGGAACTGGTGCTCCAAATGCTCAAACTAAAATACATGGAGAAAACTTGAGATTATCTTCTATCTGGCCTACAAGAGTTGGATATGAATTTCTTGGATGGGGAGATAGCCCTAATTCACAATATCCTTCTACTATGCCTGGAAATATTTATACTGCAAATGCAAGTAAAACTTTTTATGCGGTTTGGAGAGCAAATACATATGTGGTCACTTATAACGCCAATGGAGGTACGAATGCTCCAGCAAGCCAGACAAAAACTTATGGGGTCAGCTTAACGTTATCTAGTAATATCCCAACCAGAGCAAACTACCAATTTTTAGGTTGGGGTACTGCAAGCACATCAACAACAGCTACTTATCAACCTGGTGGACAATATACTGCAAATGCAAGTATAACCCTGTATGCTATTTGGACATTGGCTTATACCAATCCAATTATTACAAATGTATCTGCCGACAGGTGTAATGGCAATGGTGTTTTAACAGAGGAAGGTACTTATATTGTAGTTTCTTTTCAATGGGTTACGGATAGAACTGTATCGACAATAAAAATAGAATATAAAACTGAAGAAGCTACATACTGGGATTCTGTCTCTGTGTCAGCAACAGGTACAAGCGGTACAGTAAGCAAAATCATAGGCGGTTCTTTATCTACAGAATATGTTTATAACGTAAGAATTACTGTTTATGATACTGTTGGAAATACAAGTGTTACGAAAAATGTTCCTTCCATGCATTATATCATAGATATTTGTTCTACAGGGAAAGGGATTGCTTTTGGACAACCTTCAAGTAGAGATGCTTTTGATGTCAATATGGACGCATATTTTAAGAAAGGATTTCAGGTGCAGGGAAAGGCTTCTTTCACAGGAAATGCAGAATTCGCAGAAGATATTACCAATCATGGAGAATATTACGACAAGCACGGGAAACGAATAAACAACGGTCTTGCTGTAAGTTCTTCGCCTGGAATCAACCCGGATAATACGCTAGAAGAACTGATTTTAACAAATGTAAACACGCCTATGGGTGGAAGCAAATACATGTATATACGTACTATGTTCTATTCAGAAAAATCTACAACTGCAAATCGAGCGCAATATGCAGTCCCGTATGCAAATTTTGGTTCCATGTACCATCGTTATTACTATGGTGGGAATTGGAGTTCCTGGATAAGGCATGTAAACGAAGACGAGTTACCTGCGACACAAACCGAGATAGTTAGAACAGGTACTTATGAAAGTAAAACAGTAACCGCTTATTATCGAAAATACGGAAATGTTGTAGAATGCACGATACACTGGGTAGGAACTGCTAAAACCAATTATGGTGTATTTTCTGGTTTAGCAGCTCCAAGTGGTTACAGACCAAAACATACGGTATATTTTAATGCTGTAGCAGTTGTTGGTAATGGTATTCTTGACAATGGATTAGTTCGTTATAGCATATCTCCTGATGGAACATTTCGATTTTCGTCAAAAAGAACAGATAACGCAGAACGCATGGGTACCATTGCCTATGTTGTAGATTAACAAAGGAGACAGGGCATGTATATCAAATTCAACGAAACAAAAATCACAATATTAGCTGAAACTCACGATGACAATGTGCTAACCCTACACATCAATCCGGATTTCGGTATGACGGAGACTTACGATCTATTTAGTCAAAACGATCTCGACACCATCACATTATATGAAGACGATGACCGTATGATGGCAGTATATGCTAGATATAAGACAATCGAATCGTTCTTCTTCGTTCCGTTAGAGAAAAAGTATGTTCTCAACTTATCAAAGTATAAGGTTGGTGATTTGCAAGAAGATCTCAAGCAATATATGAATCAAGTAGATAAGTTGACCGAGAACTTCGCACAATTACAAAGCGGAAATCTGGCTAGACAAAGCGAATATGCGTTGCAGGCAGTCGCATTTACTTTTACCGATGAGCAAGCTCTTAATTGTATCTTATTGTTCCCAGAGTGGGATGGTAACGGTGTATCGTACAAAAAAGACGATCGTGTTCGTTATGAAAATAAGCTGTACAGAGTATTACAAGATCATACTTCTCAGGCAGATTGGATTCCTGGTTCGGCAGCATCATTATTCGTCGAGATATCAGACCCGTCAATCGAGTATCCCGAATGGAAACAACCGACTGGCGCTCATGATGCGTATACAAAAGGAGACAAAATAACTTTTAAAGGTAAGAAGTATATTTCTCTAATTGAAGCCAATGTCTATTCGCCTGAAGAATATCCAGAAGGGTGGGATTTAATTGAAAAATAACATGATCGAAAGGAGGAAGGAACGTATTGAAAGTATTAACTTTTGATGGATTAAAATCCTTTTATACTAAATACATAAAACCACTAAAAAGTGGTGCTTTTGCCACAGTTGTAAATAATGCTACTACTACCTATTCTAATACAGTGTTGGATGGCAGAATGGGGAAAACTTTAGCTGATACAGATACAAGTTTACAGAATCAGATTAATATGATAAATAACAATCTTTCAAAATCGCTTACTGTACCGTCAATGAACAGTGTAACGATATATGGAGGGTATGGTGGATGGAAAAAAATTGGAAATCTTGTATTTGTTGATGTACGTTTTAAATTAGTTAATAAATATCAACATGCAGTTATTATGTATGGTTTTCCTGTTCCCCAAAACAGTGTAGCTGTTTTAACTGGCTATAATGAAACCGCTAGTAGAACCGCTGTTGGACAAGTTAAAAGTAATGGAAACTTAGAATGGCATGATAGTGCTCCTTCTAATACAAATAATGCGTGTATTATTACTGGAGTATATATTTGTAACTAAAACGTTTTATCTAGTCCTTTAATCATGCGATAAATTCTAGTAATTATTTTAATGTTTTTTATTAATTATTGGAGGAAAGGAAACTACATGGATAAATTAATTCTATCTGATAACACAGAAATTGAAATTTTAGATGGCGCAAGCATCCACTGCATCACTGTAGCTGTAAATAATTTTACAGACTATGAAATTTTAACTAAGCGTTTAACACGTGAAAATCTAAAAAATATTAAAATCAAAACAGATGATTTAATAATTGGTGCATATACTAATATGGCACTTACCGAGCCAAATTACAAAGTAACTCAGATGAACGGATATCTTGAGATTTGCTTTGGATTAGAAGAGGTCATAGATGAGTTTTCTATAACAGAAGAAATGAAGCTTGCTGCTACATATTTAACAGATAAACAGGCATTAACTGTTAAAAATCTATACACAGATTGGGGAGATGATGCGGTTGGTTATTCATATTCCCTTGACAATCCATATGATGCAAGAAGGAAATACAATAACAGATTGTGGAAATTAAAGAAAGCTCATAAAAAACAAGTTGACTGGTATCCAGGTGCAGACCCTACTTTATGGATGGAAATTATAGAAGGTCATGAAGGAACAAAAGATGACCCAATTCCTGTACCTGATAGCGTGACCACAAGTGGCTTTGAGTATGAATATGGAAAATATTATTTAGAAAATGGAGCAATCTATCTTGCAAAACGGGAAGGGAAGAAAGATGGAGAAAAAGAAATCTTATACTTCGCTCCTTCTAGTCTTGTTGGACTATATTTTGTAATAGCTGAATAAAATAGCGAACTTTATGCCAGAGAGGACTATCCTCTCTTTTTTCATGCAATTTTTTAAGGAGGTGAGCCAATTATGGCTGAAACAACAATAAATGAAAACCTTGAAGATTTATTAACACCAGAAATGTTAGAAGAATTATCAAATGGATTAGAGGAAGGTGAAGAAAATGAGTAATAGTTCTTTAGTAAATCATGTACATTTATCTCCAAACTATACAGCAATGTCAAATAAGAAAAATGAAGTCATTGTTATTCATCATATGGCAGGAAAATTAACTGTGGAACAATGCGGTAATGTGTTTGCTCCATCATCTCGAAAAGCAAGCTCCAATTACGGAATTGATGGAAATGGACGCATTGGATTATATGTAGAAGAAAAGAATCGTTCTTGGGCTACTTCTAGCAGAGCAATTGACAGTAGAGCAATTACAATTGAGGTAGCCAACAGTGTAGCTGGAGGAAACTGGCCAGTTAGTGATAAGGCTATGACTAGTCTCATTAACCTGTGTGTAGATATCTGTAAACGTAATGGAATTAAGAAATTAAATTACACAGGTGATAAAAATGGAAATCTGCAAATGCATAAATGGTATGCTGCTACAGGATGTCCTGGTGCATACTTAGAAAGCAAATTTCCTTATATCGCAAATGAAGTCAATAAACGTCTAAATGGAAATACAACTCCATCTCTTCCAGAATCTTCTGGAACTTATACAGTTCAAAAAGGGGATACCCTCTCTTCTATTGCACGTAAATATGGTACTACATATCAGAAACTCGCAGAACTCAATGGAATCCAAGACCCAAGTAAAATATATGTTGGACAGGTTTTAAAGGTAACAGGTTCTTCTGCTCCTTCTTTACCAGAAACAAAACCTGAAACTCCTTCTACATCTGTAAATCAGATTGTTAAAGACGGACAGATTCACGCAAGAAATTTTGCTGCTCCTGGTCTAAATGCAGATGGTATCCGTGGAGCAAATACAATTAAAGCTGGAATTAAGGTGCTTCAACAGGGTATGAACCTTGATTACGGTGCTGGACTTGCACTTGACGGTATCTGGGGTTCAAAATCCGAAGCTGCTTTAGGAAATCATACTGTCCGCAGAGGGGAACGTCAGTATATGGTAACAGCTTTACAGATTTTACTTATGCTTAAAGGATATTATCCAAATGGCGTAGAAAACCCAGGACACTTTGGAGCTGGATGCGAAAAAGCAGTAAGACAGTATCAGAAAGACCACGGAATCGGCGTAGATGGTGTTGCCGGATACAAGACATTTAAGAGCTTAATTAGTTAAACAAGAGGCTCCTATACGGAGTCTCTTAAAAGGAGAAATTATGACAGACAAATTTATAGAAGCAATTTTTGCTGATATTAGTAGTCCTATTACGCTTTTATTTATCTTAGTGGTATCTGTTTATTTTCTCATACGTTTTATATTCAAGAATTGGGGGCAGATAAAATCACATTTTGAAAATGCATACCAGACAAGGAAAAAACGTGAGGAATTATATGAAACCGTAGAAAGTCTGAAACAGGCAAAAAATGACCTTGTTTCAGAAACAAATCAACTCATTACGGAGACAAAAACATTAAGTAAGGCACAGAAGGATTCCTATAATGAGCAATTAAAATATCGAACAGTCTCTCAGGAATTGAGGGATAAACTGCAAAAGAAAACCGATGAAGCGGTTGAAAAATCGGAAGAAGCAAATACACGTTCAAAAGAAACGTTATCTGAAATAAGAGAATTACGACTTATTGTAGAGAAAATTAACGCAAGGCAAGAGGAAATTGATGCAGACAGAAAGGCGCAAAAGGTCAATGAATTAAGAAAAGATTTAATTGACGCTTATCATCATTTTGGCTCTGTTGCAGAAAATCCTAAGCAAACATGGAATGAAATGGAGGCACATGCATTCTGGTCAATGTTTAATGACTATGAGCGTTATGGTGGAAATGATTTTGCTCATCAGATTATTCAACCAGCAATGAACAGGTTAAAAGTAATACCAATTACCGAAGATACCGAGGAGGATTAATATGGAAGCTACAGTAATTATTAGTGCTTTAGAAATACTGCTTTATATTGTGCTTGGTGGTCTTGCTATCTGGTTTAAGACAAATGCAAAGTTAAATAAAGCAGTAAATGGATTAATTGATAAAGCAGAAGAAGAATTCACTGGTTTTAAACAGGGGAATGAAAAATTTCAAGCAGTGTGTAAGTGGTTGTATGATTTGATTCCTACTCCATTGAAACCATTCTTCCCTCAGAAATTCGTAGAAGCATTGATTCAGAATGCATTTGAACAGTCTGCTTCTTATGCTAAGAAACAATTAGATAAGTTAGTGGACAAGACATTAGATAAAGATAAAAAAGAATAATCCTTTCTGCAAAAAGAAAGTTGGTGATAACTATTAAAACAATACTTATAACACAAACAAACGAATTAATTGATACCACTCCAAAAGAACATATTATGCAGAAAAGTAAATTGGTTGAAGAATTACATTTTCTAACAGATCCATCATACAAAGGAAAAGATATGTCATCTTTTACTATGCTGATGGAATATAAGCTACCTCATAATATTGGATATAAAACACAGATTTTAGAACAATCCAAAGAACTGTATGAAGGAATGTTAGAATATAAAATTCCCATTGATACAGATATTACAAAGTACGATGGTGATGTAGAAATCCAAATTACTATGAGCAAAGTAGAGTCCAATGCAAAAGGACAAATGATTCAAATGGTTCGCAAGGTACAGCCTACTATTTTAAAAATCTATCCAATTGCTGCATGGAGTGATTTTATTCCAGATGATGCTCTAACTGCATTAGACCAAAGAATTCTAAAACAGGATGCACAAATTAAGGAGTTAAATGAAATTGCTCAAAATCTGGATATGACAAAAGCAGATAATTTAGATTACCGAAATAATAAGTTACAGCTTACCGCCAATGGAGAAAAAATTGGAGATGCTGTTACCATTACTTCTTCTGGAGGTTCTACAGGAGGAACGGAAGGATTTGATATTGTTGAATTTTAGCTGTTGTCCATATAAGGATGACAGCTATTTTAATACTCAAAATTACAAGGAGGACTAATCATGGCAGATTTAAAAGTAAAATTTGCAACAGGTGAAAAAAATGGTATTGAAGCTGCGAAAGAATCAGGACTGATTGATGCTAATGATTTCGTTGTAACAAGTGACACTGACGAGTTAGCATTCATCAACAAAAGTGGTGAAACGAAGTTTATTAAATCTAAATCTTCTAAATCATACACTTTAAACGGAACCTCATTGGGATCTTTGGCTTCTGGACAGACAATTCCTGAAGGAATTGATATGGATGGATTATTAAATCTTATCACCCAGAAAGAAATCAAGGCAACTTACACAAAACCAAGTGTGTCCATCGCAAATAATGGAGGACAGGCTGCTGGTGCGGTTGAAACAGGAACAAGCGTTACACCGAAACTTAGAGCAACCTTTGCAAAAAATGATGCTGGTGCTTTAACCGCCTTAGATGTATTAAAAGGTGGAGTAAAAGTTGGTGGAGGTACAACATCTCCTTATGACTATGCTGGAGAAGCAATTGTTGTTGGTGATGAAACTATTACCTACACTGCAAAAGCTACATATGGAGAAGGAGCTATTAAAAATAACAACTTAGGAAAACCAAGTCCAGATGGTCATATTGAGGCTGGTTCTGTAAATTCTAGTAACTACTCTATTACCGGTCAGAGAAATTTATTCTATGGAACTGGCGTTGGTGATTTACCAGAATTAAATAGTGCAACAGTTCGTGGATTAACAAATAAAAAGTTAAATCCAACCCAGGGGTATTCTTTCAATATTAACATTGCACAGGGACAGCAATATGTTATTTTTGCATATCCGGCAACATTGAGAGATGTAAACCAAGTAATGTACGTGGAAACAAACGATACTGGTATGGCATCAAGTTTTACAAAAACATTAGTTGATGTGGCTGATGCCAGAGGTGGAGAAAATGGCAAAAAGTCATACAAAGTATATAGTTATCGGATGTCAACTCCTGCGGCTGCCGGAATGACTTTCAAGGTAACAATTTAAGGAAAAGGGAGGAATGTAAATTATGGCTATTGAATCTAAGAATCTTCTGGTTGCTGTTAAGGCTTTTTCACCAGCGAATCCTTTACCTCTTGATGCAAGGTCATTATGGGATACAAAAGCTGAAGCAGAAAATTATGCAAAACAGGCAAATGCCTATGGTGGTCAGATTATTACTGCAAAAGTAAATGGAAAATTCAAACCTTTTATTTTACAGGGTGAAAATGGCAACTGCACTATTGAACCTCTTGGAGCAGACCCATCTACAGTAAAACAATACGTTGTAGTTGGAACTAGACCAGAATCTAATCAGGAACAGGGTGTTATTTACATCGAAAACGAAAAAGGTTACATCTGGAATGGTTCTGCATGGAGAAAAGTATTTGAAGATGTCTCCTCTTCTATTACCGATTTTCAGAAACGTATTGGTAAACTGGAAACAGATATTACTACAAAAGCAAATATCGCAAATCCAAACTTTACTGGTACAGCTAAATTGGATGGAAAAGACCTGGCTACAAAAGAATACGCAGATTCTATTGTTGCTGCAGCTAAATCAGAAGTTCCAATCGTAATTGATGCAGACCATCCATTCCCAGCAAAAGCATATAAAGCTGGTCAGAAATATGTTGTGGCTCTTGCAGGAACATATCTTGGACAGAAATGTGAAGTTGGTGATTTAATCCTTATCACAAAAGATTATGTGGAAGGAACAGCTTCTAATGCAGATGGCCTTGTATTACAGGCTAATGTGGACGGAGCAGTTACGGGTGCAGATTCTTCCATTGATGGAGAAATCGTTGTATTTAGTGGTGCAACAGGTAAGGTTATTAAATCTTCAAAGATTAATATGACCGCATTAAATGAAGCTATCGCTAAGGCACATGAACATGCAAATAAAACACAGCTTGATACTTATGATAAGACTCAAACAGAATTACTTCAGGCAGCTTCTGCTGACGCACAGGCAAAAGTAGCTGAATTAAAGAAAACTGTTGATGGAAAAGCTGATAAATCTACTACTCTTGCTGGTTATGGTATCGAAGATGCATATAACAAAACTGAGATTGAAGCAAAGCTGAAAACTATTACAGAAAATGTAAATACCAAAGTAGACGCTGCTACTGTAGATAGTAAAATAGCAACTGCTAAAGAAGAAATTGCTGTGGAATATGATACGGCTATTGATACAAAATTAGCAAAACGTATTGGTGATATTCCGTTAGAGACCGACCTTCGTACATATATCGACAATGCAGTAGGTTCAGGTGGTACAGCTTCAGCAGAGGCTATCTCCAAAGCAAAAGAAGAAGCCATTAACACCTCTAAATCTTACACAGATGAAGCATTAACAATCAAAGAATTCTAATACAACAATATGAAAAGTAGAGGTGTAACATGCAAGATACTTTAAATATTCTAAAAGTAATCTCTACTACTGATTCCAAAGTAAATTCCCTTAATATAAGCAATGGACAACTTATATTTGTAAAAGATACACATCGAATTTTTCTCGATATCGACAATAAAAGAACTGCCTATGAACAGATTACGACCATCAATACAGAAGCAGAACGTACTAACTTTCTAGCTCCTATTGATGGCTTTTATTTTGTTATGGACACTGCAATCCTGTGGAGATATTCAGGGAAATGGATTCAAATTACATCTCAACCAGCTAACCACATTGTCCAGATGGAATCTCTTGTCAGTTTCCCCCTAACTGGCAATGAGAATCTTATATATATTGATAAATCAGAAAATGCCACTTATAGATGGGATAATGAAGGTTTGAAATATTATTGTATTGGTAGAGATTACAAACAAGTAGAAATCATAAATGGAGGCAGTGCTATTTAGCACTGTCTTTTATTATATAAATTTTTTAAAGGAGAAATTACTATTATGGCAAATACAAATTGGAATACACGAATTATTTTATGTAATGACGAAACCGTAAACTGGGGTACTTCCGATAAAGTTATAATGAAAGGTGAAGTTGCACTCGAATTCACTGGTAGTGAAGTAAAAATTAAAATTGGTGATGGTGTTAAAACATTTACCCAGTTAGGCTATGCAACAATGACACCAAATGAAATCAATGAAGCTGTTAAGAGAGCTATTCAGACTGCTTCACACTCTCATGCAAATAAAGCTATTTTAGATGCTATGACTGCTTCTTTTACAACTGAGTTAAAAGCAAATTATGACAAAGCATATCAGCATTCTCAGGTTGCACATGCTCCCTCAAATGCACAGGCTAACATAATTGAAGAGATCAAAGTAAATGGTGTTAAACAGAACCCGGAAGAAAAATCTGTAAATATAAAAGTTCCTACAAAAGTATCCGAACTTAACAATGACTCTGGTTTCGTTAGTAAAGATACCAAATACACTTTAGAAACACCTGTAAGTGCTGGAAATGGAAATGCAGCAATTACTTTAAAAGGTAATGATTCTACAAGCGATTCTGTTACTGTAAAAGGTGCTGGGGCAACTACTGTAACAACAGATGAAGCAGGCAATATTTTAGTAACTTCAAAAGATACAGTCTATACTCACCCTACAAGTGGTGTAAAAGCTGGTGACTATACCAAAGTTACTGTCGACGCTAATGGTCATGTGACACAGGGAACAAATCCTACAACATTAGCTGGTTATGGTATTACAGATGCCATTCAGAAAGGCACGAAATTCGGTGATGCCGATATCACAGGTATGAATGCTTCTAAACTGACAGGTACAATTGATATTGCAAGATTGCCTCACGGTGCATTAGAAAGATGTAAAATTGTAGCAGATGATGCTACTAGATTTAAACTTACAACTGCCGAGGTGCAGACTGGTGATACCGTAAAAGTAACAGCTACAGGTAAAATGTATTTTGTAGTTGACGATACAAAATTAAGCACAGAAGCTGGCTACGAAATTTATACCGCTGGTTCCGCTACTTCTGTTCCTTGGAGTGGTGTAACAGGTAAACCATCAACATTTACACCATCTTCTCACAAACATCCAATGACTGACGTAAATGGTCTGGAAACTGCATTAGCTGGTAAAGCTACATCTGCACAGGGTACAAAAGCTGACACTGCTGTACAGAGTGTGAAATTAGGTGGTCTTGAGAAGAAAGTTGGTACAACTGTAGAATTGCCAGCTTATCCTACTACTCTTCCTGCATCTGACGTACAGGCTTGGGCTAAAGCACCTAATAAACCAACCTATAGCAAAGGTGAAGTTGGATTAGGAAACGTAATTAATGTAAGACAGATTGCTGGTTTATCAGCAGGAACAACTGCTGACCATGTTGTAGCATTCGGTGCTGATGGTTATACAGTAAAAGATACAGGATTTACAATTGGTAAATCTGTACCTTCTAACGCTAAATTTACAGATACTACATATGCAGTTGCAAACGCATCTACTGCTGGGCTTGTTAAATCTGCATCAGGTGCAAATAAAGTAACCGTTGCTGGTGACGGAACAATGAACGTTGGTTCTGTATCCACTGATACAATCACAAATGGAGCAAACGTATTAATCCTTAATGGTGGAGGGGCTGAATAAGCCTCTCCTTTTTGTATCAAAGAAAGGAGTCGCTTATTAATGGCTAACAAAGAATTAAGAGTAAAAATACAGGATGCTTATGACACAGAAGTAAACTGGATAGCAAATGATCCAGTATTGCTTGCTGGTCAAGTAGCATTCTCTTCTGATAAATATGGAAAATACAAAGTTGGAGATGGAGTAAAAACTTGGAATCAATTAGAATATATAACACTTTCTTGGAACGATATTACTGGTAAACCGAGCACTTTTAATCCAAATCAACATAATCATACAATTAGTCAAATTTCTGACATAGGAAGTGCCAGTGTAAAACATGCATCTACAGCAGGAAGTGCTACAAATGCAACCACAGCAACAAAATTAGGAACAGTAACAAAAGGTTCAGCAACCCAGCCTATTTATTTGAATGCTGGTGTACCTACTGCTTGTACATATACTTTGGGCAAGTCTGTTCCAAGTAACGCTGTATTTACTGATACAACTTATGGGGTAGCTTCTGGAAGCGCAAATGGTTTAATGTCATCTACCGATAAAACTAAATTAGATGGGATTGCAACAGGTGCAAATAAATATGTATTACCTGCCGCTGGATTAAATGCTCTTGGTGGTGTGAAAACAACATCTCAGGTTACTTCTTCAAGCGGATATACTGCTTGTCCTATCATTGGAGGAATACCTTATTATAAGGACACTAATACAACTTATAATCTTAGCTCATTTGGCATAACCGCTACTGCTGCTGAGTTGAACTACTGTGATGGCGTAACAAGTAATATACAAACACAATTAAATGGAAAAGCAAAAAGCAGCCATACTCATACAGCAAGTCAAATTACTGATTTGCCAACGATAGAAGCGATTACGGATTCAGAAATTGATAGTTTAAAATACTTATAATACTTAGGGATAGAAGAACCTCTTCTGTCCCATTTTTTTACTTTTTGACACAAAAAAGAAATGACTCCTGACGAACAATTAAGAAGAGCCATTTCTTTCTTGATAAATTATGTATTCATTTGGTCTATCAAGACCGATTCCACACTCTTACTATAGCATTGGTGGACATAAATAACAAGAAAAACATTTCGACAAGTTATTACACCATTTTCATTTTCAGTACAGGAACTAATCTGCATGGTTTGTTATTAAGCTTAATGGATGGATTCTCTTCTATTTCTTTCTTGTAATACATGTTATACAGGCTTAATGCGGTTTTCTCTGTAATGTAAACAGAATCCAACTCCATGTATTTTGATAATAACGTATCTGCCAGATTAATTTCTCCATCTTCTATTAATAATCTTGCGTTCTCATTTTCGTATACTATCATGCTATCACTCCAATTTCCATAGATTTGTTGTCAGGCTGTAGTTTAGTTTAATCTGTCTTTGTGCGTCTTCGATTGTTACAAGACACTGAAAGATGAATTCTGTGCCATATAATTTCCTTGACGATAACACTTTGTCTATATTCGCCTCTATATGGTCATTTAAGCCATCTAATCGTATTCTTAAAGGTTTTATACCTCCTTCCGTATTAAAGGCTGCTATGACCGATATAGGTGTTCCTGGAGCGGTGCTATATGTTTTTGTGTCATTAGATTGATAGAATGGCATAAGGTATCTCCTTTCAGTGGCAATAAAAAGAACATGTGTTTGTGTTGAGATTATTATACAAACATTTGTTTGGTTTGTCAATAAAAAAGAACTACCATGATGGTAGTTTTAAATGAATAAAAAAAATAACCGCTTATGCGATTATTTGTGAGGTGGTTGGATGAAACTTTTACCAAACATTTGTTTGATTACTTTTTTTGATTACTTTTTTGGAGTCTTTCTTTAATATGGACATCTTTTTAGTAGCCGATAATCAAAATTTTTCTAAAAATGAAATGTCATACATACAGAATTTTCCTTTCCTGTATTTTTTGTTTCATTTTTGTGCAACTTTTTAAATTTGATTACCTTTTTGATTACTTTTACATTTCTGTCCTCTGAAACCCTTATATTTATTAAGGATTTTTGATGCGGAAGATGGGACTTGAACCCACACGTCTATACAGACACAAGATCCTTAGTCTTGCCTGTCTGCCAATTCCAGCACTTCCGCATTTGCTATTCAATTCTGTCGAACAACAAAAAGAATTATAGCAAAACTTTTCCAAATCGTCAATACCTTTTTTTGAACTTTTCTCGTATAATTTTTTCTCCTTTTGAAAGTCTCAAAAAAAGGGCTTTTTCTTCTCCTAAAATCTCCTGAAAACAAGCCAGTTCATCCAAAAGTCCCTGTCCGTGGGGAACCAGATAAGCTCCTGCATCACTGCCAAGAGCCATCTGGACCCCTAACTCATATCCCCTTCTGATATTCCTACTTCCTGTTTCCCAAATTTTGTTTAATACCTCATCCGAAAACCGTCCACAACCTATGAGATTTTTCACCACCGTTATTGTTGGCACCCATACCACCTGAGACTGTGCCATTAGTTTTAACGTATCCTCATCTACATAATTTCCATGTTCTATGCTATCTGCTCCTGCTTCCACAACATCCGCAACTGCCTTGGCCCCATTGGTATGAGACATCACTGCCAGACCTTCTTCATGGGCAATATGTACCATTTCCCTAACTTCTTCTTTTTTGAGCGCTGTTTCTGTGACAGAACCATCTGTGGCAAAATCCATGATTCCTGTTGTCATAATTTTAATAAAATCACCGCCCATAGCTTTTACTTTACAAACTAAAGCTGCATACTCCTTCATGTTTTCAAAACCACATCCCACAATTTTTCCATAATGGCCCTTTTTATGAATGGCAAACAAAGGGGTTCGATACTCTATGCCATATTCCCCTGCCAGTTCTCTGGCTCTCTCAGATACGTGGAGAGAATCTCCCCCATCCCGTACAAAAGAGATTCCCTTTTCCTTGTATGCTTGAAAATGGGCACGAATCACCTGTTCCTGAACGCCTTTTTCATGACATTTTACTGCCTTTTTATAATTGATTGCATTCATAAAAATATGTGCGTGATTTTCTCCGAACATTTTTACATCTTCTTTCTTATTTTAATTTCATTTCTATCTCATAAGTTCCGGCATGAAGCACTAATCTTCCTGATTGTTTCAACTTTTTGCAGCGCCTTCCATTGACTTTTATCTGTTTTCCTAAAAAGGGAGCTACAAATCTTGCCTTTGCATCAAAGGGTATGACAATCTGAAAAAGAATCCCCTGTTCCGTCCATTTCCAATTTACTTGATAGGTTCCTGCTGCGGACTCATAAGTACATGTAGCACCTCTCATTTTCTGCTCTGGCTTTGGTGCAAGAATAACCCGTTTCATACCGCTTCCTGTTGCCGTAGGCTTCAGGCCACATACTACACTGTACAGCCAATTTTCCAATATCCCATAAACCCAGTCCGGCTCTCCCTTTTGTAGTGTTATTTCCGAACTTTCCAATTCTTTTTTCACTTGCTCCAAAAGCTGTTTATGCAGCTTTTTAGGTGCAAGCTTCCAATATAAGATTAAAATCTTGTCTGTAAGGCTTTGTACATAAGACAAGTCTGATTCTTGAAGATAAGCCTCCCCAAAAGCCTGTTTTACTTCTCTTGCCAGCTTTTTATAATATGCTGCAGCTTCCTGGATTTCCAATATCTTAGCAGCTTTTGCTGTACACAAAACAGAAGCATAATAAACAGCTGTAGACACCAAGCCCTGATTCGCACTGCCACATAATGCCTGCTCTACCATTGGAATATCCTCCACACACTTTTGCATTTGTGCATACTGCTCTGCCAGTTGGATTTCATCTCCGTAAAGCAAATAGTCTTTCCATGCTGAAAGCGCAAAGGCATAGGAGTGTAAAGCTTCTGGAAATTTGGGAAATCTCATATCTCCCTGCTGTTTTTCATCTTGTATTTGTTTCTCCTTCTGCCCACTGAAAGATTCCAAGATTACGGTCTCCCAAGTGTTTTCTGTTGCAATGACAATTTCTCTGCCAAGACTATTCTCCATATGGAGTTCTCCCAGAACATCTCCTTTTTGAATCAGGAGAAAATTTTCTTTTCCCTTTTCCAAAAAAGAGGTCACATTATAAACCATATAAAAAATAGGTTCCTCTTCTCTATCCGCAGATACGCTATATCCATTTGTCATTTTCTTTTTATTTACAAAAAAATCGGAATTTCCCCTACTGCAAAGATAGAATCTGGCAGATATCAAATCTTTCGGCACAAAAAACTTTTTTTGAATGGCTGTCTCCACTTTCAGCCACTCCCCTTGCCATGCTTCTTGTTCCTTCCCAGTCTCAAACCAAGATATCGGACTAGAGATACTCTCTCCTTTTTCTGTACGAACCTGAACCTTCCAAAAATATCTAGTTCTAGGACTAAGCTGCACGTTTGGACAAAAAGCTGTACTTCTGATTTCCTGCTGCCAACCGCTATCATAAACTTCTCTTTTCATTTCCAGATCCAGAAAAATCCTCATTCTGGCCTGTTTTTGCCTTTTTCCCCAGCATCCTTCTGTAATCCAAGAAAACACAGGATAGCTGCAAGCACATCCTAAAGGCTGCTTCTGGTGATTCACACGCATTTCTCTGATTCTCATATTTATGATTCCTCTTTTGCCCATCCGCAGGCACATTTTACAGCTCGTTTCCAGCCTTTTGATTTTGCATCCCGTTCTTCTTTTGTAATGTCTGGTTGGAATATCCTGTCTATACTCCAGTTTGCCACAATTTCTTCTTTACTATTCCAATATCCAACAGCTAACCCAGCCAGATAAGCAGCTCCCATAGCCGTTGTTTCTACACAAACAGGACGTTTTACAGGCACCTGAATCATATCTGCCTGAGCCTGCATAATAAAGTTATTGGCGCTGGCGCCTCCATCTACTTTTAAAGAATTTAATTTTATACCAGAATCTGCCTCCATAGCTTCAATCACATCATGCACCTGATAAGCCATAGATTCCAAAGAAGCACGGATAATGTGACACTTATTCACACCTCTAGTAAGTCCTACAATAGTTCCTCTTGCATATTGATCCCAATATGGAGCCCCAAGCCCTGTAAAAGCTGGAACCACATAGCAACCATTGGTATCTTTTACTTTTCTTGCCATATATTCGGAATCTTCTGCTGAATCAATCATACGAAGCTCATCTCGAAGCCACTGAATAATAGCTCCTGCTACAAACACAGAGCCCTCCAGAGCATAATTCACTTTTCCATCTAAGCCCCAGGCAATGGTGGTTACCAAACCATTTTCTGAAAATACTGGTTTTTCCCCTGTATTCATTAGCAGAAAACATCCTGTACCATAGGTATTTTTCGCATCTCCTTCGGCAAAACAAGTCTGTCCAAACAATGCTGACTGCTGGTCTCCCGCTGCTCCTGCAATGGGAATCTCCCCACCAAAAAAGCTGCTGTCTGTTTTTCCGTAAATATAACTGGAAGGCTTCACTTCTGGAAGCATGCACTCTGGAATATCCAATTCTTTCAAAATCTCCTTATCCCATTCCAGGGTGTTAATATTATACAGCAGCGTTCTGGAAGCATTGGAATAATCAGTTACATGGACTGCGCCTTTTGTCATTTTCCAGATAAGCCAGGTCTCCACTGTACCAAATAGTAAATCTCCCTTCTTTGCCTTTTCTCTTGCGCCTTCTACATGGTCTAGAATCCACTTAACTTTTGTACCGGAAAAATAAGCATCAATAATCAGTCCCGTCTTCTTCCTGAACATCTCTGTAAGACCTTTTTCTTTTAACGAATCGCAATATTCCGAAGTCCTCCTGCACTGCCACACAATAGCATGATAAATTGGCTCTCCTGTCTTCTTATCCCATACAATAGCAGTCTCCCTCTGATTGGTAATTCCAATAGCTGCAATATCTGCTGCCTCTGCCCCTGCTTTTTGCATAGCTTCCACTGCCACACCTAACTGATTAGACCAAATTTCATTGGCATCATGCTCCACCCAGCCTGGTTTCGGAAAATATTGGGTAAACTCTTTTTGCGCTGAGCTTACAATTTCTCCTTTTTTATTAAATAAAATACAACGATTGCTAGTGGTTCCAGCATCTAAGGCCATAATATATTTTCCCATACTCTATACCTCCTAAAACCCATATCCAAGACTTCCTATGCGAAAAAAGAGCTGTACAGAAAAGAGGTCTTCCCCCTTTAATCTGACAGCTTTTCTCACACTCTGATCTGTCTTGGACTTCTATTGTTCTATGCATATTCTGATAGTATTTTACCTCTAATCAAGAAATTTTTCAACAACTTATACAAATCTCTCAAATTTTTTTCACTTTTTCTGCTTCTCTGCATAGGGTAAATTAATGAAATTCCCAGAGGTCTTTTATGTATATTCTTCCTTTAAAAGCCACCAATACTCAGCAGCCTGATACTGGAAAGCTACGTCTGTCCGTCATTTCTGCTCTGCGCAACCAACCTGTAGAAGACGCAACAGTTACTATTTCTTATAGCGGAGACCCCAATTCTATCATCGAAACAGCAAAAACAGATGCCAATGGACAGATTCCCGAATTAACCCTTCCGGCACCACCATTGGAATACAGTATGGCTCCCTCTGAATACCAGCCTTATTCTGAATATACCTTCCGTATTTCAAAAGAAGGCTTTGAAGACCTGGATATTTCTGGTTCCGAAATCCTCCCAGAGACCACCTCTATTCAACGGGCTGTGATGAATCCTGCCCAACCTCAAAACAATTTTGAAGATATTGTCATTCCGGCTCATACCCTTTACGGAGACTATCCAGAAAAAATCCCAGAAGATGAAATCAAGCCCATGGATACTTCTGGAGAGATTGTATTAAGCCGAGTGGTAATTCCGGAATATGTGGTGGTACATGATGGAGCCCCTACCAATCCTACTGCCCAGAATTATTATGTGCGATACCGCGATTATATCAAGAATGTAGCCAGCAGTGAAATCTATGCCACTTGGCCTGATAGTACCATACGAGCAAATGTACTGGCTATTATGTCTTTTACTTTAAATCGAGTGTATACGGAATTTTACAGAAATAAAGGCTACGATTTTACCATTACGTCCTCTACTGCATTTGACCATAAATGGATACACGGCAGAAACATCTTTGAAAGTATTTCTAGAATTGTAGATGAAGTCTTTCATAATTATCTGTCAAGACCTGGCGTGCGGCAGCCTATTCTCACACAGTACTGTGACGGTCAGCGGGTAACTTGTCCAGGGTGGATGACACAGTGGGGTTCGAAATACCTTGGAGACCAAGGATACTCCTCCATTGAAATCCTACGCAACTTCTATGGCGACAATATGTATATCAACAGCGCAGAAGAAATCGCCGGAATTCCTGCTTCCTGGCCTGGCTCTCCCCTTGATATCGGCTCTTCCGGACCAAAGGTACGGCAAATGCAGGAACAACTAAATGCTATTGCCCAGTCTTATCCTGCTCTTCCTAAAATTGCTGTGGACGGTATCTACGGAGAAGCTACCCAAAATGCTGTACGGGAATTTCAGAAAGTTTTTGGCCTTCCTGTTACTGGGGTCGTCGACTATCCTACCTGGTATGAAATTCAAGAAATCTATGTAGGTGTTACCAGGATTGCAGAATTGGTTTAAAAATCTTTATAAACAAATTTAGGGAGTACTGCAAAATGCAGCACTCCCTGTTTTCTGTCCATATTTAAGAATAATCGCCTCTTAAAATCACCCGAATCCTTTTATATAAAAGAAGCACAATACCTGACACTAAAAGTCCTTTTAATAAATTAAAGGGGCCCACCGCAAGCAAAGCAAAGGTAAACAAACTATCAATAGCCCCATTGATGGCTGTTCCCATTTCTACAAATGTCTCCACAGGCATTCCAAAAGCAATGCCATAAGCCGGCAATAATATCCAGGCATTCAGAACACAGGCAACTGTGGTCATGACTACAGTACCTGCTATCATGCCTAAAATTGCGTGCTTTCTGGTTTTCTTTTTTCTATAAACCAAAGCAGCCGGTAATAAAAAGGCACATCCCACCAAGAAATTCGCAATCTCCCCTACTCCTGCAGTTATAGTGCCATTCAAAACAAAATTCAGCAAAATTTTTACTGCTTCTATGGCAATTCCTGCAATAGGTCCCATGGCAAAAGCGCCAATCAATACAGGAACCTCACTAAAGTCCAGCTCATAAAACGGCGGTGCCAGAAATGGAATAGGAAATTCAAACAACATCAACACTGTTGCCACAGCTCCCAACATAGCCACCTGCGCAATAGTCCGAACCTTGCTTCTGCCTTTTTGCACTGTACCGGATTTTTTCAATACCTGTTCACTCATTTTTATCCTCTCCTTTTAAAAAAATAATCATAGAAAAGGAATTTTTCATATTCTGAACTTGAATGCGCTTTTTCCAAAACAAAAAATACCCTGAGTATATCACTCAGGGCTGATGTTCTGGTAATTGTTTTCCCTATAGGAAAACTCCGCAAGAAATATCATGCAGAACAAAATCACATCTTTTTCTTCTCTCATCCAGACTTTACTGTCGGTTTTGGAATTGCACCAAATCAACGCCTTTGCGCTCGCGGACTATACCGCCGGTGGGGAGTTACACCCCGCCCCGAAGAATTCCTTTTATTATATTATGTATTATAAACCCTTAAAGTCTTGATTTCAATAGGTTTTTCTTGCAATTTTTATAAAAATCGTTTACAATAGCCCTACATAAGAACATATATTCGATTTTTACTCACGGAGGTGCGGACAGATGAAATCCCTTTGCTATATTTCAGGTATAGGCCTGCTGCTTGTCCTTGTCTTTATTCTGTATCGCAAAAAAAATTACTATCCCTATGCTGCTAGACATCTTTTAACGAAAAGAGAATACCGTTTTTATCTTCTCTTGCGAGAAGTGGCTGACGAATATCACTGTATTATATGTCCCAAAGTTGGCGTAAAAGATTTACTAGCTGTGACAGATACAAAACAATATATGAAATATTTTCATAAAATTGCTCAAAAACATGTAGATTTTGTCATTTGTGATAAGGATTTGTACGTGCTGTTTGCCATTGAACTGGATGACAGCACTCATGAAACAAAGAATGCTAAAAAACGAGATCACCTAAAGGACAAAGCCTTTGCTGCCGCAGGAATCCCCTTAAAAAGAATCCGGGAAATCGACAAAAAGCAGATTTACAAGCTGTTTCGTTAAAGTTATTTTTTGTTCCATTTTTCATGGATGGAATATCTATTCATTTTTTGCACCGCAATCTACCAGATTTATTTTATTCCTATCCATAGAGGGTTTCCTATGTTTCTTCCAAATCGGTAAAAATCCAGTAACAGCTCCACAGACTGCAGGAAGCATCCAACCCAAATGTAATTCGTAAAGAGGAAGTTTTCTTGCCCATTCTGTGAATAGTCCAAAGGTGATACCAATATTATCCATTGCATTTAGAAACGCAAAGCAAAAAGCTCCAATCATACTGAGAATATACACCATCTTCCTGTCTCCAATCCATTTTCTTACAAAGGAAAGCAGAATCAACACAATCAATGCCGGATAGATCATCATAAGCACGGGCTGTGATACCGCTATGAGATAAGACAGACCTACATTGCTTACAGCGAAGCTGAACAAACATACTGCTGCTGTGATTTTGCGGTAAGATACAGAAGGCAAAAGCTCATGGAAATAATCTGCAAAGGACGTGGTAAGTCCAATGGAAGTAGTCATACAGGCCAGGAAGACAGATGCCCCCAACACTAGCCCTCCAACAGGTCCCAAAAGGTCACTGGCTACTCCATGAAGAAGTGCTCCGCCATTTTCAAAGATGGTATGCGTGGTGGCTCCGATATAGGTAAGCATATAGTAAATAATACTTAGAATCAATACTGCCCCAATCCCGGAAATCACGGTATATTTCACCACATTTTTTCTCTCTTTCACTTGAAACCCAGTGATTGCATGAATGATAATAATGGCAAACACCGGACCTGCCGGACCATCCAGAGCATTGTAGCCTTCAATCATGCCCTTAAAGAAGGCAATCTCCCGATATTCGCCCTTGGCCTGCCCAATCGCACCATATTGCAATGCATGCTGGGATTTATCCAAAAACAGACATGCAAGATACAGCAGTACAATACTCACAATAAGAATCGGTGTCATATATTTCCCGATAATATCTACTACCTTGCCTGGGTTCCCGCTGAGATAATATGTCAGAGCGAAAAACACGGCTGTCACCAAAAGAGATGCCAACCATTCATACTCCTGTGGTACATAGGATCGGACAGCCAGCTCATAAGATACGCTTCCTGTTCTTGGCAATGCAAAAAGCGGTCCAATGAGCAAGTACACTGTAATGGACAAACACAGCGAAAACCTTCTGCTTACCAGGTCTCCAAGATCCATGATTTTATTTCCAACCAGCACTACAGCAATAATTCCCAGCAAAGCAATCCCTGCATCCGTCAGAATAAATCCGGCAAGTGCCTGCAAATAATGCTCTCCGGCAACCTGTCCCATTGCCGGAGGAAAAATCATGTTGCCTGCTCCAAAAAAGATAGCAAATAAAGTAAATGTCAGAGACAGGATTTGTCTCATTTTCAACTTTTCCATAAATTTCTCTCCTGTTATAAAAAAAGCATGACATCCAGCCATGCTTTTTATTTTATATCACAATCTGATTTCTTTGTCAATTTTTTCACTCTACCAAATCAACAAAGCAAAATTATCCTCCTGATTGATTACCTATTCTTTTTGTTTTCTCCAATGACAAAGCGGATGGGCGGCCACCCTCAGTCTTCTTTGCTGCACCTGCTTTTTTCAGTGTATCTGAAACTGACCAGTATCTTCATAAGGAATCAGGGCTATTTTTCTGTGTGAATAAGATCTGCAAGTGTTTTTCCGTCAAAATACTCATTCACTAATTGGTAAAATTCTACCCACACCGGATAGGTACGGCACTGGGCTGCCCGTTCACAGGGTTCTGCGTCTTTTCCAAGGCAGGCAACCGGTGCCAGATCTCCCTCTGTCAGCCTTAAAATATCCCCAAGCCTGCACTCTTTTGGCTCTTTGATCAGGCGGTATCCTCCTCCTTTTCCCTGTACACCTTCGATATAGCCATGCTGAGTTAATACAGGAAGGATTCTTTCCAGATATTTAAGAGAAATCCCCTGTCTTTGGGCAACCTCTTTCATTGGTACATATTTTTTGTCGGTATGTTCTGCAATATCTGCCAACACCCGGAGTGCATATCTGCCTCTTGTTGAAATCATCATACTCGAAAGCCTCCTTTGTTTGTCATTATACAATAACTTGGGCGTAGATAGCAAGGAAGGCTTCCATTTCCTAATTAGCGAATAAAGGGGTAGATAAATATCGGTCTCCGGTGTCCGGCAAAAGAACTACAATATTTTTTCCTTCATTTTCGGGAAGCCTTGCCAATTCTATTGCAGCAAAGGCTGCGGCTCCTGAAGAGATTCCCACGAGAATTCCTTCTTTTTCTCCAATCTTCTTTCCCATTGCGAAGGCATCCTGGTCAGAGACAGGTATAATATCATCGTAAATTTTGGTATTTAATATATCCGGGACAAAGCCAGCTCCGATTCCCTGTATTTTATGAGGACCTGCTGTTCCTGACGATAATACTGGAGAAGCTACAGGTTCTACTGCGATTATCTGAATTTGGGGATTCTTAGATTTTAGATATTCCCCAACACCGGTAATCGTGCCGCCGGTACCTACACCTGCCACAAAAATATCCACACATCCCCTGGTATCCTCATAGATTTCAGGACCTGTATGCTCTCTGTGAGTTTGGGGATTAGCCGGATTTTCAAACTGTCCCGGAAGGAAGCTGTCCGGGATAGTTTCTGCAAGCTCTCTGGCTTTTGCGATAGCTCCTTTCATGCCCTTGCTTCCTTCTGTAAGAACCACCTGGGCTCCATAAGCTTTCATAAGCTGCCTTCGCTCCACAGACATGGTTTCCGGCATTACAACCATCATTTGATATCCCTTTGCTGCTGCCACAGAAGCCAGTCCAATGCCGGTATTTCCGGATGTTGGCTCAATGATTACAGAACCTGGTTTTAATTTTCCTGCTTTTTCCGCCTCTTCTATCATTGCCTTTGCCACTCGGTCTTTCACAGAACCGGAAGGATTCAGGTATTCCAGTTTTGCTATGACTTTTGCCTTTAAGTTATATTCTTTTTCCATATGTGTTAATTCCAGAAGTGGTGTATTTCCTATCAGCTGATCCACAGATGTATAAATTACTGACATATGTTCAACCTCCTATTGCCCGAAATCCCTGTTCCAGATCTTCTATGATATCATCAATGTGTTCCGTACCAATCGAGAGGCGGATGGTATTTTCTTTGATTTCCTGGTCTTCCAGTTCTTCTTTGCTTAACTGGCTGTGAGTTGTTGTAGCAGGATGAATCACCAGACTTTTTACATCTGCCACATTGGCAAGAAGTGAAAAGATTTTCAAATGATCAATAAACTGATGTGCCTGTGTGACCCCGCCTTTGATTTCAAAGGTAAAGATTGATGCACCCCCATTTGGAAAATATTTCTGATACAGTTCATGATCCGGATGCTCTGGCAAGGATGGGTGATTTACTTTTTCCACCATTGGATGCTGCTTGAGGAACGAAATTACTTTTCTGGTATTTTCAGCATGACGCTCCAGGCGAAGGGACAGGGTTTCAATCCCCTGCAGGAGAAGAAATGCTGCAAAAGGAGAAATAGATGCACCCATATCACGGAGCAAAATAGCACGGATATAGGTAACAAAGGCTGCATCTTTGGCTGCATTTACAAAGGAGACTCCATGGTAGCTTGGATTAGGTTCTGCAATCGCCGGGTATTTGCCACCTGCACTCCAGTCAAAATTGCCGGAATCTACAATGATTCCTCCAAGGGTTGTGCCATGTCCTCCCAGGAATTTTGTGGCAGAGTGTACCACAATATCTGCACCATGCTCAATGGGACGGATGAAATAAGGTGTTCCAAAGGTATTATCCACCACCAGGGGCAGCCCATGCTTATGAGCAAGCTCAGCCAGTGCATCCAGATCCGGAATATCGCTGTTGGGATTTCCAAGGGTTTCAACATAGATGGCTCTTGTCTGCTCTTGAATGGCTGCTTCCACTTCTTCTAAATCATGGATATTTACAAAGCTTGCAGTAATTCCAAAATTGGGAAGCGTATGTGCCAGCAGATTGTAACTGCCTCCGTAAATGGTCTTCTGCACAACAAAGTGACCACCGTTTTGCCCCAATGCCTCTAGGGTATAGCTGATAGCTGCTGCACCGGAGGCAAGAGCCAAAGCCGCTGTACCACCCTCCAGGGCGGCTACTCGTTTTTCAAGTACCTCCTGGGTGGAATTGGTCAGCCTTCCGTAAATATTTCCTGCATCCGTAAGATTAAAACGTGCTGCCGCATGGGCAGAATCATGAAATACATAAGAGGTGGTGGCATAAATTGGAACCGCCCGTGCGTCTGTGGCTATATCTGGACTTTCCTGACCTACATGAAGCTGTAATGTTTCAAATCTTAAATTTCCCATAAACAATACTCCTTTCTAATACCTACTTATTTGATAGGTATTAATATAATGCCAATTACCTACTATGTCAATAGGTAATTAGTTTTTTTCGAAGAAGTACTTCCAGTCTTCTGGCTGCCTCTTTGGTATCCTCCGGTGAGCCAAAGGTGGAAAAACGAAAATAGCCTTCCCCACATGCACCGAATCCTTCCCCCGGTGTTCCCACTACCTGAATTTCACGAAGCAGGTAATCAAAAAACTCCCAGCTTCCCATTCCATTTGGGCATTTCATCCAGATGTAGGGGGCGTTTTTCCCTCCACAATACCAGATGCCAAGCCGATCCAGTACGTCCATTAGGCAGGCTCCGTTCTTTTTATAAATTTGAATGTAATCATGGATCTGCTTTTGTCCTTCTTCAGAAAATACGGCAGAAGCTCCTTTCTGAATAATATAAGAAACACCGTTTGTTTTTGTGGTACGATTTCTAACCCACATTTGATTCAGGTTCATTCCACCTCGGAAGATTTCTTTTGGAATTACAGTATATCCACAGCGTGTCCCTGTAAAACCTGCTGTTTTTGACAGAGAGCAGATTTCAATAGCACAGTTTCTCGCTCCGTTTATCTCAAAAATGCTGTGTGGAATCTCCTCTTCTTCAATAAATGCTTCATAGGCAGCATCAAAAAGAATGAGTGCATTTATCTGATTAGCATAATCTACCCATGCCTGCAGGGCTTCCCGATTAAAGACAGCACCGGTGGGATTATTCGGTGAACAGATGTAAATGATATCTGCCATAATACTGAAATCCGGCATGGGGACAAATCCGTTTTCCTCCCCTGCAGGAATATGGATGATGGTATTACCTGCAATAACATTGGCATCCACATAGGCTGGATAAGCAGGCTCCATGATTAAAACGGTCTTCTCTTTTCCAAACAAATCCAGGATATCTCCCAGTTCATCGCTTGCACCGCTGGAAACAAACACTTCCTCGTCACTTAAAGCCACCCCTCTTTTTTGATAATATGCTGCAATGGTTTTCCGAAGCTGTGGGTCTCCGCATTCCGGCATATAGCCGTGAAATGTGTCCTGGCTGGCCTGGTCTTCTACTGCTTCATGGAGTTTCTGAATGACCGCATCGCAAAGGGGCAGGGAAACATCTCCGATACCCATACGGTAAAGATGTTTTTCCGGATGTTCTTCCAGGTAAGCCTTTGTTTTCTGGGCAATATTGTAAAATAAGTAAGAGTCTTTTAAATTCCGATAATTCATGTTTGGTATCATTTTTGCATCTCCTTTTCTGTTCTGTCTTTATGCATAAAGAGGCGAAACCCCAATCGTAATTTCCTCCAGTACATCCAGAAGTACTTTGACTGTATCCAGAGACGTAAACATGGTTACATTGTTTTCAATTGCCGTACGGCGGATTGCCAGCCCGTCTTCATAATGAATGCCGGATAGGATTGCTCTGGTATTCATCACATAACTCACATAGCCGGAACGTATGGCTTCCAGAATCTCTGTGCTGTTTTCACTGAGTTTTCTGCGGATACGGGTCCGGATTCCATGCTCTTTCAGAAATTCTCCGGTTCCGACCGTTGCCTCTATGTTAAATCCCATGTCATAAAACCGCTGAATAAGAGGCAACGCCTCTTCTTTATCTTCATCTGCCAGAGTTACCATGACCGTTCCGTAGTTCTGCATTTTTACCCCGGAGGCAATCAAAGCCTTGTACATGGCACGGGAAAGCTTCCGGTCATATCCTATAGCCTCTCCTGTTGATTTCATCTCTGGAGACAAATAGGCATCCATCCCATTTAATTTTGCAAAAGAAAATGCAGGAGCCTTTACATACCAGAAGTCTTTTTCTTTCGGATAATGTGTGATAATTCCCTGTTCTTTCAGACTAATGCCGAGTATGACTCTGGTTGCAATATCCGCCAGAGAATATCCGGTTGCTTTTGAGAGAAACGGAACGGTTCTTGAGGAGCGTGGATTCACCTCTATGATATATACCTGCTCTTCCTGATCCACAATAAACTGAATATTAAATAACCCTCTGATTCCGATTCCAAGTCCTAATTTTCTGGCATATTCCAGGATCACTTCTTTTACGTGTTCTGAAATACTATAGGTTGGATACACACTAATAGAATCTCCGGAATGTACGCCTGTACGCTCCACCAGCTCCATGATGCCCGGCACAAAGACATCATGTCCGTCACAAATACCATCGATTTCCACTTCCTTACCCCTGATGTAGTGATCTACCAGTACGGGCTTTTCCTCATTGATTTCTACCGCTGTTTTCAGATATTGGCGAAGCTGCTCCTCTTTTGCCACAATCTGCATGGCTCTTCCACCCAGAACAAAACTTGGACGTACCAGCACAGGATACCCTATGGAAGCAGCGGCTCTCACTCCATCTTCAATATTGGTCACTGCCTGCCCTTTTGGCTGTGGAATGGAAAGCTTTGCAAGAAGCTTTTCAAAGGACTCCCTATTTTCTGCTTTTTCAATGGCTTTGCAGTCTGTTCCGATAATGGTGACACCTCTGGCTTCCAAAGGCTCTGCCAGATTAATAGCTGTCTGTCCGCCCAGAGAGGCAATGACTCCCTCCGGCTGCTCCAGTTCAATGACATTCATCACATCTTCTACGCAGAGAGGCTCAAAATACAGCTTATCTGATGTGGTGTAATCCGTAGAAACGGTTTCGGGATTATTGTTGATGACAATGGCTTCATATCCGGCATCCCGGATGGTTTTTACAGCATGAACCGTGGAATAGTCAAATTCTACTCCCTGTCCGATACGGATAGGACCGGAACCAAGCACCAGAATTTTCTTTCGGTCTCCTGCGATGGATTCATTCTCCTCTTCGTAGGTGGAATAAAAATAAGGAACATAACTGTCAAATTCCGAAGCACAGGTATCAATCATTTTATAAACCGGAAACATTTGCTGCTCTTTCCTGATGTGAAAGATTTTTTCTTCTTCTGTATTCCAAAGCCAGGCTATGGCACAGTCGGAAAATCCTTCTTTTTTTGCCTGGCAGAGAATCTCCTTATCCCAGGGATTTGCCTGTAACAGGTTTTCTGTTTCTATGATCTTCTTTATCTTATCCAGGAAAAAACGGTCAATTTTTGTTTCCAGGACAATCTGTCGGATATCGCAGCCCAGTCTCAGTAATTGTGCAACGGCAAAGATTCTGTCATCGGTTCCTATCTTAATATAAGAAAGAAGTTCCTTGTCGGTCATTTGATCAAATTTATCCATATACAAATGAAACACTCCTGTTTCCAGGGAACGGACTGCCTTTAGCAGGCTTTCTTCAAAGGTTCTGCCAATGCTCATAACCTCCCCGGTGGCTTTCATCTGAGTACCTAACCTTTGATTGGCATCTGCAAACTTATCAAAAGGAAAACGAGGCATTTTCGTCACTACATAATCCAGGGCAGGTTCAAAGGAAGCCGGCGTATTCACAAGAGGAATCTCATCCAAAGTCATGCCTACACTGATTTTTGCGGAAACCCGGGCAATGGGATATCCGCTTGCTTTTGAGGCCAGTGCGGATGAACGGGAAACCCGGGGATTTACTTCAATGACATAATACTGGAAGGAATGAGGATCCAATGCAAACTGTACATTGCAGCCGCCTTCTACCTGGAGTGCCCGGATTAATCTCAGGGCACTGTCTCTTAACATCTGGTATTCCTTATTCGTAAGTGTCTGGGAAGGGCAGACTACAATGGAATCGCCGGTATGGATTCCAACAGGATCCAGATTTTCCATGTTACATACTGTGATGGCTGTGTCATTGGAATCACGGATTACTTCATATTCAATTTCTTTAAATCCCTTGATGCTTTTTTCAATCAAGACCTGATGAACCGGGGACAAAGCCAGGGCGTTTTTAATAAGCCCCAGAAATTCCTTTTCATCATCTGCAAATCCGCCTCCGGTTCCACCAAGGGTAAAAGCCGGTCTAAGAACTACCGGATAGCCAATGGAGCATGCAGCCTGGACAGCCTCTTCCACAGTATTGGCAATGGAGGAAGGCAAGACCGGTTCTCCCAGTTTTTCACATAGTTCTTTAAACAGTTCCCTGTCTTCTGCCTGCCGGATGCTGTCACTTCTGGTTCCCAGCAATTCTGTCTGACACTCCTTTAAAACTCCTTTTTTCTCCAACTGCATTGCAAGATTCAGACCTGTCTGGCCTCCGATTCCAGGTACAATGGCGTCAGGCCGCTCATGGCGGACAATCTTTGCCATGTATTCCAGTGTAAGAGGCTCCATGTAGACTTTATCTGCGATGGCAGGGTCTGTCATAATGGTAGCCGGATTAGAATTACACAGAATCACTTCATAGCCCTCTTCCTTCAGTGCGAGGCATGCCTGGGTTCCTGCATAATCGAATTCTGCTGCCTGCCCGATTACAATGGGACCGGAACCAATAACCAGTATTTTCTTTATGTCAGTTCGCTTTGCCATGTTTGTTTTCCTCCATCATCTGTATAAATTGATCAAACAAGTACCCGCTGTCCTGAGGTCCAGGTGCACTTTCCGGATGATACTGAACACTGAAAACCTGATCCGTTTTGCAAGCCAGGCCTTCTACCGTCTGATCCAGGAGATTAATATGTGTCACCTCCAGCCTGG
>ENA-ORMO01000049-ORMO01000049.1-human-gut-metagenome-genome-assembly--contig:-NODE-49-length-154255-cov-7.867296_pt1 | contig 154255 bp, 135 predicted proteins | sample MGYA00242106_ERZ509001 | MGnify/ENA primary metagenome ERZ509001 (study PRJEB26280, sample SAMEA2338736) | human gut metagenome | biome: human gut; feature: human-associated habitat; material: faeces...
GGGAGTCTGATTGCAGTGCTGGATGAATTTCTTGTATTAGGAAAGATCTGTCACGTTTCTGCGTGAAAGTCCTTTCCTATCGTACAAAATGCTTTGTGCGATACACACGCCGCAATCAGTGGTCTTTCTATTTCGGGGGATTACGGCGGCGTGTGTGCCGAAAGAGAAAGGAGAGAAGATGAGTAAAAGTAAAGGTTTAAGGCGGCATGTCAGCATATTGCTGATGACCGCGATGATCCTGACTTCCATGATGCCGTCATGGGCATATGGAGACACAGGCACAGGTTCAGCCTCGGGCTTGCTGACAAAGGAAGCCGTGACGGTAACTACCGTGCATGATGACGGAAGCACAGGAGAGACATTGGAGCTTAATCTTGATGAGGGCACAAAGACCTTCAGCGGAGATCTGGCCAATTATACTGAGGTAGCTGAGTATAATGACGGAGATATTTCTGTGTCCCTGACAAATCTGCCGGATAATGCGACCGCAGAGCTTAAAACCTCAGCCGGCGACAAGATAGCCGATTTTGCGGACGGAACGGCGGCGACTACAGGCGGAGCCGTAGCGAAGTACGGAGATCATCAATTTGTTATATCCGTGTCCAGCGGACAGACTACCGAAGATTACAGCCTTAACCTGACCAAGAAGACAGGGGCCCAATGGAGCAAATTAGCCTTTGGCGGAACGCCTGCGTTCTCAGATTCGGTGATTTATCACGGATATCCGGAAGGCACTCTGTTCCAGCTGGATGACGAAGGCAACAGGACAGGCAAAACGGGCGTTTCGGCGGACTGCTATGACTACGAGGTGTACGTCAGCGGCATGACAGACTTCGTAAAGCCGGCAGGCGAAAAGGCGATGGATATTTTTAAAAATTCCTTTGTAACAAACCCGCAGAATACAAAACTTAACGTGTATGTTGACGATGAGCTGCTGTTTTATTCGCCTACCCTTATGGCTACAGCCATGAAATGGTTTCAGATCGACGGCGTAAGGCTGGTGAATGAACGCACGGAAATGAGAGTGGAGTTCAAGATAAATGACAAAGAGATCATAAACACGAGGATAACTTTTGTCTTAGCAAAGATGGATGTCGAGGCCTTGACTGCCAATCTTGAAGCGCTGGATCTTGACAGCATAGTATGGCCGGATGATGCAGATAAGGTTAATAAGCTGTATACTGCATTTACGATGCTGGACGAAGAAGAGCAGGCTCAGATACCGGTCGAACTTAAGAATAAGCTGGATAAAGCGCACGAGATAATGAAAGACGACAGAGTGCCGTCAAAGCTTGAGATCGTAAATCCTCCGTCTAAACTCGTATATGTAGCGGGACAGAAATTTGAATCGGCAGGCACAGAACTTCTTGCCACATACAGCGACGGAACTACGAGGACCATTACCGACGGATTCAATGTTGAACCGTCCGGCGAATTGACCAACGAGACAGAAGTCACCTTTACTTATAACACTGTTTCAGTAAAACAGCCGATAACCATCATATCCATTTCTTTGGAAGGCGAAGGCACCGCTGAAGAACCGTACGAGCTTTCCGACGAAGAGGACTTACAAGATGTCTATAATTGGGTCGCCAGCGGACAAAGTACAGAAAACATGTACTTTGAGATGACAAAAGATATCGAGCTTCCTGCGGACTGGAAGCCTATCGGCGTTACTAAAGACGGCAGCGACAAGATAGATAAGGGAAATAATCTCTATGCTTTCAGCGGAATTATCGACGGAAAGAATCACACTTTGACGGTAGCCGAGGGCGGTCTTCCGCTTTTAGGGTATGTGAAAGGCGCAGAAGTGAGAAATCTCAACATCTACGGTAAGAAGATAGCCGGTCACGGACTGGTAAATAACTTATCGGGAGTGGGCCTTTCGGGTTCGGCCATCGTAATAGAAAACGTGACCTTAAAGAGCGGTTCCTCCACCCTTAAGTCCGGCCTGATAGGCACGACTTTAGGATCGGAAAACGGCTTCGCAGGCTGTTCAGCAGCCTTCACGACCACCATAAAAAACTGCACCATCGAAGAGGGCGTAGTCATCGGCTACGACAAAGACCAGAGCATGATAGGCTCCATAGCAGGTCGTATCCATGCGGATATCGAAAACTGCAAGAGCTACGCCACGGTCTATGGCACCAGCTATGTGGGCGGAATTCTCGGAACCAGAGATAACGCCATAGGGGCATGCAGCGTTAAGAACTGTGAATTTGGCGGCACGGTAGAAGCCACGGGAGAACACGTAGGCGGAATCATAGGCGGCGGATATCATAACAGCACTGCTCCTAACGGAGGCCTCATACATACGGAGAACTGTTCTTCCGACGGTAAGATTGTCGGAAAAGACAAGGTCGGCGGCATAATGGGCGGCGATAGCTATGTGCTTCAGACCTGGGGACAGAATACCTTTAAGAAAAACAGCTTTACAGGCACGGTGAAGGCTACTGACGGAGATTACGTAGGCGGGGTGATAGGATATCTGGGAAGCCTCAACAAGTACAGTGGAGTCAGCGCTAACTACTATTCTGGAGAGTGCGGTGCAGAAAAAGGCATAGGATTTGTCAAATACGTAGATACCAGCTGCCAGACCCACGAAACAGAGAGCGGAGCCATATACTTTGATACGTCGGTGGAGCTGCCCGGCATAGGCGGCGGAATGATGGGCGGAGTCACCAAGATGAACCACAACAGGACCGACGACCCGCTGGGCAAGGACGCAGTGGCTCTGACATATTCCGACAACGTAACTGAGCCGATAGCAGTAGACCTGAGCGTTTCGGGAGAATACAAGACGGACTACAACGTAGGAGAAGCTCTCGACCTTACAGGCATAAAGCTGACGGTGACATACCATAACGGCCAGACCGAAGAACTTAAACTCAGCGACGTACAGATAAAGGACTACGATGCAAGCAAGAGGGGAACTCAGACGGTAAGCCTCGTATATGGGGCCGCTAAGGCTCAGATAGAGGTCACCGTTAAAAAACCTGATACGGGCAATATAACCGTATACCTTTCACTGCTGGGCGATGCGAAACACGGCGAAGGTGGAACTGTCCACACGCTGAAAGATGGAAATCTTGAAAAATGGATAGAAAATAAAGGCTTCGAAGTAGACGTGAACGCCACAGTATGGGACGTGCTGCAGCAGGCTGCGGAAGAAAACGGCAAGCTCAGTTTCACAAACCCCAGCGGAGGATATATAACCGCAGTGACATATAACGGAGTGACTCTTGCGGAGATAGACAACGGAAATAATTCAGGCTGGATGTACACCTTAAACGGAGCTCACCCTGACCTGAGCGTAGACCAGCAGTATCTGGAAGAGGGCGATGTAATCGTCTTCCACTATACCGACGACTATACCAAGGAAGACTGGAACTCGGGAGTGACAGTCTCAGAAGTGATAAAGATGATAGACGCGCTTCCTGCCGCAGAAGATCTGGATCTGTCCTATGCGGCGGCAGTAGCTGAGGCACAGGACGCCTTCAATACCCTCAGCGACGAAGATAAGGCCTTGGTATCGGAACTCAAGCAGCAAAAACTTGAGGCGGCAGTCCTTAAGATAGCAGAGCTGAAGAAGGAAGCAGCTTCGACCATAGAAGAAGCCTTCAGCTCTACAGGCGCATACGTAACAAGCCTTATCAAGGGCAACGAAACTTTCGGAAGCGAGTGGACGATACTGGGTCTTGCAAGAGCAGGCAAGCTCAGCGAAGAAACAAAGGAAGCATACTACAATAGCATAGTGGAATATGTAAAGGCCAACGGCTCGGCCGTCTTAAGCAAAAACAAGCCGACGGAAAACGAGAGACTGATACTGGCCCTTACCGCCATAGGCAAAGACGTGACAAATGTGGCAGGCTACAACCTGCTTGAACCTCTTTCGAATCTCGACTGGGTCAACAAACAGGGAATCAACAGCACAGCATTTGCGCTCCTTGCATTTGATTCCCATGACTATGAGATACCAAAGGCTACAGAGGGAACTCAGACCACCAGGGAGAATCTGATAAAGACCATCCTCGATGCGCAGCTTGCAGACGGAGGCTGGGACTTATCAGCAAACAACTCAGATCCGGACATGACGGCAATGGCCCTTCAGGCTCTTGCTCCATACTACGGAACCAATACAGAAGTAAAGGAAGCCGTAGACAAGGCGATTGAATGCTTATCCGATCTTCAAAACAGCGACGGAGGCTATGCAAGCTGGGGAACTACAAACAGCGAATCATGCGCACAGGTGATAACAGCTTTGACAGCCCTGGGAATAGACCCTGACAACGACAGCCGCTTTGTGAAGAACGGCAACTCTGTAGTGGACGCATTCTTAAGCTTCTACGTTGAAGGAGGCGGCTTTGCCCACGTAGCAGGAGGCGGAGTAAACGGAATGGCTACAGAGCAGGGCTATTACACTCTGGCAGCATATAGCAGATGGGTTAACGGACAGACGTCGCTTTACGATATGAGCGATGTTGAGATAGAGGCAGGAGGAAATACCGATTCGGGAGACAACACCGGAGAAGAGCCTGCTGCGAAGCCTGATACGGGCAATGCGCCTAAGACAGGAGATACAAGCGACATGCTTCCATGGCTTGCTCTGATACTCTTAGGAGGAGCAGGAGCCATGGCCCTCAGAAGGAGAGAGGATAAAGATAAAGAGGCGGCATAGGCTGACGAAAGATGCGATATTAGAGAGGAATCGGCGCACCTGATTTTATGGGTGCGCCGATTTTGTCTAACGGCAGGTCATAAGCTTTCCGCCAAACCCACAGAGAGCGAAGGCTTCCGGTGTTTGTTGCAGGGCTGCGTTGCTTGGACTTTCTGCGGAGCTTTGATAATGTTAGCGACAAACTGATCAAGAACGCCAGCTTGCCGGTTATTCCTAGGATATAGCCTTTTGGGCTCTTTTATGGGAAATTTTGGCCATCTTATAGCGGCCGAAAGCGCATTTGGCCCCTTCACTGGCAAATTTCTCTCTAAATAGTCCCGCAAATAGCTTTAAAATCTGCCTTACCGGGAATTCTGCAAAGAAGATCATCTGCCTTCAGAGTTCTTAAGAATTATTATAGAAAGAAAATAATATCAAAAATATAAAATCATGAGAAACAGGAAATAATTATATATGTCAAGAGTTGAAAAGGCAAAACAAAAGGAGTATAATAAAATCTTGTTGAAAAATATACAAAAAATATATATATGATAAGGTATTGTATAGAAAGGGGGCGTTCTCATGGGAGATTACGGTTATTTGGTAAGCATCGCAATAATAATGTTATCTACGAAGATTTTAGGAGACCTGACAAAGAAAGTAAGCATGCCGCAGGTGGTTGGAGCGCTGCTGGCAGGCGTGATCATAGGACCTACGGGGCTTGGGATAATCGCAGAGACAGATTTTATAGCCTATACTGCCGAGATAGGTGTAATTATGCTCATGTTTCTTGCGGGACTGGATACAGATATAAACGAGATAAAGAAAAACAGCGTAGCATGCATAGTGGTAGCGTGCATAGGAGTAGCAGTGCCTCTGATAGGAGGAACTGTGTGCTACTATTTGTTTTTTGAGACAGGAGAAGACGGATTTTTGAGTATGCTGAAAGCTGTGTTTGTGGGAGTAGTCCTGACGGCTACATCTGTGAGCATAACTGTCGAAGCCCTCAGAGAAATGGGAAAACTGGAAGGCAAGGTAGGCAACGCCATACTGGGAGCAGCAGTCATAGACGACATAATAGGGATAATAGTGCTCACCATAGTTTCCAGCCTCAAGGACAGTAGTGTTTCCATAGGAACCGTCTTGTTCAAGATCGTGCTGTACATCGTATTTATGGCGCTTCTCGCCCTTTTGATAAACAAGAATAGACGCTTTATAGATAAAAATGTTAAGAAGCAGAGGATAAGCACATATGTACTGGCGGCCTGCCTGCTGGTGTCTTTTGCTTCCGAACACTTTTTCGGGGTAGCGGATATCACCGGAGCATACCTTCTGGGATTGTTTTTATCCACTCATGCTATCAAAAAAGAAGTTGCAAGAAAGATCAATGTCCCGTCATATTTATTTTTTTCGCCCATATTCTTTGCCAGCGTCGGGCTTAAAGTGGAGCTGGAGGGTATGACCGGAACTATAATAGTATTTTCGTTCATATTGCTTGCGGTAGCCATTCTGACGAAGATAATAGGCTGTGGCCTCGGCGCGAAAATATGTGGATTTACAGCGAGAGAGGCCCTGCAGGTGGGAGTTGGAATGGTATCGAGAGGAGAGGTAGCTCTTATCGTGGCTCAGAAAGGATATGATATGGGGCTTTTGGACGCGGACCTCATGCCGGCAGTAGTTTTAGTAGTCATAGCCACTACTATTATTACACCAATAATTTTGAAAAAAATAATGTGAAATCTAAACTAAACCTTAACGGATTAAAAAACATTGGATTCTCACCGTTTCAAGGCGGTTGACAACATTTAGACATTCCGAGCCTTAAAAAGGATATTGAATAGCAAAATGCAAAGTGGTAGAATTCTATAGTCGATAGACAGGATAAAAATATGTCATAAAAGTTGTAAAGGGGGAATTACTATGAACGAAATAATAGCGATCGCGGTGTTCCTGGTGGTGATCGTTCTCATCATGACTGAAAAGGTCCACAGGACGTCTGCCGCCCTGGCAGGCGCAGTAGTACTTCTTCTCACCAACGTGCTCACAGTAGATAAAGCGGTAGGATATATCGACTTCAATACTATAGGCGTACTGGTGGGAATGATGCTGTTCGTGGCAGTAATAAAAAATTCAGGCGTATTTGAGTACATAGCCATAAGGGCGGCCAAGATGGCCAAAGGCGATCCGTGGAAGATAATGGTGGCATTTATATTAATAACTGCCTTCCTATCGGCATTCCTTGACAATGTTACCACGGTGCTTCTGGTCGGACCTATGACTATCACCATAGCCAGGATGCTGAATATAAACCCGGTTCCATTCCTGATAACGCAGATATTTGCGGCTAATATCGGAGGAACTGCTACCTTGATCGGCGATCCTCCTAACATAATGATAGGCAGCGCCACAGGACTTGGGTTCCTTGATTTCGTAGCCAACACAGGCATAGTGGCGGTAGTCTCCATAGTCGTCATAATAATCATAATGAGATTTTTATACAAGACGAAGTTGGTGGCAGATGCAGAAGCTATAAGCGCTGTCAGCCATCTGGACGAAAATAAGGCCATAGAAGATCAGGCGCTTCTCATAAAGAGTCTCATCATGATATGCCTGGTAGTAATCGGATTTATATTCCACAGCCAGATAGGCATAGAATCTTCTACAGTAGCTCTGTCAGCCGCAGCCATCATAATGGTGATAGGAAGACAGAATATAGATTATGCCATAGGCGAAGTAGAGTGGCCTACGATACTGTTCTTCGTAGCCCTCTTCATAGTAGTGGGAGGACTGGATGAGACGGGCGTCATCGGACAGCTTGCCAATCTTGTACTGAGTACTACAGAAGGACACCCTGTGGTCACTATGATGGTTCTGCTGTGGGCTTCAGCTCTGCTTTCATCGGTTCTGGACAATATTCCGTTCGTGGCTACTCTGATTCCGCTGGTAATAGCCTTGGGAGAGGGCGGAATGGATGTAGAACCGCTCTGGTGGGCTATATCTTTAGGAGCATGTCTGGGAGGAAACGGAACGCTGATAGGAGCTTCGGCCAATGTAGTCCTTTCCGGCGTAAGCGGAAAACACGGATATCCTATCACATTCAAGACTTATACCAAGATAGGTTTCCCTATAATGATCGTTACGATAGTTATTTCAACTGTATTCCTGCTTTTAAAGTACGGAATGTGATCATGCCTTTAGGAGGGTGAATTGTTATGAGAAACAGAGTATCAGACGATATGATAAACGTAATGCTCAGACAGATGGGAGCGGCGTCGATAAAGACCACTCCTGCTCACATCAATGTAGCTAAATTTCTCATAGGAGACGACCTGAGACTTACTTATATGTATGAGGTCAAGGAAGAAGAGATATATCTGCAGCGTATAAGTCCGTATCCTATGATGATAGGTAAGATCTACAATGAACAGCAGGTAGTAGATATAATATCGGGAGATTTGAAAAAGTTTAAGTCTGCATATAAGGATGTAAATTTCAATAAATTTCTCGAAGTCATTAATAATGCGGTGACTTTTGATAAAGAAATAGAGAATCTCTTTATGAATCACGGAGTGTCTAAGGAGGACCTGGATATAATAGAAAACGAGGTGTCTCATATACATGATATGATAGAGGAAATAACCAGCAAGAGCAAGATAGAGCCAAAATAAAGAGACATTAAGCAAGAAAAGCTTTATTCCAGGTGGTCGGTCGGATCACAGCAGAATAAAGCTTTTTTTATTGAGTGGATTTCGAATGTGGAAACTTGTAAGACGATATGGATATTTTGGATCTTAGAAACATGTTAAGGATTACTATTACCTTTAAGAAAATTCGAATATGGATAGACGAGACGGAGCATAATTGTGCCTGCAAGATGAACTGCGGTCTTCAGGTGCAGCAGGATATTTTTTATTAAAAAATAAGAAAATACATTGTATTGACTTTAACAAAAAAATAATAAAAAATATGTTTAGATAAACAAAATATGTTGATTTAATCAAGGGAATGTGATATTATTAAATGTAAAAATTTTTAATGAGGTGAAACCGTGAAAAACGTGGAATTGCTGCAGGCAATACAAGAGATGATGCCTGAGATAATAGAGATCAGAAGAGATATACACAGACATCCCGAGATAGGCAGAAAAGAGTTTCGAACTACAGCGCTCATTAAGGAGAAACTGCAAGAATACGGGGTAGATGAGATAAAGTCTCTCATGCCTACAGGAGCGGTAGCCCTTATAAGAGGAGAAAGAGAAGCTGACGTATGTATAGCTCTCAGAACAGATATAGACGCTCTTCCCGTACAGGAGGAGACGGGACTTCCTTACAGCAGTCAGGTGCCGGGCATGATGCACGCCTGCGGTCACGATATGCATGCGTCCATGATGCTGGGAGTAGCCAAGTATTTATGTTCTAACAGAGATAAATTTGCCGGTACTGTTAAGCTGATATTTCAGCCCAGCGAGGATACTCTCCCCGGAGGAGCCAAAGAGCTGGTGGAGAAGGGGGTAATGGAGAATCCTCACGTGAACGCGATATTCGGTATGCACCTGATACCTGACGAGAAAGAGATAGGGACAGTAGAATTTCATGAAGGACCTCTGACTACTTCGGTAGACTTGTTCGATATCACGGTGATAGGAAAAGGCGGACACGGATCTACTCCGCATTTGACCAAGGATCCTATTCTCGCGGCCTGCCAGATGGTAACTCTGCTGCAGCAGATACCTGCAAGATACATAGACCCTCTGGAGACGGTAATATTCCCTGTATGCAGTTTTCACAGCGGCGAAGCTCCAAACGTCATACCAGGAGAGGCCAAGTTCGGCGGCATAGCCCGTTCTTATCTGCCTTCAGTCAGAAAACAAGTCGCAGAACAAGTATTTCAGATAGCTAAAGGGGTGGAAGCCCTGTCGGGAACTAAGGTGGATATAAACCACTATGAAGGATATCCGGCATGCTATAACGATCCGGCGCTTACGAGGGAGGCCATGGAAGCTGTATCTGAAGCGCTGGGAGAAGAACATGCAGAAGAGATAAGCCTGCCTTATTCTTTCAGCGAGGACTTCAGCTACTATACTGAAATGACAGGAACTCCGGGGCTGTTTATGATGGTGAAAGCCGGTCACATAGGCGAGATGGTAGCCCTTCACAATGCTAAGTGCGCCATGAGCGAGGAGGCGATGCCTCTGGGGATGGCAGCCATGATAACTGTAGCGTTGAATTACTTAGATAAAAGGACTTCTCTCCCCTTATAGATGAGAGGGAGAGAAACTTTTAAATAAATTTTGCACAGAAAGGATGACTCAAAATGTACAATTTTGCACTTGCGTTCGTAATATGTGCCGTAGTATACATAATCGGCGAATACGTCGCAAAAATAACCAAGGCTTGGATACCCTCCGTATTCGTTACTGCAGTAGTGCTGCTGATCGGATACTGGACAGTCATCCCGAAAGAAGTAGTGAGCGACTCCATGCTCATACCTTTCGGAAGCACCATAGGTATTTATCTTTTAATTACTCACATGGGTACCGTTATAAGCCTTAAACAGCTGATACAGCAGTGGAGGACCATCGTAGTGTGCCTGTCGGGACTTGCCGGCATGATGGTGCTGGGATATTTCGTAGCGCCGCTTATAATCGACAAGACTCTGGTAATAGCAGGTCTGCCGCCTCTCACGGGAGGAATCGTAGCAGCTACTATGATGCAGGACGCGGCTAAAGCAGCGGGACTTGAAGTAGCGGCAGTATTTGCCATAGCTATGTACTGCGTACAGGGTTTCGCAGGATATCCGATCACGGCTGTCTGCCTTCAGAAAGAAGGAAGAAGGCTCCTCAAAGATTTCCGTTCCGGAAAAGTAGTCCTCACTGAACAGGACAGGAGAGAGATGGCCAGCGTAGGCATGACAGTAATAGCAGACGACAGTGACAGAAAGACTCTCATTCCTAGGATCCCTGATAAATGGAATTCTCCTATACTGATGCTGGGAAAACTGGGACTCATTGGATGGTTTGCTACTCAGCTCGGAAATATCACCGGAATCAGCGGAGCGATATGGGCTCTGGTATTAGGTGTATTCTTCACAACCATAGGTTTTCTGGAGACAAATCTCCTCAACAGAGCTAATTCATATCAGATCATCATGTTCGCTCTGATGATGTACGTGTTTGACGGACTCAAGGACTGCACTCCGGCTATGCTCAAATCCATAATAGTTCCTATGGTGGTGCTGATCGTCATCGGCGTTTTAGGTATGGCGATATTCTCGTTTGTGATCGCCAAGATCCTGAAGATGTCTTTCCCTCTTGCTTTCGCCAACGGACTGACGGCTCTTTACGGCTTCCCTTGCGACGCAATAATCACCGAGTCCACATGCAACGCTCTGGGAGAAACAGAAGAAGAAAGACAGTACCTGATGAGCAAGATGTTCCCGTCGATGATAGTAGGAGGATTCATCACTGTAACTATCACATCCGTGTTCATCGCCGGATGGTTCCAAAGCTTGTTATAAAATATCTTTAAAATAAGAAGGTGTTAAAAATGAAAATTCAGGAAGTCGCTTCAAAGTACGAAAAATATCAGGTGGAGATGCGTCGTTATTTCCATCAGCATCCGGAAGTGAGCGAAAAAGAGTACGAAACCAGCAAAGTGATCAAAGCGGAGTTGGATAAGATGGGAATCCCATGGGTACCGTGCGGACTGGAAACGGGAGTGTTGGGCACTATAGAGGGAGCTAAGCCGGGTAAGACTATCCTGCTTAGAGCTGACATAGACGCCTTATCTGTAGAGGAGACTACGGGCGCCGAATATGCAAGCCAGAATCCGGGCGTCATGCATGCCTGCGGTCACGATTGTCATATTTCGATGCTTCTTACAGCTGCTCATATTTTAAACGATATGAAAGATGAGCTTTGCGGAACTGTCAAACTGGCGTTCCAGCCTGCAGAAGAATCGGCGGCGGGAGCCAAGTCCATGATAGAACAGGGCGCGCTGACGGGAGTCGATTCAGCTTTTGGAATTCACATCTGGTCTGACGTACCTGCGGGTCATATCTCCTGCGAAGCCGGCCCGAGAATGGCGTCGGCAGATCTGTTCAAGATAGACATCAAAGGTAAAGGCTGCCACGGAGCAGCGCCTCATCAGGGAGTAGACGCTGCGGTGGTAACGGCCGCAGTAGTCAACAATCTTCAGGCCATGGCCAGCCGGCAGACTGCGCCTCTTGACCCTATAGTAGTGACTGTGGGTACCATAGAGGCAGGTACGAGATGGAACGTGGTAGCTGAAAATGCCCACATGGAGGGAACTACGAGATGTTTCAGCCAGGAGGTATGGGAGTCGATTCCTGTACTTATGGAAAGGACTGTAAAAAATACGGCCGCCGCTTTCGGGGCGGAAGCCAGCGTATGGTTCAACAGGTTTATCCCGCCTACCGTAAATGACAGCGGTATGGCAGCTTTAGCAAGAGAGGCCGCCGGCAAGATCATGGGAGAGGGCGCTTCTATAGACAGCCCGGCTACCATGGGAGGAGAGGATTTCTCTTTCTACGCTCAGAAAGTACCGGGAGCCATAGCTCTGCTGGGAGGCGGAAACGAAGCCTGCGGAGCAGTGTGGCCGCAACATTCGGGCAACTACTGCATAGATGAAAGCGTTTTGATAAAAGGCGCTATGTTATATGCTCAAGTGGCTATGGATCACAACGCAAGATAGAAGACATGTAAAAAGAGAGCAGCCCGCCGGGCTGCTCTCTTTGTGTCTCTGCGAGGCATAAGGCGATTCTTGCGCCGGCTTATGGATTTCGCAGGAGAAGAGAACGAGGGCCTGTAAAATATCCGTATTGCTTTAAGAGAAGAGAGCGGAGGGGATAATCATGACCGCCGGCGGTCATGATTATTTGGCGATTTAGCAGGAGGAGGGATACTTATAATACTACTACATTCTTACCACGAATCTTGCTTTCGCAGGGAGGAGAATCCTCCGCAAAAAATTGTGAAAGCTCTATTAAACAGGAACGCCTGTAAGATAGAGAATAAAATACCGGAGAACAGAAGAAAGAAAGGAGCCTATTGCCCGACGCGTCCCGGCGTCAAAATTCCCTCTTTAATATCGGTGGATATTTTGGTATAATAACTTCGCGGCGTCCATGAAATCAGAGATTGTGATGCCTGAGAGAAACTTTATCGAAGTATTGTCAAGAACTTCGCAAGGCCATACATTTTTATAAAGTTATCGGTCTCGATTTATCTTAAACTGTGAGTTTTAACAAGATGGAGGGGTATCTGACATCTGCTCGGAAGATTGATTATTGCAAGAACGAATGGGCTGATATCCACCTGAAACCAGCATTTCAGCGAAGAAGAGTGGGTGGAAACCCACTCAGTGCTAAGAATTTGGGCAAAACGAGTGGGTGGAAGCCCACTCGAAGCACTCATTTCAGCGAAGAAGAGTGGGTCGATACCCACTCAAGGCTAAGAATTTGGGCAAAACGAGTGGGTGGAAACCCACTCGAAGCACTCATTTCAGCGAAGAAGAGTGGGTGGAAACCCACTCAGTGCTAAAAATTTGGGCAAAACGAGTGGGTGCCAACCCACTCGAATAGATTATTTTGATCTGAACGAGTGGGTATACCCCCTTTGCAAAATTACATATAATGGAATGAATATGCCATATAATTCTATTTTTTTACATTTTAACTGATCTTTTGCCCACCCGATTTATAGTTTTTATGAAAAACGAGTGGGTCAATACCCACTCGAGACACTCATTTTAGCAAAAACGAGTGGGTTAATACCCACTCAAGGCTAAGAATTCGGACAAGACGAGTGGGTTAATACCCACTCAAGATTAAAATTTTCGGTAAAATGAGTGGAGCAGTACCTGCTCAAAGTATCAGAATTGACCCCATTCCTGATAGGAATGAAGGTGGATAGTTTCCGGTCACGAAGGCATAACTGCCGCAATCATGGTATAATGAACCCATCGATCACTATAATTAAGGCGGCGTTGCCGAAAGGAAGGGTTCATTGAACCACCGCTGCTGCGTCCGCTGCGGCGCAGAGCGCCGCATTTGTGGTATAATACATTATAAAATAACGAAAAGGAGCGACAGCTCAGGATGAAAGCTAAGAAAATAATACATGTAAAAGAAGAAGGTGCAAAAATCCTGCTCATAGGCGATATGGCAGGATACGGAAAGATTTCCCTCGGAGCCATGATACCTATAATGTCTCATATGGGCTTTAATCTGTACAATCTGCCTACGGCCCTCGTTTCCAATACTCTTGATTACGGACTCTTCGAGATACTGGATACGACCGATTATATGAAAAATACTCTCAAGGTCTGGAAGAAGCTGGGGTTCTCTTTTGACGCCATATGCACAGGACTGATAGTATCCGAGGAACAAGTCAAGGTGGTAGCTGAATACTGCCGGCAGCAGCAGAGAGAAGGAAAACGCATCTTTGTCGATCCTATAATGGGAGACGACGGCGTCCTGTATAACGGAGTATCTGAAAACACCGTAGGATACATGCGTCAGCTGTGTTCTGTTGCAGACATAATAATGCCCAATTATACCGAAGCTGTATTCCTTTCCGGCAAACATAAAGGCATAGAAGAGGTTACAGAACAACAGGCTCGGGAAATAGTAGATGAACTGAGAACTCTCGGGGCTAAATCCGTAATAGTCACCAGCATCGTGGTTGATGGCCAGTCTTGCGTCTACGGATATGATGATGGAAAGGGAGAATATTTTAAGATTCCTTTTGAGTATGTACCGGTCCAGTTTCCGGGAACCGGGGATATTTTCTCCGCCCTCCTGGTGGGAAGCATACTGGGCGGCCATGGATTGCAAGAATCCACAGCTTTTTCCATGAGAACGGTCAGGAGCCTGATACTCAGGAATACTGAGAATGTCGATAAATATAAGGGTATTCCCATAGAAAAATATTTAGAAGAGATGACAGAATTTAAATAGAGGTGATAAATAATGCAACTGACCGAAAGAATAAAAAACTGCAACGGCTGCGGCGCCTGCGTGGTGGCCTGCAAATACGTATGCGTAAAGATGGAAGAGGCGGACGGACTGCTCCGCCCTTACATAAATGAAAACGGATGCAGTAAGTGCAATGCCTGTATGCTTTATTGCCCGCTCTATAATACAGTAGAACTTCCGGACTTCGAAGAATTCTTCGAAGCTGCCGAAAACGTGAGAAATAGAGACATGGCTCCTGTCTACAGAGCTACTATGCGCAGCGTCAAGGAGGGAAGGCATACAGAGTTTGTAGGCACCTTGTGCCAGATAGCGGCTCTCAAATCCCTGAGAGGCGATAAACTGGCACACAATCTGGCGCTGTTTCCGGTCTACTGCGACGAAGAGCAGAGAAGTTCTAACACGGCATGCGCAGCCTGTATATTCTATAAGTAAACTTGGAGAAAAAGATGGAGAATTCTATTTTACAGAAGGTAAAAGATACGGAAAAACTCTTCGAGGGTTATGAGATAATAGGAAACGAACTGGCCAGAGTTACGGCGCTGAGAGAAAAGCTTGAGCAGCAGCATATGACCGTATCTGTGATAGGCCAGTTTAAGCGTGGAAAGAGCGCGTTGGTAAACGGTATACTGGGGCGCGACATTTTGCCTGTAGGCATAGTTCCCGTGACCGCCGTAGTGACGACGGTAGATTACGGAGATGAAGAAGCGGCCGTACACTTTGCTAACGGAAAAGTTGAAAAGGTGGCCTTTGAAGAGATATCCGCCTTTGTAAATGAACAGGAAAACCGGGATAATCACCTAAATGTAACTAAGGTAGCTATAAAGTGCAGTTCTGAGTTTTTAAAGCGCAGCCTGACATTTGTGGACACGCCGGGAGTCGGTTCACTGCACGAGAAGAATTCAGAAGAGGCGTATGCCTTCGTAAAGGAAAGCGACGCCGTGATCTTCACCCTTTCTGTGGACAGTCCCATAAACCAGATAGAGATCGATTTCCTTAAGAATACCAGAGAGCATGCCGCTAAATTTTACTTTGCAGTGAATAAGATCGACGTGATTTCGCCGGAGGATCTCAAGGCATATCTTGAATACTGCGAAAAGTTCATAGCTGAAATAATGGAAGTGAATAAGGTGATGCTATTTCCCGTCAGCGCCAAGACGGGTCAGGGGATAGAAGAACTGAAGGAGACCGTGCTTGCCGAATTGAGCGCAGATACGGGAAATATTCTTAGAGAATCTGCCGGACTGAAGCTGCAGGATATAGTCAGAAGTGCTTTGGCAGAGGTCACGCTTTACAGAAGGGCGCTTTCGATGACGGGAGCGGAGTTCGACGAAAAATTCGCAGAAATCAAGGAGTTTTTCCGGAAGATACATGAGGAGACAGAAAGCCTTCCGCCGGCTCTTAAAGACAATGAGGAGGTTGCCAAGCTTCACGCCAACGACGTAAAGAACAGGCTGACGGCTAAGGTCAAAGAATTATTCGGTATCGACTATCATTACGATATCGGGCTTACTTCTATCGAACCGGGTGAAGATATAACGGAGGCTGTGGATAAGATATGCCGCTCACTCGAAGATACTCTCAACTCGATATTCATGTACAGAGAAGAAAATACTTATGTGGTTTCAAAGAGAATATATAAATTGAATGAACTGGTGCGAAGACTGGTAAAGATGAGAGACTCAAAATGATCAAAGACGCGTAAGACTATCGTCTGAAAGCGAATACTTTAAGAGCAAGCGCCGCACGCCGGTAGCGTTTGCTCTTTTTTTGTCTGACTGCGGTCAAACGCCGTCATGATTTTTTTTCTTTTCGGCCGTCACTTTATCCATATACATGCTCCACTTTATGACAGCCCTGGGGTCAGGCACGAGCCTGAAATTGTACATCTTCTTCTTGTGATATAGATCGAAGTGATCTCCTACGCTGACAGGCAGAGCCTTAATATCCGAGACATTCTCAGAAAAACTGAAAGGCTGGCCGAAACAGGTCCCTTCGTAGGAAATCGTCTCACGATCCATCCGGATGACACCGGAGCCGGCGTCTCTGTCGAGATTGCCTTTTTCGTCCGCCGCCGCCAGTACGGTTTGGCTTTCGAGAGGCTGCGCTACATCTATTTCCGACTGTTGCCAGAAGTACCAGTCGTTGATCTTTTCGAAGGGTCCCCCGTGAAGTCTGTAATAATTGTTCAGCTCAGATCTGAAGCCGCAGGCGCTGCAAGTTATGTCCCATGAGCCTGAAGTCATGGTGAATTCGGCCCTGCATACGGGACACTTGTACAAGATTCCGTCGAGGCCGAGAGCCGGAGACTTGCATTTATAATATACGTCTTCAAATAGGGCGTCCTCATCGTGGAAAAGAGCTTTTTCTATGGCCCTTTCTATTTCCTCTGACGTCATGGACGAAATGCTGCGGGCGTCAAAGAGCTTTGAAGTAGTCACCTCTATACGTCCCGGACGAAAACCCGATTTTCCCCACTTGGGAAAAGTCTTGTAGGCTCCGTTTTCCGTGACTGTATAGACATCGACACCCATTCTCTTAACTAAGTCGGCTGTACCGTCTGTTATCTGCAGAGAGTGACCCATGGCCGGAAGGCGACCCTCCGGAAAGAGAACCGTCACATTGCCGCTGTCCTTGGCCCGAAGTATATTCATGATAGTCTTTATATCGGGGCAGAACATCTTCTTTGGTATCACATGCATCTTTGTCAGTATCCAGCGGAGCTTCGGTCTGGCTAAAAAATGTTCACTTATCACGAAAGTAGGGCGGACGGGGTATAAAGCCACCGCTACCAGCAGAAAATCTATATTGGAGACATGAGGACACAGTACAAGAGCCGGGCCTTTTAAACCTCTAAGACCGCTCTTGTCATAAGATACCTTGCATTTTATCCTGAGAAAAGGCTTAACCAGATGATATGCGATGAAATATATGAATCCGTCAGGCTTTTTGATGATCTTTTTGCTATCTTTCATGGTTTGCTCCCTTAAACTTTGTATGATCTTATTATATGACAGATATCAGGAATAACGCAAGAAAAAGGTTATCCGGTACTTGACACAAGTGGTATAATATTCTTGTACTCTCAGAAGGAGGAAGCGATATGAATAAAAAATCCAATGTAAAAAAAGTAATAGGTGTAGTTTCAGGCAAGGGAGGCGTAGGAAAATCCTCCATAACTTCCATGCTTGCTGTGACAGCTCAAAGAATGGGACACAAGACAGCCATATTGGACGGCGATATAACGGGACCATCCATACCTAAGGCTTTCGGTATAGAGCAAAAGGCCATGGGGAGCGAAACGGAGATATTTCCTGTGGTCAGCGATACAGGTATAGAGATAATTTCTATAAATTCTCTCCTCGAGGACGATACCGATCCTGTAGTTTGGAGAGGACCTGTTCTTTCAGGAGTGATAGAGCAGTTCTGGAACGACGTGGTATGGGGAGATATAGACGTGATGTTCGTGGATATGCCTCCCGGAACAGGAGATGTGGCGCTGACCGTATTCCAGTCACTTCCTCTGGACGGACTGGTGATCGTTACTTCTCCGCAGGAACTGGTTTCCATGATAGTGGAAAAAGCAGTAAAGATGGCCGACCTGATGAATGTCCCTATTATAGGCATAGTAGAGAACATGTCTTATTTCAAATGTCCGGACTGCGGAAAAGAACATAAGATATTCGGAGAGAGCCATATAGAGCAGATAGCTTCAAAATACGGCATAGGTGAAGTGGCTAAATTAGCTATGGATCCTCAGATTGCAACATCCTGCGACAGGGGTATGGCTGAATGTCTGGATACTTCGGCTCTTAATGAGATGGCTGAAGCCTGTTTCAAAGCCTTTAACCCGAATAAGCACGACGGAACGCCTAAACCAGAGGGCTGCAGCGGAAGCTGCGAAGGCTGCGGCGTATCGGGCTGCGGAAGCCGTCAATAAGAGAAAAGCATTACCTATAATTCACAAAAAGCACACATTTGCTGTGCTTTTTCTGATACAATGTGAATTGAATAAACAAAAAAGGGGTACGAAACTGTAATGTTTGGGTATGTGCTTGTAAATAAGCCGGAATTAAAGATAAGAGAATTTGAGAACTACAGAAGTTATTACTGCGGTCTGTGTCATCAGTTGAAAGAGGAATACGGAACCTTCGGCAGAATGATGCTGAATTATGATATGACGTTTCTGATCATGCTCCTCAGCGATCTGTATGACGCCGAGGATGAAGTCAAGTGCAGCAGATGTGTGGTTCATCCCAGCAAGAAACACTGCCATCGTCAAAATCATGTAACAGAATACTGCAGCGATATGTGCATACTTCTGTCTTACTACAAGTGCGCAGATGACTGGAACGACGAGAGAAAACTTTCCAGGTGGGCCTTATCTAAGATACTTAAGAGAAAATGCGCTAAAGTCAAGAAAAAATATCCTGAAAAGGCGGAGTTCATAGAAAGCAGACTAAACATGCTTTCCATCGTGGAAAGTTCAAAGGTGACTCATATCGACAGAGCAGCCAGAGTTTTCGGAGAAATCATGGCGGAAGTCTTCGTCTATAAGGATGATATGTGGAAAGAGGACCTGTATAAGATAGGCTTCTATTTAGGCAAGTATATATATCTGCTTGACGCATATGAGGACATAGAAAAAGACATTAAGAGCGGAGCATATAACCCGTTCAAGGAGATATATCACAACGATGATTTCGAGAAACAGGTGCTCAAACTGCTCCTGCTCATGATCGGCGAGTGTACGGACGCTTTTGAGCGGCTCCCGCTGGTAGAAAATGTCGAGATACTGAGAAATATTCTCTATTCGGGAGTCTGGGTCAGATTCGGCAAAGCCAAAGTTGCTGCCGGAGGGGGAGATCCGTCCTCGATGGAAAAAGAAATAGAAGAGGAGATTTAAAGATATAGATGGATCCATATAAAGTGCTGGGCGTAAGCTACAACGCTACGGATGATGAAATCAAAAAAGCATACAGAAAACTGAGCCGTAAGTATCACCCTGACGCCAACGTGGGAAACCCCAACCAGGCCGCTTATGAAGAAAAATTCAAAGAAGTACAACAGGCATACCAGATAATAATGGATCAGCGGCAGGGAAAGGTACAGGACGGACAAGCAGGCGCGGAAGACTTCTGGGGATTCGGCGGCTTTGGCGGATATGGAGGCCAGAGACAGGGACAGGCCGGACAGGGCGAAAGCCAGGACGATCAATATATGCGTTCTGCGCTCAGTTATATCCAAAACGGATATTTCAGAGAAGGTCTAAACGTATTGGAACAGGTAAAGGACAGGAGAGGCCCCTGGTACTATTACAGCGCTTTCGCCAATTATAAGGTGGGAAACAACGCAGTAGCCTTAGAGCATGCCAAAGCGGCCTGCGCTTTTGAGCCTAATAATTTCTATTATGCCAGCCTGCTCAATCAGCTGGAAGGGGGAGAGTCCCGATATCAGCAGAGGAGCGCAGGCTACGGAGGCAATCCGTCCATGGGCCGTCAGAATTATGCGGGACAGATATGCTCTACCATCTTATGCCTCAATATCTGCTGCGGAGGCGGAGCCTACATGGGAGGAATACCGCTGTTCTGCTGCCTGTAATAACAACTTTTAAATCAGCATGTCACCATGGATTTTCTTCTGTGGTGACATTTTTTGTCGGTCTATAACAGAGTTTATCATGTATCTAATTATGAGTCTGCGATATTTCATGACTGAGATGCTAATTCTCAATAATAAAAACTTCTTGTAAAATATTTGCTTATATGGTAATATTTCTGTATTAGTTTGTTGGAGCCCTCGGTCACATTACGGGCGAAAAAAGACTATGATTCTCTGGAGAGCCTCTTGATAAAGAGCGCCGAAGGTGTACGCATACGGATACAGATTTAAATCGGAGTTAGGCTTCCGGCAAGAACCCTTGCCGGGGACGGAGCAGACGATTGCAAGCAGATGCCGGGAGTTTTTGGCTCCTTCAGCACTTTAGCAGCAGACTATCATCCGCCGCTAAAAGGCTGAAATGTCATTTGGAGCCCATAAGGGCGGAGACATAAGGCGTCTGTTATACTGACCGAATATCTCGTATGTAATCTCTCAGGCAAAAGGACAGAGCAGATAGTTTTTATATTATTTGCACGAACCTCTCCGGAAAGTCGATTTTATCGGCTTTTTATTTTTATTAAGGCTGCGGGAGCGCCATCTTATCGCCCTCGCGTCATACGGAGGAGAAAACATGAAAAACTTTACAGAATTTTTAGTAGCGGTTGACGACCTGGTCTGGGGCATCCCGCTGATCGTACTCATAATGGGTACGGGAATCTATTTGACCGCAAGGCTTGGCGTTCTTCAATTCAGAAAGCTGGGAAAAGCGCTCAAGTACATGGTGAAGAATGAGGAAGACGGCATAGGCGAGGTGAGCAGCTTCGGAGCTCTCTGTACTGCCATGGCCGCCACCATAGGTACCGGAAATATAGTGGGAGTGGCTACGGCGGTAGTCGCCGGAGGTCCGGGCGCTTTGTTTTGGATGATAGTAGCCGCCTGCCTCGGGATGGCCACCAAGTATGCCGAAGGCGTATTGGCTGTCAAGTTCAGAGAGGATAAAGGCGGAGGAAGATTTCTCGGCGGTCCTTTCTACTACATAGAAAGAGGAATGGGAAGGAAGTGGTCATGGCTGGCAAAGACTTTCGCAGTATTTGCAGTAGGCGCAGGACTGCTTGGTATCGGAACCATAACTCAGGTAAACGGAATAGCTTCTGCGACGAAGGGCTTTTTCGACCCCAACTCGGAGCACATGGTAAGCCTGTTCGGCAATGAGTACTCCGTCGCTACCGTAGCGACAGCAGTAGTAGTGGCTTTGATTACGGCGCTGGTGGTAATAGGAGGACTCAAGCGAATAGCCAGCGTAACCACCATAATAGTGCCGTTTATGGCTATAATGTACGTGATAGTGTGCGTAAGTATACTCATCTATAATATAGACGCTGTACCGGGCGCCGTAGCTTCCGTGTTCCGTGGAGCCTTCGGCCTTGAAGCAGTGGCAGGGGGAGCCCTCGGAGCCATGATGATGGCCATGCAAAAGGGCGTTGCCCGGGGAATATTCTCCAACGAAGCGGGACTGGGAAGCGCGCCTATAGCGGCGGCGGCAGCCCAGACTAAAGAGCCTGTCAGACAGGGCCTTGTATCCATGACAGGAACTTTCATAGATACAGTAATAATCTGCGCAATGACCGGAACTACCATCATGGTCACAGGTTCTTATGATATCGCCGTGGAAAACGGACTGGACGGCGTCGACGTTACTTCCGTTGCATTTGCCAACGGTCTCCCGTGGTCTGAGGGAGTAGGAGCGGCAATACTGATGGTAAGCCTGGCCTTCTTCGCATTCACCACCATACTGGGCTGGGACTATTACAGCGAAAGATGTCTCGAATATCTGTGCAACGGCAACATGACCACTGTAAAGGTATACAGATGGCTCTACATATTGGCGGTGCTCATAGGACCGTTCCTCACGGTTTCTGCCGTATGGACCATAGCGGATATATTCAACGGACTCATGGCCATACCGAACCTCATAGCATTGCTTGCTTTGAGCGGAATAGTTGTAGCAGAGACCAAGAGCTACTTCGACAGACTGAACTCAGGACAGATACAGGGATAGGACAATAGCAAGGCGCCGGAAGGCGCCTTGCCCGCGTTTGGCTAAAATTACCTCTTCATTACAAAAACCGACCCTTGACAATCACCCGCCCATGTGGTAACCTTATTAAGATAAATCTTTAAAAACGATACAGAGAGATCGGCAAGATTTAGTAAATATGTTCCGGGTGCAGCCTTAGGCTGTATCTGATGTTGTGCGTATTTGTCTTGCCGCTTGGGCAGGACTTTTTTGTTGGAAAGGAACATTCATGAGAGAGTTTGACAAAACGAAGAAAATACTTCCGAAGAACTTTTCGGGCGACGAAGTTTTTTGCTTAGAAGACGACGCCTTTGAGACCGTCAGACAATTTAATCATCCGAAATATTATATTTTTCCCGGTTTTTGCGATGTACACGTGCATTTCAGAGAACCGGGATTTTCTTATAAAGAAACGATAGCTACCGGCAGCCGGGCAGCGGCGGCAGGCGGGTTTACGGCAGTATGCGCCATGCCAAACCTGAATCCCGTGCCCGACAGCCCTAAAACTCTGAAAATACAGCAGGAGATTATAGACAGGGACGCAGTCGTACCGGTATATCCGTACGCTTCCATCACTGCCGGAGAAATGGGGCGGGAGCTGGTGCCTATGGCCGCCATGAGAGACGACGCCGTCGCATTTTCCGACGACGGCAGAGGAATACAGGATTCTGATATGATGAGGAAAGCCATGACAGAGGCGGCGCGGCTGGGTAAGCTGATAGTAGCCCACTGCGAGGACAACAGCCTCCTCAGGGGCGGCTACATACATGACGGAGAGTACGCCGCCGCCCACGGACACAGAGGCATTTGCTCAGAAAGCGAGTTCGGACAGATAGCCCGCGACCTGAAGCTGGCCAAGGAGATAGGCTGCGCCTATCATGTGTGTCATGTATCCGCCAAAGAAAGCGTGGAAATCATAAGAGCGGCCAAGAGGGACGGAGTAGACGTGACCTGCGAGACTGCGCCTCACTATCTGGTGCTGGACGACAGCGATCTGAGAGAAGACGGCAGGTTTAAGATGAATCCGCCGCTGAGAAGCAGGGAGGACAGAGAAGCCCTCATAGAAGGTATAAAGGACGGAACCATAGATATTATAGCGACCGACCACGCGCCCCATTCAAAAGAAGAAAAAGCCAAAGGCCTTAAGGACAGCGCTTTCGGCATAGTGGGACTCGAAACCGCATTTCCGCTGCTGTGGACCCACTTGGTGGAAAAAGAAATAATAACGGCCGAAAAGCTGATGGAGCTGATAGTGACGAACCCGAGAAAACGGTTCGGAATACCCCTTGGGAACGACTTTTCCATATGGAGCATGGAGGAGACGGTCATAGACCCCGATAAATTCCTTTCCATGGGAAGAGCAACTCCCTTCGAGGGAACAAAAGTACGTGGAAAATGTATGCTGACAGTATGCGATGGCAGAATCGTTTATAAATAAAAGGAGATGAGCGGTATGGCAAAGAGGACTGATATTAAAAAAATATTGATAATAGGCTCGGGGCCTATAGTCATAGGGCAGGCGGCCGAATTCGACTATGCCGGAACTCAGGCATGTCTGGCGCTGAAGGAAGAAGGCTACGAGGTGGTGCTGGTAAATTCCAACCCGGCGACCATAATGACCGACACTTCCATAGCCGACAAAGTGTACATGGAACCTCTGACTTTAGAGTACATAGCCAAGATTCTCAGGTACGAGAGGCCGGACGCAATAGTGCCGGGAATAGGAGGCCAGACAGGCCTTAATCTGGTCATGCAGCTGGAGAAAAAGGGAGTGCTCAAGGAGTGCGGCACAAAGCTTTTGGGAACCGGCAGCGCCAGCATAGAGAGAGCGGAGGACAGAGAGCTGTTCAAGGAGATGTGCCAGGAGATAGGGGAACCTACCATTCCGTCTGAGATAACCTACGACATGGAACAGGCGGAGCAGGCCGCCGAAAGGATAGGATACCCGGTAGTCCTGAGACCGGCCTTTACCCTCGGAGGAACGGGAGGCGGATTCGCCGAAAACAGAGAGGAATTGAAAGAAATAGCCGTAAACGCCTTTAAGCTGTCGCCTGTTCATCAGGTGCTGGTGGAAAAGAGCGTAAAAGGCTTCAAAGAAATAGAATTCGAGGTGATGAGAGACTCCTCGGACAGAGCCATCACCATATGCGGAATGGAAAACATAGATCCGGTGGGGGTGCATACGGGAGACTCCATAGTCGTAGCGCCCATAATGACTCTCACCGACGAAGAACACAAGAGACTCAACGACAGCGCCATAAAGATAATCAGGGAGCTTAAGATAGAAGGCGGCTGCAACGTCCAGTTTGCGCTGGAGCCGGTAACCGGAAAATACTACCTCATAGAAGTAAACCCGAGAGTTTCCCGCTCGTCGGCTCTGGCGTCCAAGGCCAGCGGCTACCCTATAGCCAGAGTTACGGCAAAGATCGCCGTGGGAATGACTTTAGACGAGATCGAGATCGCCGAGACTACGGCGGCCTGCGAACCTGTATTGGACTACGTGGTAACGAAAGCTCCGAGATTCCCGTTTGATAAGTTCACTCAGGCGCCTAATCTGCTGGGAACCCAGATGAAGGCCACCGGAGAGGCCATGAGTATAGGCTCAAATCTGGAAGAATGTCTGCTTAAGGCCGTCCGTTCCCTCGAGACGGGGGCATGTCACCTTCACCTTGAGAAATTCGATGACAAGACGGATCAAGAACTTTTCGGATACATAGAAGAGTTCAGAGACGACAACATATTCGCCGTCGCCGAGCTGCTGCGCAGAGGAGCCGAAGTGGAAAAGATACACGAGGCGACTAAGATAACGGAATTCTTCCTCATCTCTGTCAAAAAGATAGTTGAAAAAGAAAGAGATCTTGCCGAAAAAGCCGGAGATGAAAAGGCGCTGGCAGAGGCCAAGGCCATGGGCTTTTCCGACGAGTACATAGCGAGGCTGTGGGGAAAGAAAGAAGAAGAGATTTATAAAATAAGAAAAGAAAAGGCCATAGCGCCGGTCTACAGGATGGCGGACACCTTCCATACGGGAGCCTATATACCTTACTTCTATTCGTCTTATCAGGGCAAAAACGCTTCCGTAAAGACCGAAAAGAAGAAGATAATAGTTCTTGGGGCAGGGCCTATAAGAATAGGTCAGGGAGTGGAATTCGACTACTCCACGGTTCATGCCGTAACGACCATCAAAAAAGCCGGCTATGAAGCCATAATCATAAACAACAATCCGGAGACCGTTTCCACCGACTACACCACAGGCGATAAGCTATACTTCGAGCCGCTGACGGTGGAAGACGTGATGAACGTCATAGACTTTGAGCAGCCGGAGGGAGTCATCGCTTCCTTAGGCGGTCAGACGGCCATAAATCTGGCCCAGCCTTTGATGGACAGGGGAGTCAAGATCATAGGAACCGACTGCCGGGCCATAGAAAGAGCCGAAAACAGAGACAGCTTCGAGAAGATACTGAAAGACTTGAACATTCCTCAGCCGGAGGGCGCCGCCGTCACCAACATCGAAGACGGGGTCAGGACTGCGGCCCGCATAGGCTATCCCGTTCTGGTAAGACCGAGCTTCGTCCTCGGAGGAAGAGCCATGCAGATAGTGGCCGACGAAAAACAGCTGAGGCAGTACCTCAAGACTGCGGTGGAGATAGACGAGGATAAGCCTGTGCTGGTAGATAAGTACATAATAGGCAAGGAGGTGGAAGTGGACGCCATATGCGACGGCAGAGACGTATTCGTGCCGGGCATCATGGAGCTGGTAGAGAGAACCGGTATTCACAGCGGCGACTCCATAAGCGTGTATCCGGCTTTCAGCATTTCAGACAAGGTCAAGGGCACCATACTGGGTTACGCCAAGAAGCTGGGACTGGGCATAGGAATAATAGGCCTGTACAACATACAGTTCATAGTAGACAAGGACGAAAACGTCTTCATCATAGAGGTGAACCCGAGGTCTTCCAGAACTGTTCCGTTCCTGTCCAAGGCCACAGGCTACAGCCTTGCCGACATCGCTACGGAGGTCATACTGGGAAAGAGCCTCAAGGAGCAGGGGCTGTTCGACCTGTATCCGGAAGAAAAGAAGAGATGGTACGTCAAGGTTCCTGTATTTTCTTTCAACAAGATAAGGGGACTGGACGCTTACCTGTCGCCGGAGATGAAGTCCACGGGAGAGGCCATAGGCTACGATGACAAGCTCAACAGGGCGCTGTTCAAAGCGTTGCAGGCTTCCGGCATGAAGCTCCAGAACTACGGAACCGTCTTCGCCACCATAGCCGACAAGGATAAGAAAGAAGCATTGCCGCTGATACGCCGCTTCTACGACTTGGGATTCAACATAGAGGCCACGGAGGGCACGGCAAGATTCCTCAAGGACAACGGCATCAGAACGAGAATACTCAGGAAGATAAGCGAAGGCTCTGAGGAGATACGAAGCTCCATAAGTCAGGGACACATAGCTTACGTGATAAACACCAGCGACATAGGGTCGGCGGGCTCTATGAACGACGGCTACGAGATAAGAAAGTACGCCACGGAGAACAACGTAAACATATTTACGGCGCTGGACACGGTGAAGGTTCTGCTGGACGTGCTGGAAGAGACCACACTTAAGATTTCAACGATTGACGCGTAAAGGAGAAGAAATGAAGCAGGGAATATTTACTGTAACAGCCAATGAAAAGCTGACAGAAGGCGTCATGAGAATGGTGCTGACAGGGGATACGGCGGATATCGCCGGGCCGGGACAGTTTGTCAACATCAAGCTAAACGGCTTGTTCCTGAGACGGCCCATATCCGTATGCGACCTTACAGGAGATAGGCTGACCATAATTTATAAGATAGTAGGCAAGGGCACTGAGGAAATGGCCCTGATGGAGCCGGGCCAGAAGCTGGACGTTTTGACGGGCTTAGGCAACGGCTACAGCCTCGAGGAATCGGGGGAAGCGCCGCTGCTGATTGGAGGAGGAGCCGGCGTGCCGCCCATGTATCTTCTGGCCAAGAAGCTGATAGAAGCGGGAAAGAGGCCGACGGTCATATTAGGCTTCAATACTGCCTCCGAGATGTTTTACGAAGAAGAATTCAAGGCTCTGGGAGCCGAGGTAAAGGTGACTACGGCAGACGGCACCTACGGCATTAAGGGCTTCGTCACGGCGGCCATGGGCGAGGAGTATTCTTATTTCTACGCCTGCGGACCTGAGGCCATGCTCAAGGCTGTGGCGGACGCGTCGGTAACCGGCGGGCAGCTGAGCTTCGAGGAGAGAATGGGCTGTGGGTTCGGAGCCTGCATGGGATGCTCCTGCGAGACTTTATACGGCAGCAAGAGAATATGCAAGGACGGCCCGGTGCTGAGAAAGGAAGAAGTGATATGGCAGAAATGAAGGTAAACTTATGCGGCATAACTCTCAACAATCCGGTGATGGCCGCCAGCGGAACATTCGGGTACGGATACGAGTTTGCAGAGCTGTATGATATAAACAGGCTGGGAACCTTCTCGTTCAAGGGGACTACCGCCAAGCCGCGGTTCGGAAACCCTACGCCGAGGATAGCCGAATGTACGGCCGGCATGATAAACTCGGTGGGACTCCAGAATCCGGGAGTGGATAAGGTCATAGAAGAAGAGCTGCCTAAGCTGGCCAAGTGCTTCGACAAAAAGGTCATGGCCAACGTCAGCGGCTTTTCCACAGACGAGTATGTGGAAATCTGCCGCAAGCTGGACCCTTGCGACCAGATAGGCTGGCTGGAAGTAAACATAAGCTGCCCCAACGTCCACGGAGGGGGAATGGCTTTCGGAACATGCCCTGAAGCGGCGGCAGAGGTGACAAGAGAAGTCAGAAAGGTCACGAAAAAGCCGGTCATCATAAAGCTGTCCCCAAATGTTACGGATATAGTTTCCATAGCAAAGGCCTGCGAGGCGGAGGGGGCAGACGGCGTAAGCCTTATAAACACCCTTCTTGGAATGAGGATAGACCTTAAGACAAAGAAGCCTGTGGTGGCCAACACCATGGGAGGATTTTCCGGCAGCGCAGTCTTTCCGGTAGCCCTGAGAATGGTCTATCAGGTGGCTTCGGCAGTAAATATACCGGTGGTGGGAATGGGAGGCGTTTCCACGGCGGAAGACGTGATAGAGATGATGCTGGCCGGAGCTACGGCGGTGCAGGTAGGCGCTGCAAACCTTGTCAATCCTTATGCGTGCAGAGACATAGTGGATTCTCTGCCTGAGGCGATGAAGAAATATAAAATAGAATCACTTGAAGAAATAATCGGAGGTGCCATCTGATGGGAAAAGACGTTATAGTAGCGTGCGACTTTGACAGCGCGGAAAAGACATTTGAGTTTCTGGACAAATTCACGGAGAAAAAGCCTTTCATAAAGATAGGAATGGAGCTGTTTTTTTCGGAGACTCCGGAAATAGTCAGAGATATAAAGAAGAGAGGCCATAAGATATTCTTGGACCTCAAGCTTCACGACATACCAAACACCGTAAAGAAGGCCATGGCGGCTCTTTCTAAGCTGGACATAGACATGTGCAACGTTCATTCGGCGGGAACCACCGCCATGATGAAGGCGGCTCTCGAGGGCCTGACGAGGGAAGACGGCACCAGACCGATACTGATAGCGGTGACACAGCTTACTTCCACCGATCAGACGGCCATGGAAAACGACCTGCTGATAAAAGAAGACATGAAAGACGTGGTAATGCACTACGCCAAGACGGCGGAGCAGGCAGGACTGGACGGAGTAGTGTGCTCGCCTATGGAAGCGGAAAAAGTACATGAAGTGTGCGGCAAGAACTTCCTGACCGTCACTCCGGGAGTCCGCTTCGCGGGCAGCGTGGCCGACGACCAGAAGCGTGTAATGACTCCGGAGGAAGCCAAGAAGATAGGGGCCGACTACATAGTGGTGGGAAGACCGATAACGCTGGCCGACGACCCGGTGGAAGCTTACGAAAGATGTCTCAGAGAGTTTTTGGATTAGGAGGAAGAGATGGCAAACAACATAGAAAAGACCATAGCAAAGGATTTGCTGGCTATAAGAGCGGTATTTTTCCGTCCGGAGGAGCCGTTCACATGGGCCAGCGGAATCAAGAGCCCGGTATATTGCGATAACAGACTGACCCTGACCTCGACGGAGGCCAGAAACGACGTGGAAGAGGGTCTGGCGCAGGTGATAAGAGAAAACTACCCTGACGCAGAGGTGCTGATGGGAACTGCTACGGCAGGCATAGCCCCCGCCGCCATAACGGCTCATATTTTAGGCATACCTATGGGATACGTCCGCTCCGGAGCCAAGGATCACGGCAGGCAGAACAGGATAGAAGGCCGTCTGGAAAAAGGCCAGAAGGTGGTAGTGGTGGAAGACTTGATCTCCACCGCCGGAAGCGTCATCGACGCGGTAAACGCCCTGAGAGAAGAGGGGGCGGAGGTGCTGGGAGTAGCGAGCATATTTACTTACGGCATGGCTAAGGGCTTAGAAAGGCTCAGGGAAGCGGGAGTTAAGAACGTCTCCCTCACCAACTTCGACGTCATCGCGCAGGTGGCGGCCGACGAGGGCTATATCAAGCAGGAGGACATACAGCGGCTGATCAAGTTCAGAGACAACCCGTCCGACGAAAGCTGGATAAAATAAAAGGAGAAGCAAATGAGAAGTCTCATAAGCATATTGGATTTCACTGCCGAAGAACTGGATAGGCTCATAGATACGGCGATGGACATAATAGAAAATCCCGAAGAATACTCGCAGAAATGCAGAGGCAAGAAGCTTGCCACCCTGTTCTTCGAGCCGTCCACCAGAACAAGACTCAGCTTCGAGGCCGCCATGTACGAGCTTGGCGGCAACGTCATAGGGTTTTCGGAGGCGGCCAGCTCGTCTTCTTCAAAGGGAGAGAGCGTTGCAGATACAGCCAAGATAATAAGCTGCTACGCCGACGTCATAGCCATGCGACACCCTATGGAGGGGGCTCCTCTGGTAGCTTCGAGAAACGCCTCCATACCCGTAATAAACGCGGGAGACGGCGGCCACAACCACCCGACTCAGACTCTGGCAGACATACTTACCATTTACAGAGAGAAGGGAAGGCTGAACGATCTTACCATAGGCATGTGCGGCGACCTTAAATACGGCAGAACCGTTCACTCGCTGATAGAGGCCATGTCGGAGAGAAAGGGCATCAAGATAGTCCTCATCTCGCCTGACGAGCTGAGGCTGCCGGGCTACATCAAGAAAGACGTGATGGACAAGAAGGGCATGGAATATGAGGAGACAGGCTCCCTCGAGCAGGCGCTGCCGGGACTTGACGTATTATACATGACTCGCATCCAGAGAGAGAGGTTCGATAGCCTCGAAGAGTACGAGAGACTCAAGGACAGCTATATCCTCACGCCCGAAAAGCTGACTCACGCAGGCGAGAAGATGGCCATACTCCATCCGCTGCCGAGGGTGAACGAAATATCGGTGGCCGTGGACGACGACCCAAGGGCCTGCTATTTCAGGCAAGCTCTCAACGGCAAGTACATGAGGATGGCGCTGATACTCAAGCTTCTGTCCGAAGCAGAGAAGAATCCCCGCCCGGCCAAGGCGGCGGAAGAGGGGGTAATTTTCGGAGGCGATATGTGCTGCAAGAACCCCAAGTGCATAACCCGCACGGAACAGGAGCTGAAGCAGATGTTCAAGGCTGCCGGAGGCGGGGCCTACAGGTGCGTCTACTGCGAGCAGAAGGTAGACAGAGGATAATTTTCCGGACAGATAGAGAAATATGAGAAAGAAAATATATGAAAACCCCCTCGAATTACTTAAAATAAGCTGATCGAGGGGGATAAAGCCCACTCGCTATGACATAAACATGCATTTCGAGTGGGGTGAAATTTCCATATTGAGGCATAAAAAAGCATTTTTACTGCGAAATTTTACATTATATGTAATTTTGCAAAGGGAGTATACCCACTCGAATCAGTTTAAACATACATTTCGAGTGGGTTTTCATATACTCATTTCATTCAAAATATACTTTTCGAGTGGGATTTCAATCACTGATTTTTATTTTTAGGCCTGTAGACGATTATCACCATCGCTACGAAAAACCATGCAGGTAATACGGCCAGCCAAAGCGGCGTTTCTTTCATATCAGAAAACGATATCCATCTGTATATGATAATGACGACAAGAGCGATTACAGATATTAACGCAATCATCTTTTCTAATTTGCTGCCGAGATTCTTTCTGAAAAACGAAGTCTCTTTGCACCAGAAAAAGATACATAAGACGCTTGTCGTATCAACCGCTACGACAGGAGGTAGCGCTTTCGAATTATCTGCGAAATTCACCAGGGCTATCGTATATATTGAAGCTATGGCTATACACACCAATATACCCAAATATTTTTTTAAATTATTATTCATATTGGTTAACCTTGCATATTACATTTGTATGCAATTCCTGGAGTTTGTACTCCTCCATAGTTTCTTTGTGAATAAGCGGTAAAGTCATACTTCCATATAAATGTAAAGAGTGAAGGAACATATCCGCTTGTATAGTTTTTATGTGTATAAAATTTTCCTTTTACCGATAAAGCTCTGGTCGAAGAGTCTCTGGTTTGAAAATAATTATAGAGTGTTGTTCCTGAACTGGCTGCAAAACTAATTGCTGCTCCTGCAAGCCCTGCTAAATATCCTCCGAATATTGTAAGAAAACCTGACAGAGTGATGTCGGAAATTGCTTGTTTAAGAGGTATATCCTTAATGTTAAGAGTACTGTAATAGTGATTGTAATCTGATTCTTTACCGTAGTTCACATTATCCCTCCAATAAATAGATGCGCCTGCCATAGGCATAATTTCATTTGATTTTGAGATATATGCTGTGCTGTAATCATATTCCGTGTCAATAAGATTTCCGTCTAATAATATCTTACCATCATTTCTGATTTCGATTACGTCGAGGATGTCATCTTGTTTGATTTTCAGTTTAATTTTATTTGGAGTATTTTCAATTACGATAATCTCATTGATGATATCTTCGCATTGTACGGTGAACTTCGTTCTTTCTTCCCGATTTATTTGAACTTTTTCAGTCTCTATAATTTCTGCAAAATTTGTTATTCCTATATGATCTAAAACCTGTTCTTCGTTTAAAGTACTAAGTCTGTTGATGTCGGTATGCTCGTTACCTGCGTATACATATTGTATATGAAGACATAGCATGCAAATAATTAAAAGTAAAGAAGTAATTTTCTTATATGATGTTCTGTTTGACATATCATTCCCCTCCTTTAAATTTATGAAAACAACATAGAACTTTATTTAGTCGCCCCTCCTTTCAATTTATATTTTTTATAATATTATCATAATCGGAAATATTTGTCAACAATTTATCAATATCTGCTTTCACAGACGACGATCTTCTTTCATAAGTTAACAATAGCAGAATTTATGAAAGGAACTGTTTTTCCATGATAGGTTTAAATAGATTGAATATAGACGAGGAGGCCGTTGTAGCTAAGATAGGCGAAAAAAGCAGGCGGCTCAAGGATCTGGGACTCGTCGAGGGAACGAAAGTAAAATGTGTGCTGAGGAGCCCGCTGGGAGATCCTTACGCATATAAGATACGCGGGGCAGTGGTAGCCATAAGAAAAGAGGACGCATCGCAGATCATGGTGGAGGCGCCTATGCCATGAGAGAAGAAAAAATGATAGAAATAGTGCTGGCAGGCAATCCTAATGTAGGGAAGAGCACCATATTCAACTGTCTGACAGGAATGAAGCAGCATACAGGCAACTGGGCGGGCAAGACTGTAGCCAATGCAGAAGGCATATGGAAGACCGAGGATACTGCTGGGACAAAAGCCTTCATGAAAGATATAGGAATATCGCAGCGCGGAGCTGTAAACATAAAACTGATAGACGCTCCGGGATGTTATTCTCTTGCCGCTTCATCTATGGAAGAAGAAGTCGCCAGAGATCAGATCTGCGATCCGCAGGCAGACGGCGTCATCGTAGTGTGCGACGGTACTTGCCTTGAGAGAAATCTGATTTTAGTTCTGCAGATACTAAAGCACAGGAACGACGTAGTAATCTGCATAAATCTTATGGATCAGGTCAGAAAAAGAGGTCTTGCCATAGATACGAAGAAACTCTCTCAAATACTCGGAGTACAGGTGGTGAGTACAGAATCTTCCGAGAAGAAATTGATAAAGAAAAATCTGAGTGACGCTGTCATAAAGCTTACAGAAAGAGAAGGAACATATGAGAGAACTTCCGGTTATGATCCTGATCTTCTGAAAGATCCGGATGAAATAGCCGCGCAGGCTCAGGAGATCGCAGCCGGCGTAGTCATAAGGGATAATGAGAAGGAAGATACCAGCATAAAGATAGACAGGGCGCTGACCAATCCGGTAGTGGGATTTCCCATAATGGCGATGATGTTTCTGATTATCTTCTGGCTGACGGTGCAGGGCGCCAATTATCCGTCCGATATTCTGAGCAGAGCTCTGTTTTCTTTAGAAGAACCGTTTCACAGCGGTCTTGCAGATCTGGGCATACCGATCGGCATTTGCGATATGCTGGCGTATGGAATGTACAGAGTACTTGCATGGGTAGTATCTGTGATGCTGCCTCCTATGGCTATCTTCTTTCCGCTCTTTACGCTGCTGGAGGATTGGGGATTTCTGCCGAGAATAGCCTTTAACCTGGACCGATGCTTTAAATGCTGCAAAGCGTGCGGAAAGCAGGCGCTGACCATGTGCATGGGACTTGGATGCAATGCGTCGGCAGTAGTAGGATGCAGAATAATAGATTCTAAGAGAGAAAGGCTCCTGGCTATGATAACCAATTCTCTGATACCGTGCAACGGCAGATTTCCTCTCCTGATAGCAGTCATCACCATGTTCTTCGCAGCAGAATCAGGGTGGAAAGGAGCAGCAATCCTGACCTTAGCCATCATGCTTGGTATAGGAGCCACCTTTCTGGCTACGAGAGTATTGTCTCAGACGCTTTTAAAGGGCATGCCGTCGTCGTTTACGCTGGAATTGCCTCCCTACCGAAAACCGGAGATAGGAAAGGTCATAGTCAGATCCATAATGGACAGAACTCTTTTCGTGCTGGCAAGAGCAGTGGCCGTGGCCGCTCCCGCCGGCCTGATCATATGGATCTTAGCCAATGTAACAGTGGGAGATATGAGTCTTATAGCTCACCTGTCTTCATTCCTCGACCCCGTAGGCAGATTTATGGGTCTTGACGGCGTGATACTGGCCGCTTTTATATTAGGTATACCGGCCAACGAGATAGTCCTTCCTATAGCGATGATGATCTATATGAGCACAGGAACTTTAGGAGAGGTCAGCGACCTGAACTTTTTCCATCAGTTGCTTATGGATAACGGATGGACCATGCTGACAGCCGTAAATATGATAATCTTTTCTCTGATGCACTGGCCTTGCGCTACGACGCTTCTGTCTATAAAAAAAGAGTCGGGAAGCTATGGCTGGACGGCGGTTTCCTTCTTGGTTCCTATGATAATGGGGACGGTGATTTGTTCCTTCACTGCCTGCATATATAGATTTTTCTTGTAAAGAACGTAAAAAGATTGTAAAATATTATCGAATAAATTACGAATGTTTTTGGCGTGCAGGCATGGGATTCCTCTGCGGGCTGAAGACGAGGGGGAAAACATGAAGAGAAACCTGATCATCCTTAACCCGTGTTCGGGAAAGAAGAGAGCCAACAGATATCTGACGGATATAGTAGATCTCTTTACTAAGGAAGGATACATGTCTACCGTATTGACTACTACGGCCAGGGGGGACGGAACTTTATATGCGGCTCAATATGCCGGGGACTTCGATCTGATAACGTGTATAGGAGGAGACGGAACTTTTAACGAAGTGGTTTCGGGACTTCTCGAAAATGATAAAAAGGTGCCTATAGGATATATCCCCGCAGGAAGCACCAATGATTTTGCCAGCAGTCTGGGGCTGTCGAGCGATATAATGAAGGCGGCGCAGGATATAGTAAAGGGAGAAGCCATATCTTTGGATATAGGAAGTTTTAACGGGAGAAAATTTTCTTACGTGGCCTCTTTCGGAGCTTTTACTCAGACTTCTTACAGTACTCCGCAGAGCGTTAAGAATATGCTGGGGCATCTGGCATATATACTGGAGGGAGTTACCAGCCTCACATCCATAAAGCCTCAGCATCTTAAGATAGAGGCAGGGGGAGCAGTATATGAGGGCGACTATATATTCGGGGCTGTCAGTAATTCCACATCTCTTGCCGGCATACTTACGCTGAATCCAAGATATGTGGATATGGGAGACGGGTTGTTTGAACTTCTGCTGGTAAATATGCCAAAGAATCTTATAGAACTTACGGAGACCATATATGTGCTCTCCACTCAGAAATATGAATCCGATAAGCTGACTTTCATAAATTCCGGGGAATTCAAAGTCTGGGCCAGCGAAGATATGGCCTGGTCCCTTGATGGTGAATATCAGCAGGGGTGCGGAGAGATCGTCATATCCAACCTTCATCACGCTATAGATCTGATAGCCGATAACGGAAAAGAATAGCAGGTGAACCTCGTGAACAATTTTTTGATGATCGCTTTTCTGTTCTTCATCGGTTCGCTGCTTGGATGGGGACTGGAAGTGATGTACAGACGGTTTTCTCCTGCCAATAAGGAGAGAAGATGGATCAACCCCGGATTCATGATAGGACCTTACCTGCCCCTCTACGGCTTTGGACTCACTGCCTTATATCTGCTTGCGGGACTTGAAGATACGGCTCTGATTTCGGAGGTGACGGCGGGCAGCAAGATCGCGCTGTTCGTAGTCATGGCTCTCGTGATGACGGCCATGGAATATGTGGCCGGACTCATATTCATAAAAGGCATGAAAGTAAAGCTGTGGGATTATTCAAAAGAAAAATTTAATTTTCAGGGGATAATATGCCTGAGATTTTCCATATACTGGGCGCTCCTGGGAGCGGTATACTATTTTCTGATACACCCATATGTGGCTGGCGCTCTCGAATGGTTTTCTCATAATATAGCGTTCTCTTTTATAGTAGGCATGTTTTACGGCATAATGTCGGTGGATTTAGTATACTCGCTGGGCGTGGTGTCTAAGATACGCAAGTTTGCGGTCGACAACAAGATCATGGTGAGATATGAGGAACTCAAGCTTCAGATAAGGAAGAATGCAATAGAGGCCGCCGGAAAGAATCACTGGTTCCTTCAGTTTAAATCCGACGTTCCTCTCATTGAACATCTGAAACAATATATAGAACTCAACAAGCTGTTCAGAAACAGGGATGAAAAGTAGAGAAATTTCCGATTATCTCAGATAAAAATAAAAACACCGATCTCATTTATGAAGATCGGTGTTTTTGATCTTTTTATGTAATTACTATTTATCCTCGTCGATAGAATCACAGGCCAGAATCTTGCAGATACCGGTGGTATTCTTATTATATTCTGTGAGCAGTTTTTCCAGATGTTCTTTGCCTGTCTCTTCGAGATGATAATATACTCTCGTACGTCTCTTGCCGACCTGTACTTCTCTGTCTGAGATGTATTTGTTTCCCAGAAGCTTGTACAATGTAGGATAAAGCGTACTTTCGGTGATACCGATATTGCCTTCGGATAATTTTTCCACCAGCGAAGTAATTTCATAACCATAGAGATCTTTTTTGTTCAAGAGGAACAGGATTATCATCTCCACGGTACCCATTTTAAAGTTACTGCGATTTTTTGTCATTGTCTTGTCACTCCCTTTGCTGTCTTATTTACCTCAATTATAACAAATATATTATAAAATGCAATATAATATTAGCAATTATCCAAAAAATTCACAGTATCTTCTTATTTTTACGGCAAATGACGGATGCCTCTGGACCTGATGATGTCGGGACCATAGAACAATGTTGATGAAATACGGTCGGCCTCCGTTTCCAGCAGAACATAGCCGTACGTGCCTTTGACGCCGCCTGCGCTTCTGAGTATTTTTATTCCACTGAATTCCTCAGCCGCAAGAAGCCGTTCTACGGCCTGTGCCTTTACGAAGAGAGCGATGCGGCCTTTATCTTCTATAGGACCCATGTCTACCGCCGGGAAGTTGACGGAATTTCTGATGTTTCCGTTTTCAAAGAAGTCCATCATCTGCTCTACAGCCATGGAAGCGCAGTTGTCTTCTGCTTCTGCCGTAGATGCGCCGAGATGAGGGAGCAGTATGACCTTATCTTTTCCCACCAGAGAGTCGTTTGGAAAATCGGTGACATAGCCGGCCAGACGGCCGTCTTCCAATGCTTTCAAGAGATCGGATTCATTTACAAGCTTATCTCTGGAAAAGTTGAGGAGCACAGATGAATCCTTCATCAGGGAAAACAGCTGGTCGTTAAACATTCCTTTAGTCGAATCGGAAGCCGGAACGTGGATGGTGACGTAATCGCACAGAGGAAGCAGATCTTTAAGATCGCTATATATGGCGACTCCTTCCATATCTCCTTTGAAATAAGGATCGTAGCCGGCGATGTTCATTCCCAGGGCATGGGCTGAGCTTGCTACTTTTCTGCCTATGGCTCCAAGGCCTACTACTCCGAGGGTCTTGCCTGAAATCTCTCTGCCGGCAAACTGAGACTTGCCTTTTTCTACGGCGGCGCTGACGTTCTCAGTCAGGGAAGAGGCCCATGACAAAGCTCTTGGGATATTTCTCGCCGAGAGAAGAAGGCCGGCCAATACCAGCTCTTTTACAGCGTTAGCATTGGCTCCCGGGGTATTGAATACCACGATGCCTTTCTCGGCGCACCGATCCAGCGGAATGTTGTTTACTCCTGCGCCGGCTCTGGCTATAGCTTCCAGATTTTCTGATAATTCCATGGAATTCATGTCCTGGCTCCTCACCAGTATGCCTTTAGCTTCTTCTATGGTATCGGTGAGAGCATACCGGTCGCTCAACAGGGAAAGGCCTGTTTTGGAAATCTTGTTCAGTGTTGCGATGTTTATGTACATGGCGCCTCCTATTTTTAAGTGGATTTTTTTATGTTATATATGAAGTATATCACTTTACTCGAGTGAGGTAAAGTGGTACAATATATGTAAATTTTTTTAATCGGAGGTTCATATGACAGATTACAACAGAGTATATAATTTTTCCGCAGGCCCATCGGTATTGCCGCTGCCGGTCTTAGAGAAAGTGAGAGACGACTTGCTCAATTATCAGGGGAGCGGTCAGTCTGTGATGGAAATGAGCCACCGTTCGGCTGAATTTAAAAAGATAATACAAGAGGCAGAAGCAGATCTGAGAGACCTGATGAACATACCGGATAATTACAAGGTGTTGTTTTTACAGGGCGGAGGAACTCTCCAGTTTTCTATGATCCCTCTGAATCTCCTGAGAAAAAGCGGTAAAGCCGATTACGCTATAACGGGATCGTGGGCTAAAAAAGCCTATAAAGAGGCCTGCCGTTTCGGCGATATAAATGTGATAGCCTCCTCCGAGAAGGACACCTTCACATGGGTGCCTAAGTTCGGCAGAGACGACGTCAGAAGCGATGCGGACTATGTCTACATAACTACCAATAACACCATCTACGGAACGGCATATAACTATGTTCCCGAGACAGGAGATATTCCTCTGATAGCCGATATGTCCTCCAACATATTGTCTCAGCAGATAGATGTGAGCAAGTTCGGGATCATCTGGGCAGGAGCGCAGAAGAACATAGGCCCTGCGGGAGTCACCATAGCCATAGTGAGAGAAGACCTGATCGGATATGCCGGAGAAAAATGCCCGGGCTACCTCGATTATAAGATACATGCCGACAATGATTCGATGTATAATACTCCTCCTTGCTTCGCTATATACGTAGCGGGAGAAGTATTCAAACATATCAAGGCCACAGGCGGACTTGAGGCCATGGAAAGACGCAACAGAGAAAAGGCGAAGATGCTCTATGATTATATAGACGCCAGCAGCCTGTACAAAAACCCTGCGGCTCTCGAAGACCGTTCTATCATGAACGTGGTATTCGTAACAGGAGACGCAGATCTGGATAAAAAGTTTGTGGCAGAGGCAAAGGCGGCCGGACTGGTCAACCTGGGAGGTCATCGCTCCATAGGCGGCATGAGGGCCAGCATATACAACGCCATGCCGAAAGAGGGCATAGAGGCTCTCATAGCGTTCATGAAAAAGTTTGAAGAAGAAAATAAATAGCTGATGAGATAATAGGAGACGAGTTTATGAAGTATTTGATAGTAGTGCCGGACGGCGCGGGGGATGATCCTGTAAAAGAACTTGACGGAAAGACTCCGCTTGAGGTGGCGGATATTCCGTGTATAGACGCTCTTGCGGCCAGGGGAGAAGTAGGCACTTGCCGCACGGTGCCCGAGGGCATAAGCCCCGGAAGCGATTCTGCAAATCTTTCGGTGATGGGATATGATCCGAGAGTTTACCTGACGGGCAGATCATCGCTGGAGGCGGCGTCCATAGGAATAGACATGAAAGATACGGACGTTTCTTTCCGTGTAAACCTGATAACGCTGGAACCTTCCGCTTCGGGAGAATACGATGATTTTATAATAAAAGATCACTCTGCCGGCGATATCACCACTGAGGAGGCAGACCAGCTTTTAGAGTGTATAAGAGAGGCTTTTTCGAAAGAGAACATCAGCTTATATACGGGGACTCAGTATCGCCACTGCATGATCATAGGCGAGGGTGATATAGAGTGCAGCTTCACTCCTCCTCACGACGTCCTCGACAGGCGGGCCGGAGATTATCTTCCCAAGGGCAGAGACGAGAAGTTCTTCACGGATATGATGAGAAAGAGTTATGAGATTCTCAAAGATCATCCTGTAAATAAGTCGCGCCGGGAGAGGGGTCTTAATCCCGCCAACAGCATATGGATATGGGGACAGGGAACGAGACCTGCGCTTCCGAACTTCAACAAAAAATACGGGGTGGAAGGAAGCGTGATATCTGCAGTAGACCTGATAAAAGGAATAGGTATATTCGCAGGTCTCGAAGTGTTAGAAGTACAAGGAGCCACCGGAAACATAGACACTAATTTTGAGGGCAAGGCGGAAGCCGCCATAGACGCTTATAAAAGAGGCAAGAACTTCGTATACATACATATGGAGGGCACCGACGAGTGTTCCCATCAGGGAGATCTGCAGGGCAAGATAAGATGCGCAGAATATATAGACAGCCGAGCGGTAAGACCGATAGTAGATTATCTGAGAGGAACAGGAGAGAGATTCAAGGTGCTGGTGGTTCCCGATCACAGGACTCCTCTTTCTATACGTACTCACAGCTCAGACCCGGTATCCTATGTAATATACGACAGCGGAGACGAAAAGCCTTTAGATGAAAGCAGACAGTTCAACGAAAGATCCGCTTATGCGGCCGGCAACCATTTTGAAGACGGCTATAAGATGACAGATTATTTTTTCGGTAAATGAGCATGAGGAACAGATTTTTTGCAAGAGTGATGGCGGCCGTTTTGATATGCGCCTCCTTTGTTCCTTTAAATATTGCGCTGGCTGAAGAGAAGGAACAGTCCGGACCGGATATAACTGCTGAAGCAGCTGTAATATATGCGGGAGATACGGGAGAGATAATCTGGAGCAAAAATGCGGATCAGCAGATGGAGCCTGCCAGCATAACTAAACTGATGACTTGCCTCTTAGCTGCCGAGAGGCTGGATCTCGGCCAGGAGATAGAGATAACCAAAGAGGCTACAGACGTCATACCAACCAAGATGTATCTGCAGGTAGGGGAAAAGATAACAGTAGAGGAACTGCTCTATGCGGCGCTCCTTCAGTCCGCCAACGATGCGGCCAATGCCCTGGCTATAGCGGTAGCGGGGTCGATAGAAGACTTCGCAGTTTTGATGAATGAGAGAGCGGCATCTCTTGGATGTTCTTCTACTAATTTTGTCACCCCCAGCGGCCTACCTGCCGAGGGGCACGTTTCTACTGCGACTGATCTGGCAGTGATCTCTAAGGCGGCTTTGGATAACGAGACGGTCAGAAAGATCGCCGGCACGACAGAACACACCATTCCTGCCACTAACATGTATCAGGAGCGACAACTGAAGAATTTCAATATGTTTTTGGACGGAGGCGAAAGAGAAGTCGACGGACAGGTCATGACAGTAGAAAAATATGAAGGAGTATTCGGGGGAAAGACTGGAAGCCTCAGCAAAGAGTACTGCACTATGGCCACAGGTTTGGACTGCGACGGAATAGAAGTCTATACGGTGATAATGGGGACAGATATGGATTCCAGATTCGCAGATATGAAGACTCTGATGGATTATGCCAAGGCTAATATTTCAAAGTATACCGCCTTTGAAAAGGGAGACGCCTTCGGGAAAGTCAAGCTTAAGGGAGGGGCGGTGAACAAAGTCAGAGCCATAGCCTCTGAAGCAGGCCTTGTAAATCTTCCGGATGGAGCCTCGGCGTCACTGGTAACTACTGAATGTGTATACACGGATAACCTGACGGCGCCCATCGAGAAAGGTCAAAAAGTAGGAGTAGTAGAGATCTATATAGCGGGAGACCTCTACAGGACTGTAGATTTAGTCGCAGCATCGGATATATCTGAAGGCTGGTTCTTATCGGACTTTGGCATCTCTAACCTTCAGACGGTGATAATAGGGGCGGTTCTGTTCATCGTGATAGTATTTGCCATCACGATTCTCGTTTTAAGAGCGCATAATAAGCGCAGGAGATCTGCGCGCCGAAAGGCCAAGCTGGCGGAGGAGGCCAGACTGCGCCTTGAAAGGGAAGAAGATCTCAGAAAGAGAAATTGGAATTTCTAAATGTTTGATATCAAAGAAAACTTAAAAAAACTCCCGGATTCTCCGGGAGTTTATATGCATAAGGACAGGCTGGGACAGGTCATCTATGTGGGGAAAGCCATATCTCTGAGAAACAGAGTACGTCAGTATTTTCAGAGCGCAGCCGGTCAGAATCCCAAAGTCAGAGCCATGGTGAGCCATATAGCCGAGTTTGAGTATATAACTTGCCAGACCGAGATGGAGGCTCTCATCTTAGAGTGCAATCTCATAAAAAAATATGCGCCTAAGTATAACGTTCTTCTCAGAGACGATAAGACTTACCCGTATATAAAAGTGACTCTGCAGGAGGAATTTCCCCGCGTGGTAAAGACGCGCATCATAAAAAAAGACGGAAGCAAATATTTTGGGCCTTACAGCGACGCCGGGGCTGTCAGCGATATAATAGATCTTCTCAACAGAATATACAGACTGAAACGATGCGCAGCTGTAAAATTTCCACAGGGACACAGACCATGTCTCAATTATCACATACAGGACTGCCGCGGTGTATGCGCCGGAAAAACAGGCAGAGATGAGTATATGCAATGTATAGAAAGCGTCATAGATTTTCTTTCTGGTAAGCAGAAAAAGATTCTGGACTATCTGGAGGGCAAGATGAGAGAGGCATCTGAGAAGATGGACTACGAAGAGGCCGCCTCATACAGAGATTATATATCGGCAGTTAAGACTCTCAACGAAACTCAGAGAGTAACTATGACCGACGGAAAAGATATGGATGTGATAATACCTGTAGGCAAGGGTGAAAATACATCTATAGCAGTCTTTCCGGTCAGAGACGGAAAGCTCAGCGGAAGGGAGACTTTCGCCATGCGCGCTGAGGGAGAAGACGATTACGACAGCCTGGTGGGGCAGTTCATAAAACAGTATTACAGTCAGTGGTCGTCTATTCCGCCTGAGCTCATACTGGCAAGACCTTTAAAGGAAGCTCAGCTCATCGAGGAATATCTGAGGAGCCTCAAAGAAGGCCGGAGAGTCCATATATATGTCCCTAAAAGAGGTCCTAAGAAAGCTCTTCTGGATATGGTCGTAAGAGATACGGAAGAGATGAATAAGAATATAGAAGACAGGCTTAAAAACGCAAGAGAAAAGGAGAATAACCTGCTGGGCAAATTATCAGCTATACTGGGAGAAAAAAGAGAACGCTACAGAGTTGAATCCTATGATATCTCGAATACCAACGGCGTAGACACCGTAGGAGCTATGGTGGTATTTGAAAATCTCAAGCCTGTGAAGAAAGCTTACAGAAGATTCAAGATAAAGACGGTGGAGGGTCCCAACGATTATGCCGCCCTGCAGGAAATGCTCTACAGGAGGTTTAAGCGCGCGCAGTCGGGCGATCCGGGATTTGCGGTATTGCCTGATCTGATATTGATGGACGGAGGCATAGGGCAGGTTACTTCTGCTGAAAAAGTCCTGAAAGCCATGGGAGTACAGATCCCTGTCTTGGGAATGGCTAAAGATGACAGCCACAGGACGAGAGCTCTCGTAAACGGAAGAGGGGACGAGTTCGACTTGTCGAGAGATCCTGTACTGTTTCGATACTGCGGAAGGATTCAGGAGGAAGTTCACAGGTTTGCGATAGAGTATCACAGAAACCTGCGGGGCAAAAATTCCATAGGATCGGCTCTGGACAATATACAGGGCATCGGGCCTGCCAAACGCAACGCTCTGCTGGCTCACTTCGATTCCATAGAAGAGATAAAGAAAGCTTCAGAAGAAGAACTTACCGAGGTGCGGGGCATCACACTGCAAAACGCAGAATCGATAAAGGAATACTTTGCCAGTCAGACGCCTCATTAGATGAAGTGTCTGGCTTTATCTGCGCCAGCCGCGCCCATTTCTCATTCAGGTAAATTTTAGTTGCTTCAATATGCTTACATGTGATATAGTAAGCGTAGGAGATAATTCACTTAGCGGAGGAACAAAAATGACAGACGAAAAAAAGACTCCTGAAATCGAAGAGGCTGATTTTATCACTCTTGAGTTTGATGACGGAGTAGAAGTTGAATGTGAGATTATGGGAGTGTTTGAATATGACGGCAAAGAGTATATCGCTCTTATACCTGACGATGACACCGACGATGTTTATATCTACGGCTATAAAGAAGTCGGCGAAGACGAATTTGAACTTGTGGACATCGACGACGACGCAGAATTTGAAAAGGTAGTCGCCGAATTCGATAAGATCATGGAAGCATAAACTCATAAAAACACCCCGCCTGAAGCGGGGTTTTTAACTGTATACCCCGAGTGAGCAGGATCCGGGGCGATTGGAGGAACGTATGGAAAAATATGATATAATCATAGCCGGAGCCGGAGCCGGTGGAGTGTTCATGGCATATGAACTTACCAAGCTGGGTTTTGGCGGAAAAATACTCATGATAGATAAGGGAGCGCCTCTTGAAAAGAGACAGTGCCCTATAAAGAAGGGACTCACCCCTGCCTGCATCAAATGCAGTCCCTGTCACATAATGAACGGTTATGGGGGAGCGGGCACTCTTTCTGACGGAAAGTATAATATAACTACCGAATTCGGAGGCAATCTTCACAATTATGTGGGAAGGGAGACGGCTATAGAGCTGATGGAGTATGTGGACAGCGTACTTTGCAGCATGGGAGGCTCTGAGGCGAAACTCTATGATACCGACTCGGCTCTCAAGACAAAAGCTCTCCAATACGATCTTCATCTTTTAGGGGCCAAAGTAAGGCATCTTGGAACCGACAGAAATGTAGAGATATTGGGAAGAATATTCGACTATATCTCGGGAACCATAGAAACAAAGTTCTTTACAGCTCTCACTAAAGTGGAAAAGATGGAGGATGGTTTCAGAGTTTCAACTTCTAAGGGAGAAGAATTCTTTTGCAGAGATCTCGTCTTGGCCGCAGGCCGGTCCGGATCCAAATGGATAAGCTCCGTATGCGATGATCTTGGTATAAAACAGAAGAAAAACAGAGTGGATATCGGCGTTCGGGTAGAACTTCCGGCTGAGATATTTAAGCATATAACCGATGTGGTATACGAAAGCAAATTTGTGTATCAGACCGATAAATACAACGACCTGGTGAGAACTTTCTGCATGAATCCCTATGGCGAGGTGGTAGCCGAAAATACCAACGGTATAGTTACCGTAAACGGACACAGCTATGCTGACCCGTCTCTCAGGACGGAAAACACCAATTTTGCCCTTTTGGTGTCCAACACCTTTACGGAGCCTTTTGAAGACAGCAATGAGTACGGAGAGTCTATAGCCAGACTGTCCAACATGCTGGGAGGAGGAGTCCTTCTCCAGAGATTTGGCGATCTTGTAAAGGGAAGACGCAGTAGCGAAAGAAGAATGGAAAAGTGCTTTACGAGGCCTACGCTGAAAGCTACTCCTGGCGATCTTAGCCTAGTTATTCCAAAGAGACAGCTGGACGATATAATAGAAATGATCTACGCTCTGGACAAGATTGCTCCCGGTACAGCCAACGAAGATACTCTGCTTTATGGAGTAGAAGTGAAATTCTACAATATGAAAGTGGACGTAGATAGAGATCTGGGTACCGGCATCAGCGGATTATATGCCATAGGCGACGGATCGGGAGTAACACATTCTCTGTCTCAGGCTTCTGCCAGCGGAGTGTATGTAGCGCGGAAGCTCAATGAAAAATATTCGAGATTTTAAAGGATTTTATCAGATACATGAGGAGGAAACAGATATGAGTGAACATTATAAATTTTTTCAGAACAAAGAATGTGAGTATTTTCCTTGCCACAAGGTCAAAAATACAGAAAACTTTAACTGCCTGTTCTGTTACTGCCCGCTGTACGCGCTGGGCGATAAGTGCGGAGGCAATTTTAAATATATAGAGGGCGGTATAAAAGACTGTTCGGGCTGTCTCTTGCCTCACAGCCCTAAGGGATACGACTATATAATATCCAAATACGGAGAAATACTGGAACTGGCAAAAAAGAAGTAGCATCTCTGTCATCATTTGAGCCTTCATTTCATATCCTAATCAGATAGGCATTGAAAGGAGGCTCTTTAATTTGTTTTTGATAATAGTCGGAACAGGCGCCATGGGAAATATTCTAAGAGAATGTGCAGAAAGGGACGGCGCTTTTGACAGGATAGAGATGGTAGAACCCACTGATAAAAACTGGCCGGAAGAAAAGGCCGATCTGATAATAGATTTCAGCCACCCTAAGGCTATAAAAGATATATATGAATACTGCAGAGACGCCGGCGGCAACATACCGGTAGTCATAGGAACTACGGGCCAGAGCAGCGAGGAAGAAGAACTCATCAAAATGCTCACTAAGATCTGCCCCGTCGACAGGCGCACTAATTTTTCAAGAGGCATCGGCGCTTTAAACGAGATCGCTCCGTTTGCGATGAATATGCTTGAAGGGTGCGATATAGGTATAGAAGAGATACATCATAACAAAAAGATAGATTCCCCCAGCGGCACGGCTAAGACGCTCTGCAATATACTGGATATTCCATATGAAAAGGCTACGAGCCACCGTCTTGGCAGTATGTTCGGACAGCATAAGATATATTTTGCTTTAGAAGACGAGGTGCTGGAAATCACTCATACTGCATATTCAAAAAAGATATTTGCCATGGGAGCCATAGAGGCAGGCAAAAAGATGGCCGGCATTTAAGCATATAAGATTTGCTTCTTTGACATGAGCTTTAAGGATGTCTTGAATATCCGGGACATATAATCCGAGGTATGAAAGACGTCTTTTTTATTGCAGATAGGTCTTTGCAGCTAAAGTACTTGCTTATTCGTCCAAATATGCTAAAATAGATTAAAACATACCAGAATATAACAAATAATGTATAAATGTTGTACGGAGAGAAGACGATGGAAGTAGAACTGAAATTCCTCATAGAAGATAAACTGGCGCAGGAAAGGATATTGAAGGACAGACATCTTGCGAAAATAAAAGATGAAGGGTCAGAAGAGGAGATTGAGCTTAAAGCTACTTATCTCGATACGGAAGATATGGATCTGTGCAAAAGAAAGATGGCTTTCAGAGTCAGGCTTGAGAACGGAAGCCCCATAGCTACTTTAAAATGGGGCGGGGAAGCCACAGACGGTCTCCACGTTAGAGGAGAACTCAACGTCCCCGTAGACGAATCATATATGCGACATCCGAAGACGGACATATTCAGAGGAAGCGAAATGTACGGCGATATAGAAGCTGCCGTAGGGGACAAGCTTCTGAAACCGATAATGAATATAGATTGCCTGAGAAGGCAGGTTTCCGTAGATACAGGCAAGAGCATAAGCGTGGTGTCTTTAGATATAGGAACCATTCTTACAGACACGGCAACGGCGCCGATAACAGAACTCGAGATAGAGCTGTATTCGGGAGACGAGGACGATATGATATCTCTGGGAAGAGAACTGGCGTCCAAATATAATCTGATACCTGAAAATAAGAGTAAATTCCAGCGTGGGCTGGAACTATTAGGCGTTATAGAATAAATCCGCAGCCCATGAGATGCTCAGACATTCAGCAGTCTCATGAGGTCTTCTGCGGAAACATCCATCCTTGCTGCTGTCTGCTCAATGGTCATGCTCTTTCGTATCAGCAGAGGACGCCGGCGGCCTGAAGATCTTTGCGGGAAAGAGAAGCGAAGGGAATCACAGGCGATGGATTTGGTATGTGGCGGGAGAGGATTTTCTCCATCCATATCATGTTGTACCAGCGGCCGAATTTATACCCGCACTGATGAAATTCTCCTACCCATGAAAATCCCATATGCTGGTGGAACAAAAAACTGTCCTTGTTAAGATATTCATCTTCGAACTGGGGATATCCTATACACGCGTTGAGGTTTATTATATTCTGTATTTGCGATATTTTCTCCAAAGCCTGATATAATAATCTGCCGGCGCCCAGCCTCCTTTTACTCTTTTCCAGATAGATGGCAGTTTCACAGGACCACTGATAAGCAGCCCTTCCGACAAAAGGGCCGGTATAGGCGTACCCGATGATTTCTCTGTCTTTAACTGCCGCTATATAAGGATATCTTAAGGATGTGTTTCTTATTTTGCTTTTGAATTCCTGCATGCAGGGCAGGTCATACTCGAAAGTTATAGCGGTGTTTTTTACGTAATATTCATACATTGCGAGAATCTCTTTGTCCTCATCTTCTGCAACTATTCTCAGATAAGTATCGCTCATAGATCTAAGCCTCCCGTCTATAATACGTCGTCAAAAATTCTCGGAAAGGCTTCGAATTTTGAGAAAGCCGAGACTTGCAAGCGCTGCAAACTCTTCAAACTCTTTAAACTGCCACCCCTTAACGGTGGATTTTTCAGCAATTTTTACAGCGTATCCAACTGTCATATCAAGAGAAAGGGTGAGTTTCAACAAAAAATATGAAAAATTTTGTTGGCTAAAGGACTATTTTAATAAATGAAGCCTGTTTTTTAAAAAAAACAACTAAAAATCACCTAAATAACCGTAAATAAACAAAAATTGCCCGGCAATATACTTTACTTTAAGGCGATTTAGAGGTATAATATTAATAATTGTCCGTTGTTTGTACGGAATTTAGGAGGATGGAATTTAATGAAAGCAACATTTATCTCAAGAGAAAAGAACGATGTTAAATTTACAATGGAATTTACTGCAGAAGAATTTGAAAACGCACAGATAAAAGCGTATCAGAGGACTAAAGATCAGTTCCAGATCGACGGATTCAGAAAGGGAAAAGCGCCCAGAAGCATTATCGAAAAGCGTTACGGCGAGGGAGTCTTCTTCGAAGAGGCGATAGACGAGCTTTTCAACGAGCATTACGGAAAAGCCTTAGCAGAACTTGAACTTGAAGTCATAGACAGCCCTGCTGCTGAGTTCAGCAAGATAGCTAAGGGAGAAGGTTTTACGGCTACTATTACAGTCCCTTGCTATCCTATAGTTGAAGTCAAAGATTATAAGGGCGTAGAAATAAAGAAAGTTACAAACAGAGTCAAAAAAGAAGACGTAGACAAGGAGATCGAAGCTCTCCAGAAGAGAAACGCCAGAATGATATTGGTAGAAAGACCTGCACAGGAAGGCGACACTGTTCTCCTGGATTACTCGGGCTTTGTGGGAGATGAGCAATTCGAGGGCGGCACCGCAGAACGCCAGGAGCTGAAGCTGGGTTCGGGCATGTTTATTCCGGGATTCGAGGAACAGCTGATAGGCGCAACTCCGGGAGAGAAGAAAGACGTAATCGTTGTCTTCCCTGAAGAATATCACGCTAAAGATCTGGCTGGAAAAGAAGCCGTGTTCCACTGTCTCGTACATGAGATAAAAGAAGAACAGCTGCCTGAACTGGATGATGAATTTGCTAAAGATGTAAGCGAATATGATACTTTAGAGGAATTAAAAAAGGCAACTAAGGAAAGACTACAGAAGTACGCAAAGGCAGGGGCGGAGACTCAGATGCAGGACGCAGCCTTAGCCAAGGTAGTCGAAGCCAACGAAATCGACATACCGCAGGTGATGATTCAGGACGAGATGGACAGAATGACTCAGGAACTGGATCAGCAGCTTCGCTATCAGGGCATGTCCGTAAATCAGTATCTCGAATTCGTAGGTAAGGATCTGGCTTCTTTCAGAGAAGAATTAAAGCCTGATGCACAGAGACAGGTCAAGACCAGAATGATCCTCACCGGAATTGCCGAAGCGGAAAAGATAGAAGTTTCCAAGGACGAGATGGAAGAAGAACTGAAAGTTATGGCTATTCAGTATCAGACTACAGCCGATAAGCTCAAAGAGATGATCGGCGTAGAGAACCTTACGTTCCTTGAAAAGGACTTAAAAGTTAAGAAGGCAATACAGCTGATCTACGACAACGCGCAGATCAAATAATCGCCTGTAAAGAGAAAGGGGTATAACGATGGCTTTAGTACCGTATGTAATTGAACAGACTTCAAGAGGAGAGCGCTCTTACGATATCTATTCGAGACTTCTCAAGGACAGGATAATCTTTTTGGGAGAGGAGATAGACGACCATGTGGCCAGCGTGGTAGTGGCTCAGCTCTTGTTCCTGGAGGCAGAAGATCCGGAAAAGGATATATGCATCTATATCAACAGCCCGGGAGGTTCCGTCACTGCAGGAATGGCCATTTACGATACGATGCAGTACATTAAACCTGATGTATCCACCATCTGCGTAGGACTTGCGGCAAGTATGGGCGCTTTTCTTCTGTCATCGGGAACCAAGGGAAAGAGAATGGCTCTTCCCAATGCCGAAATAATGATTCATCAGCCCTTAGGAGGGGTAAAAGGTCAAGCAGAGGATATAAAAATCCATGCTGACTGGATCCTCAAGACCAGAGAAAAACTCAACAGGATAATGGCTGAAAACTCTGGCCAGCCTTTAGAGAAGGTTCAGGTGGATACTGACAGAGACAACTTTATGAGCGCCGATGAAGCAGCGAGCTACGGACTCATAGATAAAGTGATAACATCCAGATAATAGGGGGAAATTATTTAATGAGCAAATATGACGAGAACAAGCAGCTCAGATGTTCCTTCTGCGGAAAACCTCAGAGCCAGGTCACTCGCTTAGTGGCCGGTCCGGGAGTATACATCTGCGACGAATGTATACAGGTTTGCCTCGACATCATAAACGACGGGATGCAGAGTGAACAGATGCCTGACAGCGGAGAAAAGGTATACAAACTTCCTAAACCTAAGGAAATCTCCGAGATCTTGTCTGAATATGTGATAGAACAGGATAGGGCAAAGAAGGCTTTAGCCGTAGCTGTGTATAATCATTACAAGAGAATAAACGGCAAGAAAACAGCTGAAGAAGACGGCGTAGAACTGCAGAAGAGCAATATCGTGATGATAGGACCGACGGGTTCGGGAAAGACTCTTCTGGCCCAGACGCTGGCTAAGATACTCGATGTTCCGTTTGCCATCGCAGACGCCACTGCGCTGACAGAGGCCGGATATGTGGGAGAAGACGTGGAAAACATCCTTCTCAAGCTTCTTCAGGCTGCGGATTATGACGTGGAAAAGGCTCAGAAGGGAATAATCTACGTCGACGAAATAGATAAGATCGCCAGAAAATCAGAAAATCCGTCTATCACCAGAGACGTGAGCGGAGAAGGCGTTCAGCAGGCGCTTCTGAAGATCCTCGAAGGAACAGTAGCTAACGTTCCTCCGCAGGGAGGAAGAAAGCACCCTCATCAGGAATTTATACAGTTCGATACTACTAACGTACTGTTTATATGCGGAGGAGCTTTCGACGGACTCGACAAGATAATAAAACGTCGTATGGGAGATAAGGTCATAGGTTTCAATTCCGATATCAGAATAGAGAAAGAAGACAGCAGTCAGCTTTTGGCAAAGATACAGCCTGAAGATCTCCTCAGATTCGGCTTGATACCTGAATTTATAGGCCGTCTGCCGGTGATAGTCACTCTTGAGGAACTCTCGGAAGAGGCTTTAGTAAGAATAATAAAGGAGCCTAAAAACGCTCTGCTCAAACAGTATAAAAAACTTCTGTCCATCGACGGCGTAGAACTGGAGATGGATGATGAAGCCATAAGGGCAGTAGCCAGACAGGCGCTGGAGAGAAAGACAGGAGCCAGAGGACTCCGCGGCATCCTTGAATCTACCATGACGGAGATCATGTATGAGATACCTTCCCGCGATGATGTGGAAAAGTGCATCATCACCAAGGAGACTATAGAGATGAAAGGAAGACCTAAACTGGTTCTCAAAGCCAGCAGTCAATTAAAAGACCAAGAAGCAAACGCTTCATAATACAGGCGACTTCGGTCGCCTTAATTTTTATCGCCGCCGGGATAAAAAAGACGTCCGAGGCGGGATGACGATACAGACAAAAAGGGGGAAAAACAGTGAATACAGAAGAACGCATAACGATGCCTTGTATACCTTTGAGAGGTCTCTTGGTTTTTCCGAATACGATCCTTCACTTTGATGTAGGCAGAGAAAAATCTATAAAAGCCTTAGAAGCAGCTATGAATAAGGATAAGATCCTTTTTGTATCTTCTCAGAAAGACGAAAACATATTGATACCTACAAAAGATGACTATTATAATGTCGGAACGGTGATAAAGATCAAGCAGATGCTGAAGATACAGGGAGATACGGTCAGAGTGCTGGTCGAAGGACTCTACCGCGCATCCATCAGAGAAGTAGTGTCAGAAGAACCGTATATAACGGTAGATATAGATAAGATAGAGAGCGTGAATTATCCGGCCGACGATCCTCAGACTCAGGCCCGGATAAGAGTTATGCTTAATAATTTTGAAGAATATAAAGGTCTTAAGCCTAACTTGAAGACAGACCTCTATGACTTGTCCATGATCATGGATGACGCTGATATTCTGACGGATACCATAGCTATTCAGCTGGACATAGACGTGGAGAAGAAGCAGAAAATCCTCGAATCTGCCGACGTCAGGGAGAGAATGACTATATTGAGCGGCTTTCTTTTTGAAGAAAACCAGATTCTGGATCTTGAACATAAACTGAGCCGCCAGGTAGAAGAGAACGTAAAACAGAATCAAAAAGAATACTATCTGAGAGAACAGATGAAGGCCATCCAGAGCGAACTGGGATTCGGAGAAGACGCGGCCGGCGAAGCCGATGAATGGCTTCAGAAACTTAAAGAACTAAAGCTGGACGCTAAGATAGAAGAGAAGGTCAGCAAAGAAATAGATAAATTTACCAAGATGGCGCCTTCCTCGGCAGAGAGCGGAGTCATAAGAAACTATGTGGAGACTATAGTCTCACTTCCGTGGAATAAATCGTCAAAGACCATATCAGACATAAATAAGGCAGAGAGGATCCTGAACGAGGACCACTACGGCCTGGGCAAGGTCAAGGACAGGATACTCGAATATCTGGCGGTGATACATCTTTCAAAAGCGATAAAGGGCCCTATAATCTGTCTTGTAGGACCTCCGGGAGTAGGCAAGACCTCTATAGCCAAGTCCATAGCCAGAGCTACGGGAAGGGAATTCGTAAGAATGGCCCTTGGCGGAGTTCGCGACGAGGCCGAGATACGGGGTCACCGCAGAACATATATAGGAGCTATACCGGGCCGAGTTATAAACGCTATCAAGGACGCGGGAACCAATAACCCTGTGTTCCTGTTCGATGAAGTGGATAAGATAGGCTCGGATTTTAAGGGAGATCCGGCGTCCGCACTGCTGGAGGTGCTCGATCCGGAACAGAATAAGGAATTTACCGATCATTTCTTGGAAGTTCCTTTCGATCTCTCTAAAGTCATGTTCATAACCACGGCCAATACCACCGAGTCCATCCCAAGACCTCTGCTTGACAGGATGGAAGTGATAGAGATCTCCGGATATACGGAAGAAGAAAAGGTCAAGATAGCTCAGAAGTATCTCGTACCTAAGCAGATGAAATCTCACGGCCTTAAAAAGAAAAACTTCGCTATAAGCGAAAAGGCTCTGAGAGATTTGATAAATTATTATACCAGAGAATCAGGCGTGAGGAATCTCGAGAGAGAGATAGGAAGCCTCTGCCGAAAGGTCGCCCGAAAGATAGTGGCTAAAAAAGCTCAATCATACAGGATAACGCCGGCCTCTCTCGAAAATTATCTGGGTAAACACAGGTTCAGATACGACGTCGTGGAAAATGAGAGCGAAGTAGGAGTTACTACCGGCATGGCGTGGACGCAGGTAGGGGGAGACACCTTGTTCATCGAGACGGCTCTTGTTCCGGGAACAGGTAAGATAGAGCTTACTGGCCAGCTGGGCGATGTGATGCAGGAGTCTGCCAGGACGGCTATAACATATATACGTTCCATAGCCTCCGAGTACGATATAGAAGAAGATTTCTACAAAAAATATGACCTTCACGTCCATGTGCCTGAGGGAGCTGTACCTAAAGACGGACCGTCTGCCGGAGTCACAATGTTTACTTCTGTAATGTCGGCGCTTACGGGCATACCGGTAAAAAAAGATGTTGCCATGACGGGCGAGATAACTCTCCGCGGCAAAGTACTGCCGGTAGGAGGAATAAAAGAAAAGGTTCTTGCGGCTCACAGAGCAGGTATAAAGACTATTCTTCTGCCTGCCGATAACAAGGCAGATATAGACGATATTCCTCAGACTGTGAGAAAACAGCTGAATTTCATCCTTCTTGAAAAAGCTAAAGAAGCATTGAAATATGCTCTGGCGGAAAGCAAGGGTTTGTAGTATGATAATAAGAGACGCTAAAATTGAGGCGGTGGCAGTCAGAGCTTCTCAATATCCCCAGGACAATATAGCGGAGATAGCCTTTGCGGGGCGTTCCAACGTCGGCAAGTCGTCTTTGCTTAACTTGCTCACCGGAAGAAAAAGTCTGGCAAGAGTTTCGGGAAGCCCGGGAAAGACCAGAACCATCAATTTTTATAATATAAATGATGAATTCAGGATAGTGGATCTTCCCGGCTATGGCTACGCCAAGGTCTCAAAATCTATGAGCAAAGACTGGGGGCCGATGATGGAAGAGTATTTTCAGAAGAGAAGCGGCCTGAAAAGAGTCGTACAGCTCGTGGATATACGCCATGCTCCATCGGTTCAGGACGTGCAGATGTACCAATATCTCAGGCATTACGGTCTTGACGGAACTGTCGTAGCTACCAAGGCGGACAAGATTTCGAGAAATGAGATGTCAAAATGTATAGCAGTCATACGCCGCAGCCTCGATCTTTCACCTGAAGATACGGTTATACCGGTATCGGCTCTAAAGCGTACAGGACAGGGAGAACTGCTTGACCATATGGAAAGTATTCTGGAGGAGTAGATGCAATTCATAAGTTTCAGGGTTTTGTCCAGGAGGATAAAAGCCATTTCATCTATGATGAAAGATAAGACTGTTCCAAAGCGAAAAAAACTTTTGATAGTGCTCGGCATAATCTATCTGTTTCTGCCGATAGATCTCATACCTCCCGTGTTGTTTCCGTTTGGATTCCTCGATGATCTGGTTCTGTGGATATGGATAATATGGCATTTGAAGGATACCCTGGATCAATACTGGGTAGGCGAGAAAGAAGTAGATCTTTCGAGAGACTTTAAAAATAAGGATATAGTAGAAGGCGTAGAATTCACCGTTGATCAGGAGGACGAAGAGGATGAGTAACACAGTCGGCACGGTCTTGCTTACCAGAGAGCAGATCGAAGAGAGAGCAAGAGAAATAGGAGAGGAAATAGCGAGAGATTACGAGGGCGAAGAAGTTTACCTCATAGGTACCCTCAGAGGAGCAGTAGTCTGGATGGCAGATATGATGAAGAATATCAAAAATGATATGGAGATAGATTTCGTAATGGCTTCCAGCTACGGATCCAGCACTACCAGTAGCGGAGTCGTCAAGATAAAAAAAGACCTCGAAGGAGATATTTACGGCAAGAACGTCATCATAGTCGAGGACATAGTTGACACCGGTACTACTCTTAAGTTTCTCAAAGAACATCTGGCGGACCGCAATCCCAAGAGCATAAAAATCTGTACTCTTTTGGACAAGCCGGAAAGACGTGTAGTAGATGTCAGCGCCGATTATGTGGGCTTTTCCATCGACAATCTTTTCGTCGTGGGATACGGATTGGATTACGATCAGAAATACAGAAATCTGCCGTACATAAGCTATCTGGAGGGCTGAAGTCCGGGCGGCCGAAGGAAGTACTTCCCAAAGCGCATGGCGGAGTTTTCTACAGCCTCGCTTCTTTGTGACAAGACAGCTTGACGGGAGCTATCTGTGATTTAAACAGTTAATTATTTTATAAAAAGGAGATACATATAAAATGGCTTACGAAGTAAAAATAGGTTTATCAAACAAACATCTTCATCTCAGTGAAGAGCATATCGAGATCCTTTTCGGAAAAGGACATAAGCTGACGCCTACTAAGGATCTCGTTCAGCCGGGTCAGTTCGCCTGCGAAGAAAAGGTGGATATAGTGGGACCTAAGAAGACGCTGAGCGGCATCAGAGTTTTAGGACCTGCAAGAAAAGAGACTCAGGTAGAACTGGCTATGACCGACGCGAGAGCAATAGGAATCAAGGCTCCTGTCAGAGAGTCCGGAAAGCTGGAAGGAACTCCGGGATGCAAACTGGTCGGCCCTTGCGGAGAAGTAGATCTGGATCACGGCGTAATCGTAGCGCTGAGACATGTACATCTCAATGACGCTCAGGCTCAGGAAGCGGGAGTCAAGGACGGAGATGTCGTCAGTATCAAGATCGAAGGCGAAAGAGGTCTGACATTTGACAATGTGATAGTCAGAGCCGGCGCAAAGCATGAAAAGGAAGTCCACCTGGACACTGATGAGGGTAACGCAGCAGGCTGCGGACCTGATTCAGTATGCACCATCATCAAATAGTTTTTAGCAGCAGCCTTGCGGGACAGAGCTTTTATGCTTTGTCCCTTTTCTGTTTGTGTCTTAAGGGCTGGCTCTTAGCGTGAAGCTAACCGCTGTGCGAGTTGCGGCGATTGCCGCTTTATCTGCTTTCGAAAGATAGCTTTTTAGGTAAAGTCCCGGTTCTTCCTAAAATCGAGACGTTTGCGGGAGTTTTTGACGGCGTATTCTCAGCAGAACTGATTTTAAAGCTGTTTGAGGGACTTTTCAGGGCAAAAATCAAAAAAGAAGCAAAAAAAGACTATATACCGGGAATAACGGCGCTCTCGAAAGTTTTCCTTCAGCGTGATCGCCCCCTAAAGGCATTAATAAAAAGGTCGCTATAGCATCAGCCTGATTTAGTAACGAGATTGGCGGTATTTCCAATGTGTCTTAAGCCGCCTGTCAGTAACGAATCCTTATAGGGCTGAATCGTATTTGACCTTTACAAAGTCGGATGCAAGAGGAGAAAAAATGGATAATATCATCTTTATTGGCATGCCTGCCTCCGGAAAAAGCACTATCGGAGTAGTGACGGCAAAGAGACTGGGATACGGCTTTATCGATCCTGACATCCTGATACAGGAACAGGAAGGCAGACTGCTCCATCAGATCATAGAGCAGGACGGCATAGATAAATTCAGGAGTATCGAAGATCGCGTCAACGCAGAGATAAATGCCGACCGCTGCGTTATTTCACCGGGAGGGAGCATAATATACTGTGAAAATGCTATGGCTCATTACAAAGAGATAGGAAGGATCGTCTATCTCGAGGTTTCCTATAAAACCATAGAAGAGCGAATAGGCGATCCCCATAAGCGGGGAGTCACTCTCAGAAAGGGGCAGTCTCTGAAACAGCTGTATGATGAAAGAAGAATATATTTTGAACGTTATGCCGATGTCACAGTCAGTGAAGACGGACTGACGCTGGCCGAGACTATAGATAAGGTTCTCGAGTCTATAGAGTGAGAACCAAAGCAGCATTGTCACTATTCTGCCCTGACGTGAATATTATAGTCTATGAGTTACTACGACAGGCAGATAGAAAAGGCCATAAAAAAGGCTGCAGTCATAGATGGGTCCGCATACCCGGGGATCGCTTTTTTCAGCGATTGTCATAGAGGTAGCGGCACCTGGAACGACAGCTTTTTATACAATAAGATATTATATCAGGCCGCTTTAGATTATTACTGGCAGATAGGATTTGCCTACGTTGAAGTAGGAGACGGAGATGAACTGTGGGAGAACAGGTGCTTTGGACAGATATATGAGATTCATAAGGACGTGTTTGAAACTCTGTCTCGATTTCAGGCGGCGGATAGGCTCTTCATGATACTTGGAAATCACGACAAGGCAAAAGAGAAAAAAACTTTTTGCACTTCTGACCGCCGGTTCGCGCCTTCGTATTATCAGTCTCTCATAATTAAGCTGCCCAAAGAGGCGAGAGACTTATGTCTGATCCATGGGCACCAGGCAGATATATTGAACGACCGGCTCTGGCCTTTGGCCCGCTGGATGGTGCGCTATCTGTGGAAACCTCTTGAACTTGCGGGGTTTAAAGATCCCACCAGCGCTGCTCGAAATTATAAAAAGGGCACTACCGTGGAGAATCGCCTGATAGAATGGGCTAAAAAAAACGACAAGAATGTCATGATGGGCCATACTCACAGGCCGGCTATGGCTGAAATAGGAGATATAAAGTATTTGAATACCGGTTCTTGCATACACCCTAACGGCGTAACCTGCATTGAACTGGCAGATGAGAGACTCAGACTCATAAGATGGACTCAATGCGTCGATGAAAGGCGGCATATATATGTGTGCAGACAGGTACTCAAAGAAATGAACTTATAAAAAGCAAGAGGCGGATGATCACCGCCTCTTTTTGATTACTTCCAATATTCTGTATTTTCCACTCCTATATCTGAAGCCTTGAAATTTAAAGGTTTACCAGCTTTGCGCTTTTGCGTGTAATCTTTCAGAGCTTTGAAGGCGGTATTCCCTAAAATGATACAGACGGGAACGTTTATCAGAGCCATAAAGCCCATCAAGACGTCTGCCGTATCCCAGGCAAGTCCTGCGCTGAATTGAGCGCCAAGGAAGATTACCAGAACCGCCAGCAGCCTGTACATAACCATGAACGGCTTATTATCCAGAGCATTCTTATAGAGATAGCTGATGTTCATTTCTGCGTAAAAATAATTTCCTACGAGAGTAGTAAATGCGAAAAGTGCAAGAGCCGCAGTGATGAAATACCCTCCGAAGACCCCGAAATTAGAATCCAGCGAAGCCTGAATGTATGCTCCGTTCATCGTGTTTCCGGACTCATCTATGAACGCGGAAGAGTCTATTCCGCTGCACAATATCATGAAGGCTGTAGCCGAGCATATGAGAAGAGTGTCTATAAATACAGAAAGCATCTGTACAAGTCCCTGCTTGACAGGATGAGATACGTCGGCAGAGGCCGCGGCATTAGGCGCAGAACCTATACCGGCCTCATTGGAATACAGGCCTCTTTTTATACCGTTCATTATGGTAGCGCCAAACAGCCCTCCGGCTACGGAAGAAAAGTTGAACGCTCCTTTGAATATAGCGCCTATGACGGAAGGCAGCGAAGTTATATTAAGTATCATGACTATCAGGGCTACTCCTATATAAGCGATAGCCATGATAGGTACCATGATCTGAGTCGCCTTGGAAATTCGCTTTCCGCCGCCGAATATGACTATGCCGGAAAGAACGGCTACTACTGCGCCTATGATCAGAGAAGCATTTTCGGAAGGGATATACGCTTTGACGAAGTCCGTAAGGTTGAATGAAGCAAGGGCATTGAATCCTCCCATATAGGTGAGTATCAGAAATACTGCGAATACTCCGCCTAAAGCCGGAGCTCTGAGAGCTTGTTTTATGTAATAAGCGGGTCCTCCGTAGGAGCCTTCGGCGCCTTTCTTTTTATATATCTGGGCCAGGGTAGATTCCACAAAAGCTGAAGCGCCGCCTAAAAGAGCGATAAGCCACATCCAGAAAACTGCTCCCGGGCCGCCTGCGATGATGGCGCCGGTAACTCCCACTATATTTCCGGTACCTACTCTGGAAGCCGTGGATACCATCAAGGCCTGAAAGGATGATATGGAATCCTTATCCTTCTTAGGCTCAGCGATAACTCTTATAGATTCTCCCAGCAGACGTATCTGTACGAATCTTGTTCTGAATGAAAAATAAAGTCCTGCGGCGATCAATAGAGCTATCAATATATAGCTGTACATGTAGCCGCTGATGCTGCTTATAATACCTCCAATGAAATCCATTAAAATTTCTCCTTACTGTTTTAATCTTAACAAATATTTTATTATGAAACAGATTAAAAAGCAAGGAATTCTTTAGCAGAAAAAAGCGGTATTTGACTGGATCATTTTCCAATGAACCAAGCTGCGGCTTGATGATGCCGGCTTTGCAAATCATGTAATGTGATAAGACATATGTGACAAAAAAATAAAAAAAGAGAGGAATACTCTGATACAATAAGTTTCGACGAAAAAACAAAAGTATCAAAAGGAGTATCCTCTCATGAGTATTGTAACAGAAGAAATGAGATATCGCCAGCGTTTATGTGAATATGCGATAAAATATGTCTTGACAATTAAGATAAGATGATGCCGGCTTTGCAAATCCGCTCTTGACTTTCGACCGGCCGCAGAGTAAAATAGTAAAGTACAATTTTATATGCGCAGGCGTTGAAGGAACCAGTAGCCGGGCGTAAAAACCTTACAGAGAGCCGCTTCACAGGCTGAGAGGGCGGTGGTGAAACCCTTAGCGAATATCACTCCGGAGCCTGGTCACTTAATGAGAGGTCATATCCTGCGGGGGCGTCCGTCACTGCTGCATGTCTGAGAACAACGGCGGCAGACAGGACAGTACCGAAAGGCGTTGGCAACTAGGGTGGTACCGCGGTTATGAGATAATCGTCCCTAAATCGATATTTTTATCGGCTTAGGGTATTTTTTATGACCTAACCCGATTCTCCGGTTTACCGGAGAATCGCTGGTAGGTCAAACGCCAAGGATTCCCGAGAGTGCGATAGCACGATCGGAAAGAAAAAGGCGGCGAGGTAAGAACCCGATTCTCCGGTTTACCGGAGAATCGTAAGAAAAACAGATTCCCAAAGCCATATACGGCGCTTACAGAACAGATATGTATATGCATAATAGGCGCTTATAAAGACAAGAGCTAAAGATAGGAGATAAGACAAAATGTTTAAGAGACTTTCAGACAGACCTGTCGCAGAAGTACAGAATCAGCAGGTCGAAAAATGGAAAGAAGAAGATCTGCTTAAAAAATGTGTAGACGCGAGAGAGGGCAAGACCCCGTTTATCTTTTACGAGGGACCTCCGACGGCCAACGGAAAGCCGGGAATACACCATGTAATGGCAAGAACGCTTAAAGATTCAGTTTGCCGCTACAAGACCATGCAGGGCTATCAGGTCAACAGAAAAGCCGGATGGGATACCCACGGTCTTCCTGTAGAGATAGAAGTGGAAAAGCAGCTTAACATGTCCGGCAAGCAGGATATTGAAAAATATGGAATAAAAGAATTTAATCAGAAATGCAGAGAGTCGGTATTCACCTATACAGGTATGTGGAGAGAGATGTCCGAGAGAATGGGCTATCTGGTGGATTTGGATAATCCTTACGTCACTCTCGAAAATGATTATATCGAGACGGGATGGTGGATATTAAAGAAATTCTTTGATGAAGGACTCATATACGAAGGACACAAGATACTTCCGTACTGCCCTCGCTGCGGAACGGGTCTGGCTTCCCACGAAGTAGCCCAGGGCTACAAGATGGTAAAGACCAATACCCTAACAGTAAAATTCAGGAGAGTGGGAACAGAAAACGAATACTTCCTGGCATGGACCACCACGCCTTGGACTCTCGCCTCCAATACGGCTCTGACGGTAGGTCCCGACATAGATTATATAAAAGCGAGAATGACAGAAGGCGATGAAGAAGGAAATATCTTCTACGTTGCGGAACATCTGGCTGATAAAGTCCTTGGAGAAGGCAAGTACCAAGTCCTCGATACGATGAAGGGAGCGGCTCTCGAATACATCGAATATGAGCAGCTTATGCCTTTTGTTAAGGCTGACAAAAAGGCTTTCTTTGTCACCTGCATGGATTACGTGTCCATCGAAGACGGTACGGGAATCGTTCATACGGCTCCTGCTTTCGGTGAAGATGACTACCAGTGCGGACGTAAATATGGTCTTCCTGTGCTTCAGCCTGTCGACGAGAGGGGCTGTTACACCGCCACTCCTTGGGCGGGACGTTTCGTAATGGAAGAAGGACTTGATGTGGATATAATCAAGTATCTGGCGGCAGAGAACAAGATTTTCTCCAAAGAAAAGATAGAACACAACTATCCTCACTGCTGGAGATGCGGCACTCCGCTGGTATACTATGCGAAGCCTTCCTGGTATATAGAGATGAGCAAGCTGAAAGATCAGCTGGTGGCAAACAACGATACCGTCAACTGGTTCCCTGCCTATGTAGGCGAAAAGCGTTTCGGCAACTGGCTCGAAGAAGTAAAGGACTGGGCTATTTCCAGATCAAGATACTGGGGCACGCCTATTCCTATCTGGAGATGCGAGTGCGGTCATCTGGAATGTGTAGGCTCAAGAGCCGAACTGGTGGAAAAGGCCATGGAACCGATAGACGAGAGCATAGAGCTTCACAGACCGTATGTGGACGACGTTCACATCAGATGTCCTCACTGCGGAAAGCCTATGACGAGAATCGCAGAAGTAATGGACTGCTGGTTCGACTCCGGCGCGATGCCGTTCGCCCAGTGGCATTACCCGTTTGAACATAAAGAAGAATTTGAAGAAAAGCTTTTCCCGGCAGACTTCATCTGCGAGGGAATCGACCAGACCAGAGGTTGGTTCTATTCGCTGATGGCCATTTCAACCTTTATCATGGGAAAATCGCCGTATAAGAACGTCCTGGTAAACGACCTCATCCTGGACAAAGAGGGAAAGAAGATGTCCAAGTCCAGAGGCAACACGGTTTCGCCGTTTGAACTCTTCGACAAATACGGAGCAGACGCCACCAGATGGTATCTTTTGAGCGTTTCCCCGGCATGGACTCCTACCAGATTCGACGAAGACGGCCTGATAGACGTAGTCAGCAAGTTCTTCGGAACGCTGAGAAACGTATACAACTTCTTCGTGCTGTATTCCAATCAGGACGAGATAGACCCTGCCGGATTGAACGTACCTTACGGCGAAAGACCTGAGCTGGACAGATGGATTCTGAGCAAATACAACAAGCTGATAGGCGACGTTACGGAATACATGGATCAGTACGACCACATGAAGACCGTCAGAGCCATCAACGACTTTGTCAACGAAGACCTTTCCAACTGGTATATCCGCCGCGCCAGAAGGAGATTCTATGCGGAAGAACTTACAGAAGATAAGAAGAGCGTATACGCCACCACTTATGAGGTGCTGGTGGGCGTAGCAAGACTCATCGCACCTATAGCTCCGTTCATATCGGACGAGATATACGTAAATCTCACGGGAGAGGATACCGTTCACATAGCCGACTTCCCTAAGGCTGATAGAAGCCTGATAGATGAAAATGTGGAAGAGAGAATGGACCTTGTCAGAGCCTTGGTCACTCTGGGAAGAGGAACCAGAGAAAAAGAGAAGATAAAGGTCAGACAGCCTCTCAGCGAAGTGCTGGTGGACGGCAAATATGAAAAGATCATAGACGATCTCACTCCGCTGATTCTCGAAGAACTCAACGTCAAGAAAGTAGTGTTTGAGAATGATCTGGAAAAATACATGAACTTTGCTCTCAAACCCAACTTTAAAACTGCCGGACCTGTCCTCGGCGGAAAGATAAAGGCCTTTGGAGCCGCTCTGGCGGCTGCCGACGCCGCAAAGCTGGTAGCGGAGCTCGAAGCAGACGGCAAGACTTCCCTCGAGATAGAAGGTCAGGCCACAGAGATAACCAAAGACTTCGTCGATGTGAGAATCAATGCAAAAGAGGGCTTTGCAGTCGCTATGGAAAACAATATTTTCACCATATTGGACACGACCCTGACGGACGAACTGATAGACGAGGGGCTGGCAAGAGAGCTGATTTCAAAAGTACAGCAGCTGCGTAAGCAAAAAGCCTTCGAGATGATGGATAACATAGACATTACCGTTGAAGCCGATGATGCTGTAAAGGCTGCGGCTGAAAAGCACAGAAACTATATCATGAAAGAGACTCTGGCTCTGAGCCTTAATTTTGCCGAGGCGACAGACAAATACGATCTTAACGGACATAAGACAGGCATTTCTGTGGAGAAAAGATAGAAAAAACCTGAGGGCGGCCGCTTTTCAAAAGGACCGCCCTTTTGAACTTTAAAAGGAGATACGGGATGACGGGATTGAGCAGCAGAGAAGTAGAAGACCGAATACAGCGGGGACTCGACAATGTTCAGGTCAATTCTTCTACCAGAACTGTCAAAGAAATAGTCAAAGAAAATGTTTTTACATACTTCAACTTAATATTTACGGTACTGGGCATTTTACTGGTGATAGTAGGATCCTTTAAAGACCTGTCCTTTATGCTGATAGTCCTTGCAAATACGGTAATAGGAATTGCCCAGGAAATCAGATCCAAGCAGACTTTGGACAAACTTAAGCTGCTTAAAATGCCTAAGAGTCATGTAGTCAGGGATGGGCGTGAGAAGGAAGTAGCTGTCGAGAAACTGGTACTGGACGATATAATAATTCTGAGGGCCGGAAGCCAGATACCGGCCGACGCACAGGTAGTCGAAGGAAGCGTACAGGTAAACGAAGCTCTCATAACGGGAGAATCGGATGAGATAACAAAGCCGGCGGGAGCAGGGCTTCTGTCTGGAAGCTTTGTGGTTTCGGGAGAGTGTCTGGCAAGGCTCACAGCTGTAGGCAGAGATTCTTATATATCGAAACTTACTTTAGAGGCCACCAAAGATAAGAAGACCGAAGAGTCAGAGATGATAAAATCTCTCGATAAGATGGTCAGAGTCATAGGCATAATCATAATTCCCGTAGGGGCAGTACTCCTGGTACAGGAATGGTTCGTCCTGGAGGGAGGATTCAGAGACAGCGTCATATCCATGGTAGCCGCCGTTCTCGGAATGATACCCGAGGGCCTCTACATGACCGCCAGCATAGCCATGGTGATAAGCGCCATGAGACTTGCCCGCCGCGACGTGCTTGTGCAGAACATGAAATGTATAGAAACTCTTGCGCGTGTAGACGTTCTCTGCGTGGACAAGACCGGCACCATAACGGAGAACGAAATGAAAGTGGACGGTTTTCAGATCATGGATGAAAGCGGCGATGAGGACAGGATTGTCAGGATGATAGGGGATCTTGTCGGGCAGCAGAATAAGGATAATATAACCATGGCCGCCATGCAGAATTTCTTCACGGAGAAGTCAGGGAGAATGGCCGAAATGATCTGTCCTTTTTCTTCTAAATATAAATACTGCGGAGTGAGCTACGGCCAGAATAATTTTGTTCTTGGGGCGCCTGAATTCGTATTGAGAGAAAGCTTCGACCGATATGGAGATTACGTCAATCAGATGAGCGAGAAGGGGTACAGAGTCTTGGCTTTCGCTCAAGTGGGGGAGGCGCCTAAGGGACAGCCTCTGTCTACCAGAGCGCATTTGCTTGCTCTCATTTTCCTGACGAACCCAATAAGAAAAGCCGCCAAAGAAACCTTTGGATTTTTTGCCGACAACGGCGTAGATATAAAGGTGATATCCGGAGATAATCCTGTTACTGTCTCCAATGTAGCGCTGGAAGCCGGTATTCTGGGAGCAGAGAATTATATCGACGCCAGACAGCTGGTAAACGAGAGAGCCATATATGAAGCCGTAGACAGGTATACCGTCTTTGGCAGAGTCACTCCGGAGCAGAAGAGGATGTTCGTGAAAGCTCTCAAAAGAAGGGGAAAGACGGTAGGAATGACCGGAGACGGCGTAAATGATATATTGGCCTTAAGAGACGCGGACTGCTCTGTGGCCATGGCCTCCGGAAGCGAGGCGGCCTCCAATGCGGCTCAGCTGGTCCTGATGGACTCTGACTTTGCCAAGATGCCTTCGGTAGTGGCCGAGGGCCGCAGGGTAGTAAATAATATACAGAAGGCGGCCACCCTTTACCTCACCAAGAATATATTTTCGCTGTTTCTGGCGTTGTTTTCGGTCATAAACGTACTTTCATATCCGCTGACTCCGTCGCAGATAACACTGATAAGCATGTTTACCATAGGCATACCTTCCTTTGTAGTATCCCTGGAGCCTAACAAGAGCCTGATAAAAGGGAAATTCCTCACCAATGTATTTAAAACTGCAGCTCCCGCCGGAATCACCACGTTTATAAGCGTCAGTTCCCTGGTGATATTCGGCGAAGTCTTTGAAATAAATAAGGAGTGTATCTCTACATCCAGCACTATGCTTGTAGCGTTGGTGGGGTTCATGATACTGGCGAAGGTTCTTTCGCCTGCGAGTAAGCTTCATGTGGCATTGATCGCTGCGATGGTAATAGGAATGGGTTACTGTGTGCTTTTCATGCCGGAGATGTTCGGCATAAGCAGTATTTCAATGCAGGCGGCCATGCTGCTTGTGGTCTTCCTGATAGCTACAGAGGCCGTGTTCAGATATATCTATAAGTTTGTGGGTCTGTTTGCAAATATAGGCAGCAAGAAGAGACGGCGCAGAAAGCATTGATAAAAACTGCGCAGGGAGAGAAAGGCCAAGGCGGATGCAGACCAAAAGAATACAAAAAAGACATATTTATTGATACAACATAAGTATTAGACATAATTAAAATGCAGATATAAAATATAGGCGGCTTTAAAAGAGCCGCCTGTTTTTTTTGCGAAGCAGCAAAAATAGAGAAGAACCTCGGCGTATAACTGGGACAGGACTTCAGCAGGCCTTAAAAGTCAGCACAGAAGAAAGGAAAGTACGTTTGTTTACTGATAAAGAATTGAAAGATCTGATTTTGCCGCTTTTTGTGGAACAATTTCTCATCATGCTCGTAGGTATAGCCGATATTTTTACAGTCAGTTTTGTCAGTGAAGAGGCTGTTTCGGGAGTTTCACTGGTGAATTCTTTCAATACAGTTTTTATAAATCTTTTTTCGGCTCTTTCGGCGGGAGGAGTCGTTATCATAAGTCAGTATATGGGAAGAGGAGATGTTAAAGAGGCGGGACGCTCGTCAAGTCAGCTTCTCACTTCTTCTGCCATATTTTCTATTGTGTCAGCTTTAATAGTGCTGATAAGCGGCGAGAGGCTGATGAAATTGATGTTTGACAGGGTGGAAGATGAGGTGATGAAAGCGTGTGTGACATATCTTGGCATATCTGCCTGCTCTTACCCGGCTCTTGCCGTCTATAATGCGGGAGCGGCTCTGTACAGGAGTATGGGAAAAACCGACGCTACTATGTATATATCTGCCGTTTCTAATTTGATAAACGTGGCGGGAAACTGCGTCGGCGTATTTGTATTTCACGCCGGAGTGGCCGGAGTTGCATGGCCATCTCTGATTTCGAGAACATTTTCCGCAATACTGATTACGTCTTTGTGCTTTTCAGAGAGAAATGATGTGAGATATACCATAGATCAGATCTTCAGAATAGATAAATCTCTTCAGAAAAAGATTCTATGCATAGCTGTCTCTAACGGTATAGAAAGCGGGATTTTTCAGCTTGTGAAGGTTGCCCTCAGCAGCGTGGCTGCGCTTGTCTGCGTAGCCATTGGGCCGGCGTTCATAACGGTGATAGGCCGCTGTATGGGCGCAGGAGACCTTCGGGCTGCGGAATTTTATTTTAAAAAGTTGATCAGGATCACTGTAACATTCTCTGCAATATGGAACGCATTGATCTTCGCAGCAACTCCCGTAATTATGCACTTTTATTCTCTGAATGTTGAAACTAAGGAGCTCATAGTTTCTCTGGTGCTCATCCATAATATCTTCAGCTCATCAGCTTTCCCCTTCGCAGATCCCGTCGGAAAAGGACTCAGAGCCGCGGGAGATGTAAAGTTTACGACGATGGTGTCTCCCTTTACTACCATCGGTATCAGACTTGTTTTTTCGATGATCTTTGGCATAAAGCTTGGTCTTGGCGTTATGGGGATAGCATATGCGATGTGTCTCGACTGGATAATCAGAGGAATCATTTTTGGCGCAAGGGTGAAAGGGGGCAGATGGAAGGAGTTTAAAGTTATCTGAGGATAGATAAAGATTTCGCTCAAAAGATGAGAACTCTATCGTTTGGCTGATTTACGCCTAAAGGAGATGTAAGGTGGCGGCGAGTGCTCTATTTACACTTTTATATTTGAATCGATATAGGAAAATTCTTGCAAATTCAGGTATATCAAAGAGAAAAGACGGGAAAAATAGGCAAAGATCAGGGCGGCGGAATAAAAACAGATAGTCGGCATATGATTGCCTCAGGAGAAACTGCCGGCGAAGGAAGCCGGCAAGAAAGCAATAAGTCATTGTAATTATGTATGAATTGATGTAAAATACATATGTATGACTCTAATTTAAGGAGGAAAGAGAGTGCGAAAGTTTAACTTCTTTTGTTCACTTATACTTGTTCTGTCGACAACTATAATGATCGTCACACTGGGACAGAACCTCGTCCTGAGAACGACGGCAGGATATACATTCTATTTTAATGACACGAGAGTCGTAAGCAAGATCTCCGGAAATTATACCAATTCGGAGATGTCCCAGGAGATAGTCTCATTTATGAACTCCTGGAGGCCTGATGAGTTTCAGGTCTATGAGGATACGGGATATGATCTCGAGGGAATATTCGATGATAAGGACAGTGACAACATGCTGGCGGTGAAAAAAACTGCGGATATAAGTTTCGTATTGTTTTTAGTCAGCGCTGTGATCACTGTGGCGATATATGTATATTTTTTGAAGAATGATTTTAAGTTGGTGCTGAGAAAGCGGCTGATTTTTACCAGCATTTTTACTGCGCTGTTGTTTGCGGCAGAGATCATAATGCTTAAGACTAAGGCCGGCCTCTCTTTTTTGATGAGCTTTGCAGGGCTTTCCTCCCTCGCCTCTGATTCCGCCCTTAAAACTATACTGGGCGGAGGCTTTATGGATACAGCGGGGAATTTCCTGCTTATATATACTGCGGTCGCATATGTGGCAGTGCTCTATGCGACGCTGGCGCTGACTAAACCGCCGAGAATATTTTACTAGAAGGAAGAAGACATGATACTCATACATTTAGCCAGAGGATTTGAAGAGACAGAAGCGATAACGGTAATCGACGTGCTGAGAAGAGCGGATTTGGACGCCCACTTTGTGTCGCTGGGTGTGTTCAGACAAGTGATAGGCGCTCACGGGATAATGATAGAAGCAGATTACAGATATGAGGAAGTAGATTACGGCTGCTGCGATATGATCGTGCTGCCGGGAGGACTGGAGGGGGCTAAGGCTCTCAGCGTCCATAAGGGAGTGAGAAAACAACTGCTGACTTTTGCCAGAGAGGGCAAGGGATTAGCAGCTATCTGTGCGGCGCCCATGATTCTGGGAGAACTGGGTATACTGGAAGGCAAAAGAGCTACCATATATCCAGGTATGGAAGAACATCTCATAGGAGCCGTACATATAGAAGAAGATGTTGTAAGAGATATAAATATAATCACATCGCAGGGACCGGCGACAGCTATGGAGTTCGCCCTGTCCATAGTAGAGTTTTTTAAGGGAAAGGAAGCGGCAGAAGAGATCGCAGAGGATCTTCTGATGAGAAGATGAGTTATAAGACTGATTTACATATACATTCATGGTATTCGGACGGGACGATGAGTCCTCTGGACATAGTGGAAAGATATTCACAGGAAAAGTATGATCTGATATCCATAACCGACCATGAAGTCACGGATGGCATAGCAGAGGCCATAGAAGCGGGAAAAGACAAGAACCTCAGGGTTATACCGGGGATAGAGATAGCTACAGTCTGCAGAGGTATAGAACTGCACATATTGGGATATTACTTTGACGCAGATGATCAGAAGCTGAAAGACCAGCTCAGATTACTGGCTCGGCAACGCAGCCGGAGAAACAAAAGGCTTTTGGCTGTCCTGCAGGATATGGGAATAGATATAGACGAGGCGGATCTGATAAAGGGAGACGGCCGGCAATATATCGGTAAGCCCGATTTTGCCAGAGTTCTGGTCAAAAAAGGATATATAAAAAATATTTCTCAAGCCTTTGAACCGGGAAAATATCTGCAGTCCGATGAGGCTGTCAGGGCCGACAGGGATAAACCCGGTACGCAAGATATGATAGAACTGATAACTTCGGCCAAGGGAATGGCTGTCCTGGCTCATCCATGCAAGATAAAAGGACTGGGAGTGCGGGGCAGCAGCGAATTTAAGTCTTCTTTCGACGGCTTGCTCAGGGAGCTTAAGGCCATGGGACTTAAGGGATTAGAATGTATCTATCCTGAACACACCGATGAAGAGAAATTCTTTTTTATAGATGAAGCGGCAAAATATCATCTTCACATAACAGAAGGATCTGACTTCCACGGGGACAGATAAAGGCGGCCTTTTGGGGCCTATCGATAGATAAACAGGTGAATAACACGAGGCAGAGGAGATTGAGACGCGTTGAAAACAGAGGGATGCCCCTTGTTTTTAGCGTGTTTTTGTCTGCGCTTATTTAAGGAGGACATATATGTATAAGACAGCAATCATCGGGGCGGGAGTAGTCGGAGCTATGACGGCGAGAAGACTCTCATCTTATGATATGGATCTGGTGATCTTAGAAAAAGAAGAGGATGTGGCCATGGGACAGTCTAAAGCCAACAGCGGAATAGTCCACGCGGGATTCGACCCGCTTCCCGGCAGCCTCAAAGCGAAGATGAACGTGCAGGGCAACGCCATGATGGAGAAGACAGCAGAAGAACTGGGAGTGAGTTTCAGAAGAAACGGCTCGCTTATCTTAGCTTTTACCGACAAAGACTGCAAGGCTCTCAGAAAGCTATACGAAAGAGGTCTTGCCAATGGTGTTCCGAAGCTGAAGCTGGTTGACGGAGAGGAAGCGCGGCGGATAGAGAAGAACTTGCCGGAAACTGTGAAAATGGCCTTGTACGCCGGTACTGGGGGAGTGATATGCCCCTATGAGCTTACCATAGAAGCGGTAGGAAACGCCATGGATAACGGGGCCTGGCTGATCAGAAATTTTGAAGTGGTATCTATCTCAAGAGACGGCGGAGCCTTTATCATAGAAGACAGAAGAGGACGTAAGATAGAAGCCGAGTATGTCATAAACTGCGCAGGACTTTATTCAGATGAAATAGCCGCTATGATAGGAGACGACTCTTTTAAGATAACGCCTCGGGCCGGGGAATATATGCTCCTGGACAAAGAAGCCGGCTGGCTGACGGACGCTACTATATTTAAAGTGCCTGACCATATGGGAAAGGGAGTGCTGGCTACCAGGACTGTAGACGGAAACATACTTTTAGGGCCTACTTCCGTGGACAGGGATGATAAGAAGGATGACAAGGTGACTGTATCTGGCCTTGAGACTGTAAAAGAAAAGGAAAAGCTTTTTTTCGGCGACATTCCTTATGACAAGGTGATAACTCAGTTTGCAGGACTAAGGGCTCATGGAGATAAGGGCGATTTCATAATAAACAGTCCGACCCACGGATTTATAAATGCCGCAGGAATAGAATCGCCGGGATTGACCAGCGCCCCGGCCATAGCTCTCGAGATAGAGAGGCTCCTTATAGAGTCGGGATTTGAAGCTCCAAAGAAAAAGAATTATGAACCAAGACGCTCAAAAGAACCGGTTTTCAGAGAAGCAAGCCCGGAAGAAAAGGATCGCCTGATAAAGAAAGACCCCGATTACGGACACGTGGTGTGCAGATGTGAAGAAGTTACAAAAGCAGAGATCATACGAGCCATAAGGCGTAACCCTAAGGCAACGGATGTGGACGGCATAAAGAGACGGACCAGAAGCGGTATGGGAAGGTGCCAGGGCGGATTCTGCATGCCGCAGGTACTTGAGATCCTGGCTCAGGAGACAGGTAAAGATCCTCGTGATATAACTAAGAAAGGCGGAAGCTCCCGCATATTGTATGATAGAGTAAAGGGAGGACAAGAGAGATGATTTATGCCGACGTAGCGGTGATAGGAGGAGGACCGGCCGGAATGAGCGCCGCCATATCTGCAAAAAAGGCAGGTGCCCAAAAGGTGGTTCTCATAGAGAGAGACGAGAGAGCGGGAGGTATTTTGCAGCAGTGCATCCATAACGGATTCGGGCTGCATAAGTTTAAAGAAGAACTTACAGGCCCGGAATACGGCGAGAGATACGAACAGATGACTTTTGAAGAAGGGGTGCAGCTGCTTACCGATACTACGGTCACAGATTTGTCGAGAGACAGGATTGTGACATGTATAAACGAGACCGGATGTTTTAAAATAAAAGCTGAGGCAGTAGTGCTGGCTATGGGATGCAGAGAGAGACCAAGAGGCGCTCTCAACCTGGCGGGGGACAGGCCTTCCGGAGTGATGACTGCCGGTACAGCACAGAAATTCGTGAACATAAAGGGATATATGCCCGGGAGAAAGATAGTCATCTTAGGATCAGGAGATATAGGTCTCATCATGGCAAGGAGAATGACATTAGAGGGGGCAGAGGTAAAGGCTGTCTGTGAGATCATGAAAGACTCAGGAGGACTGACGCGCAATATAGTCCAGTGCCTCAGAGATTTCGATATTCCGCTGAGGCTCAGACACACCGTGACCCAGGTCCACGGAAGAGAAAGAGTCGAGGGAGTGACCATAGCCCTGGTAGATGAGATGCTAAGACCTGTAGAAGGGACAGAAGAATATATAGAGTGCGATACTCTGATGCTTTCCGTAGGTCTTATACCGGAGAATGAGCTGAGCAAAAAGGCGGGGGTAGAGATAGATCCTAAAACTAAAGGTCCTGTGGTAGATGAGAACAGGCAGACTACATGCGAAGGTATCTTTGCGTGCGGAAATGTGGTCAAAGTACACGAACTGGTGGACTTTGTATCTGAAGAAGGAGAAACAGCCGGATATGCTGCAGCCTGTTATGCCGCAGGCCGCCCTTTGGAGACGATACATCATTCTGAAAAGAGGATTTCAGAAAAGAAAGGTGTAAAGAATCTGGCGGACGAGACTGATCCTGCAGTGATATGCACCGTGTGTCCTATAGGATGCAGAATAAAGGTGGAACGGGTAAAGGACGGATACGTCACAGAGGGAAACAACTGCAAGAGAGGAGAGGCTTATGCTATAAAGGAAGTGACTTCCCCGGAAAGGACTTTGACTACGATCATGGCCTCAGACTGCAAAAAGATGATTCCAGTCAAGACTGACAGACCTGTGCCAAAGGAAAAAATAGAAGAGCTGATGAAAATAATCAATGAGAAAACCTTGCTGTTGCCAATCTCCCTCGGAGATATTATAATAGAAAATATAGGGGGAACAGGAGCCAACGTAGTTTGCACCAGATCCTTCAATATATGATAGACAGGAGATGAAGGAGAGATGTCTGTATTCAGCAGCAGAAAAGTTGCGGCGGCAGTTAGAACAAGGGAGGATTTTGAAATCGCTTTAAAATCCAGAGTGGATGTTATCTTTCTGCTGTATTCCAGCATAATGAACATTAAAGGTTATATAGACAAATGCCATAAAGCAGGTAAAAAAATATTTATTCATATGGATTTCGTCGAAGGTATAGGCAAGGACAGAGCCGGCCTCGAGTTCCTGAAATATCAGGGGGTGGACGGCATACTTACCACGAAGACCAATATGATACGCCCCGCCAAAGATCTGGGTCTTATTACGGTACAGCGGTTTTTTATAGTCGATTCACACTCGGTGGATACCGCTGTGGAATCCATAAGGATAGCCAAGCCTGATGTGGTGGAGATCATGCCCGGGGTAGTAAGCAAGAAAATAAGAGAATTTTCCGAAAAGGTTTCCAACGACATACTGGCCGGAGGTCTGGTAGAGTTTAAAGAAGACGTGGACGAGGCTATAGCCGCGGGAGCTACGGCAGTATCGACTGCGGACAGAGAATTATGGAACTATAGATAAGATATAAAGGCAGGTAGAAATATGAAGATCAAATTTTGCGGAGCGTCCACGGGCGTCACGGGATCGTGCCATATGATAACTACAGATAAGCACAAGATACTGCTTGACTGCGGACAGTTTCAGGGCGGAAAAGCGATGGAGGCCATGAACAGAGAGCCTTTTCCCTTCGAGCCTTCAGAGATAGAATGTGTGGTGCTCAGCCATGCCCATATCGACCACTGCGGACGACTTCCTCTTCTCGTAAAGAGGGGATTCAGAGGGAACATATATTGTACTGACGCTACTGCGGATCTTCTTGCGGTGATGTTAAAGGACAGTGCGTATATTCACGAAAAGGACGCGGAATGGCAGAGCAAGAAGAACGCCAGAAGCGGCAAGGGACCCGTTGAGCCTCTCTACACCATAGATGATGCAGAAGACGCTCTGAAGCTTGTCAGGCCCGTACTTTACGATCAGCTGATAGAGCTGAACCCGGAGATAAATATAGTTTTCAACGATGCCGGGCACATATTAGGGTCAGCTATAACAGAGCTGTGGATAACTGAAGGCGAGAACACTTCGAAGATAGTATTTTCGGGAGACTTGGGAGTTACTGACAGACCTATACTCAGAGATCCGGTAAAGATAAAAAAGGCCGATTACGTCATAATGGAGACTACCTACGGAAACAGGCTTCATCCGGCCAATGCCACCAGCATAGACGAGCTGATAAAAATAACGCTGGCTACTATAAAGAGAGGCGGCAGCGTCATAATTCCGTCTTTTGCCGTAGGAAGAACACAAGAACTAATATATCAGTTCAATATGTTCTATGAGCAGCACCCTGAATATCAGAAACAGCTGGAGAATGTAAATGTGTATATCGACAGTCCCATGGCGACTACAGCCACCGAAGTATTTAAGAGAAACGCTCAGGTATTCGACGAGGAGACTAAGCAGTATATACTCAGCGGAGATAATCCGCTGGATTTCAAGAATCTGAAATTTACCAGGAACACTCAGGATTCTCAGATGCTCAATTCGGACAGATCCCCTAAGATAATCATATCTGCCAGCGGAATGTGCGAAGCAGGAAGGATTCGTCACCATCTGAAACATAACCTCTGGGACAGCCGCAACAGCATAGTCTTTGTCGGATATCAAGCTGAAGGTACTTTAGGAAGGATGCTGGTGGAAGGCGCCAAAGAAGTGAGACTCTTCGGCGAGACTATAGTAGTCGGAGCCCAGATCCACAATCTGGAGGGATTTTCCGGCCACGCCGATCAAAACGGACTTTTAGATTGGTTGGGCGGATTTAAAGTCAAGCCTAAACAGATTTTTCTGGTACACGGTGAGCTTGAATCTAAGATAGATTTTGCTAAGATTATCGGAGAAAAATTCGGATACCATCCTGTAGTGATAACTGAAAACTCTGAGTTTGAGCTGGAGACGGGACAGCTTTTGAGCAAAGAAGAGGTCATCTTGGACGCCATGGATGAAGAAGGCGTAGAAGAGCTCAAGGACAAGATCGCAGATATAAAATCAGAGCTTGACAGCGTGTTGTCCAGTACCCAAGGCGTCATAGAAAACAGGATCTCTGTCGAAAAACTTCAACAGATAAACAATATCGTGCTGGAACTGGAGAAAGCGTCTGCCAACTTGGGCTCGTCCATTACGGCGGAGGACAGAGACAGCGCTCCCCTAAGCGGCCAAAAGTAGAAGGAGCAATAAAGTATGGACAAGGTCATCGTAATAGGTATAGCAGGCGGAACCGGCTCGGGGAAGAGCACTATGATCAGAAAGATCAAGGAAGAGTTCAGCGACGAGATAACTATACTCAGTCATGATTTTTATTACAAGGAACACAGCGACATACCTTTTGAGGAGAGAAAGAAACTCAATTACGATCATCCCAACGCCTTTGATACTGATCTGATGATAAAGCACATCAAAGAACTGACCAGGTGGAGACCGGTAGAAAGGCCGGTATATGATTTCACTATTCATAACAGAGTGGATGAAACTATGACGGTAAGTCCGGCTAAAGTCATAATAGTAGAAGGAATACTGATATTTGAGAATAAAGAACTTCTTGACTTGTTCGATATCAAAGTATTTATAGATACCGACGCAGATGTGAGGATAATAAGAAGAATTCTCAGAGATGTAAGAGAGAGGGGACGTACTCTCGATTCAGTAGTGAACCAGTATCTCACAACAGTTAAACTGATGCACGAGCAGTTCGTGGAACCCAGCAAGAAGAACGCCGATATAATAATTCCCGAAGGCGGCTATAATGTGGTGGCTCTGGAAATGCTCAACGAGAGGATACATTCGCTTCTGAAGACGCAAAAACGCCGATAGGAGTAAATAAGAGATATAAAGACCGGGAGACTCGTCTCAGACTGCACTTAAAGTTCAAGTTTCTTTGAGATCGAATTCTTTTACTATCAGACAGTGTCCTATATTTAAAATTCTATTGGGAGTTGCTTTCCTTTTCGCTGAATACTGGCGATTATATTCGTCGTTAGTGGCGTCGATGAAAATAATTAAAAATGACTAAAACAACGTTATTCCCGGTAAGGAGCCTATTTCGCTCTTTTACGGGAATTTTTTCTTTGCAAGTCTCGGTCACTTTGAATTATAGAGCGTTTGCGGGAGGTTTTGACCGTCTTGCAAGGGGGGTGAAGCACTTTTCAGGCCATATTTACCGATTTTTTCGATAAATAGTCCCGCAAACGGCTTTAAATTTCGCTTTACCGAGAACTCACAGATAGAAATTCCCTCAAACAATGTGATTTCTAAAAGAACCGGGACTTTCCCTTAATATCCTCAGGCAAAAGTCACCGGTCGGCAGCGGTACTGTGATCTTTCAATCTAAAGCAAAGCCGTCTTTCTGTATTTGTTGCCATTTAAAGAGAGCAATAATTGTCCGGGGAGTCCAGCGCTGAGATCAAAGCTTACTGCCGATCTGTGCCGTCGCAATATGTGGCGCCGGACGCTCTCTCATAGACGATTTCTACTGTCAACTGAGACGGACCTTGCTATCCGTCGATCAGCAGATTACCAAAATACACCATTTTTCTATCAAATTTTGCATTGGGCATACTAATTGCGTTGTACTTTTGCGGCAGTTATGATAAACAGAAGAGGGGGGTGAAAAAATGAAAGAATATCAACAGAAGAGAATGAAAGAATTTGTAATGCCGGAGACTGTCTACAGACAGGCTCTATGGGCCGCAAAGGATCTGCCAAGGATGAAAAAGAGAATAGAAGAGATGACTGAGAAAATCAACGCTATCTCTATACAGACGGTGAGAGAAAGCAGAGCCACGGGCGCTTACAGTGACAGGACGGGCAACATGGCCTCGGAGCTTGCCGGCCTGACTGTCAGAAAGGAGGCTATAGAGTCGGCCCTTGATTCTGTACCGGAGCAGTACAGGGACGGGATTTGCAGGAAATTGTTTGAGGGACTTGATTTCGGAGATGAATTCCATCCCAATACATGGAAAAAATGGCAGCAGGTGTATCTATATAATGTAGCCGTCAAGCTGGGACTTTACTGATGTATATGAGAATGATGTCGATTACTGACGAAAGAAAACTGGCCTGAGATCGAAACTTTTTTCAGATTGTGCTGAAAGCAACGACTTGAGATGATATTATGTTATTGTAAAAAAATTACATAAAGGAGGCGGAGGTTGAACAGAAGGATAATAGGACTGGCCATGATAACGGTAACGCTGGCAGCTATAGGGATATGGGAATTCTGGGGAAGAGAAAATATTTCTTACAGACAGGTCATAGTGCTGAGGGAGGATACGAAAGCGCATACTGTCATCAGTGAGGATGACATTCAGACTAAAAAATTAGAATCTCCTTCCGGGGAGGCCCTGACTGAGGCAGATGCAGAAAAGCTGATAGGAATGGAGACTTCGCAATATGTGGCGGCAGATACGGAGCTGAGAAGAGAATATTTTCAGACTTCCCAGTTCGCTGTAGGCCAAGACAGCGGTAAGGCGCTAATGTCTCTGCCCTCAGACTGGCTGCTCTCTTTTCCGCAAACTTTGAGAAGGGGTGATAAAGTAAATATTTATAATGGAACAGTGAAGCTGATGGAAGCGGTGACTGCTCATGTAAAGGACAGCGGAGGACAGGAAGTACTCTCGCAGGATAGTCAAAGGATGGAAGCTTCCTCGGCATTGAGCCATATAGAGATAATCGGAAGCGAAGAAGATCTCGTGGAATTATCAAAGCTGGCCTCAGAAGGAGCCAAATTTACCCTTACCACGACTAGATAGGAGGAGATAATGGATCAACATCAGACTTTTTCCCAGTTCTTTTCCCTGTGCCGCACAGTAGAAGAGATAATGGAGAGGGAATGGAATGATTCGGAGGAATGGGAAAGACAAAAAAGGCTGGAGATGGAGAAAGGGGCGATAATGGGGCATGAGAAAGAGACGTGTTTTTATAAGACTAAAATACAGAATATCCTAAAAGGACGATACCAGGAGTCTGATATGATTTATCCTCCCTGGTACCGCAGTCTGGCCGAAGGGATATTTGCTGAGCTTTACGGGCTTTCAGGTCTGACGCCCTGGGCGTATGATGAAACTGAAGAATATAAAAATTCATCTTCGGCAAAACTTATAGGTGACAGGATGTATTGCCTAATAGACGGGAGATCAGTTCTTCAGCCCCAGAGGATTTCCGAGAACAGGAGGCAGCAGCTGAAAAGAGCGTTTCTGCTTACTGCGCCGAAAGAGAGAATAGAGAAGGGATTTCATGAGGTCTATCTCCACAACGGTATAAGGATAACCATATATTCGGGAGACAGGACGAAACCTGGACAGGATGTCATGGTGTTCAGGAAGTATATTCTCAGAGAACTGACTTTTGAGAAGCTTGCAGAGCTGGGCACGATTCCGGCCGAAAGTGTGGAATTATTCAAGACCATGGTCAGATTGGGCTTCAATGTACTCTTCAGCGGACAGGTAAGAGCAGGAAAGACGGCGTTCATGCAGGTATGGCAGAGACATGAAGATACATCTTTGGAAGGACTGGCTGTTTCTACAGATCCGGAAACTCCCTGGCACCAAATAATGCCGGATGCGCCTCTGATGCAGATAGTGGCCGACGGAAAGGACCTCGAAGATATTACTAAGTCCCTGCTGAGGGGAGACAACGACTATATCATATTGGAGGAAATGAGGGATGCGGCGGCATTTAAACTGGCTGTAGATGTGACCTCCATAGGAACTGTAAGGAGCAAAGCCACTATCCACGCCGGAGATGCCCATGACATTCCATACAAGATGGCTTCAGCCATATCGGCCAAATACGGCGGTGACTTAAAACCTCTGATAGCTCGCATATTCAGGAGTTTTAATTATGTAATAGAGCTTTATCAGGTACCTTCGGACAGGAGCAGAAAAAGACTTAAAGGCATCAGCGAGTACAGATACGACCCGATTTCGGCGACAGTATCCATACATACTATCTGCAGATACGATGAAACTTCTAAAAGGTGGCGTTGGAAGTACGATATAGGGGAGGATAAGAAAAACATGGGAAAACTTCAGCCGGATGAATTTAAAAAGATGGAAGAGATGCTCAAGATGCTGGAAAGCAAAAATCCTATAATGGAGAATACGGTCATATATCCCAGATATTATGGCGACGGAGGAGGAAATAAAGATGATCGTTGAAATCATACTGATAACTTCTCTGGCAGTCGGAGCGGCGTCATTCTACTGGCCAGAGATACGCAATATGGCTGCCGGCATCAAAACGGATATTTTTCTTCGCAGAGAGAGACAAAAGACCTTGAGTTTTGAAAGATATACTGCCGTTCAGTCCGGAAAAGAAGGCTTACCCGGGCTGAATGAAAGCCTTGGGAGGCTTATCAATATAACTTTCGGAATAAGAAGCGGTAAAGCCGCCGTTGCTTTTTGGATCATGAGCGCTGCACCGCCGTTGATTATTTTTTCTACGCTGGAAGGAAAGGTCTCGTCCGTACTTATGTTGCTGACTGCGGCATTTTCCGCAGGTATTCCCTCGCTGGTACTGATGATGAGGCTTCAGGGTTTGAGAGTAGCCAGTTCCAGAGAGGGCGAGATATTGATGACCGAGCTGTTAGACAACTATAAGATAAATTATTTCAATATGCAGCAGGCCATAGAGATCACCGCTGTGACGATAGAGGAAGCTCCTAATTGCAGGAGGCTTCTTTTTGATTTATCCAGAGGAGTAAACAGGGCAGGCGGGCCGGATGAACTGAAAAAGCTCCTGAATGATTTTAAGTTTGCTGTGGATACCTCGTGGGCCGGAGTGCTGGCAGATAATATGTATCTGGCTCTCACGTCAGGGATAAGGGTGACGGAGGCCATGGAAGATCTGGTGAACACTGTATCAAAGGCAAGGGAAGTGGACGAGCTAACTAACAGGGAAAATAATGAGGCCGGCCTTATACTGAAATATCTTGCTCCTTTATGTTACATAATGACGGTAGTGGGGGCGGTGAGATACTTCGGGCTGACTTTCAGAGAATTTATAAACTATCAGTTTTGTACTGAGGCAGGACTGCAGTGGTTCATAGCCATAGCAGTATCATATGGGGCGGCCGTATGTGCAAAGAGGTTTCTTACCATAAGAAAACTTGATCTCTGAGACATGGGAACATGAGGAGGTGACAGTTGTGAATACCATCATATATTTATTCTTGTTCTCGTTATATGTATGGGGAGCCGTATTGTCTTATGAAGACGAGATAAAAGAGATATTTCCCCAGGAAAAAATGAGAGAGATTTCTGAAAAAGGAACAGAAGAAATCAAAAAATGGGTCGTTAAAAAGAAACGTACGATTCCTGACAGAGAACTCTTTAAAAGCAGCGTCATTCTCAAAAATTTGTCTCTGGTAAGAAAAGAAGCGCCTATGTCAGCAGACTATATTTATGAGAAATTGGCAGAAAACAGCGGTTATTTAAAACCTATGTACAGCCAGATGCTGGCTCTGTACAGAAGCGGCAGAGATAAGGAAGCATTTAAATTACCGGCCAAGGTCATAGGCACAAAGGCGGCGGGTAATTTTGCACTGATACTTTCAAAGTTGGATAAACTTAATCCGGCGGAGTTGGTAGAGCAGATGAACATATTTCAGTCGTCGATGATAGAAAAGCAAGTGACCTATGCTGTGAAGAGAACGCAGAAAAACAGCGTCATTATAACTGCGCTCTCAGCCTTGTCAGTATTCGCTCTTTTAATCAATTTTGTCGTCGTAGTAGTGTTTATGGATAGCCTTAAAATGCTATCTTCCATATTTGTATAGACAGGAGGATAAATGAAAAATTTGATAATAATAATAGGCACCATACTTTTAGGTGTGATAATAGTCAATACCATGGTGCTGGGGGATGAAGGTTCCCTGAAAGAGGCTGCGGGAGAAATAGTAGAAAAGGGAACGGGCTCCATAATCTCTTCCTTGGATTTTGGCAGTATGACAGGAGGCTGACTCATGAAAAACCTCATAGTCATAATAGGAACGGTGATGCTGGGCGTAGCTATATTCAACATGATGGTCGGCAGCAGCGACGATAGCCTGCGCAGCGTCTCACGAAATATAATGATAAAAAATATAGAAAGTTATCAGGAAGAAGGTGGATAGATATGAAAGACCTGATCACGACCGTTGCAGCCATAACCATACTGATGGTATTTGTAATGCAATTCTCAGCTAATCAGGTTATAATGGGACGTATTTTGGCAGCAGACAGAATAGTAGATAAATATGTCTCTGTACTGGAAAGCCAGGGATATACAGATGAACAGCAAAAGGATCATCTGACGATGAAATTGTCTGAGACGATGAACTGTCGAAAAAGCGAGGTCATCATACGAGAAGAAGGAGGAGAATACAGGGTAAGCGCGCCTCTGAAAAATATAGTGGCATGCAGCAGGTTTTTGGGAATATCGGAAGGAGAGAACAGAGCGGTCTATTCGGTGGGAGGATATTATCTGTGAAGAACCTCATTATAACTATAGCTATCGTAATATTGATGAGTATGCTCAATGCTTTCCAGCTCAGGTGCTTTGAAATAATGCGCTAAATCTTTATATAGTATTGGTAACAAGGTTGACAAGGAATTTCATATATTGTAAAATAAACCAATATAAAAGGGAGTAACTGACATCATCAGATGTGATATTTACGACATGACGATTAAAATTTTTTTAATCCGGAAATATCTTAAATAGTGAGACTTTTAACGTATATACTAAGATTTATATGGTAGAAGTCTTTTTTTGTTGACTTTGACCGGAAAGGAAGAAAGAAGATGAAACATTATCTCAAAACTGTGGAAGAGACCCTCTCAGAATTTAAAACTTCTGCTGAAGGGCTCACTGCTGCCGAAGCTGCAGAAAGGCTCCAACGAGACGGAAGAAATAAGCTGGCTGAACCTCCGAAAGATTCGCTGTTCAAAAAGCTTATGATGCAATTTGCAGACCCTATGATAATAATACTTATCGTCGCTGCGGCTATATCGGGAGTGACAGCCTTTTATGCCAAAGAGAGCTTTGCCGATGTAATAATAATTTTGGCGGTAGTTATAATAAATGCTGTCCTGGGAGTATATCAGGAAAGCAAGGCGGAGAAAGCAATAGAAGCTCTGCAGGAGATGGCTGCGGCCACCAGTAAAGTCTACAGGGACGGAAAGCTGATCACGATAAGGAGTGAAGAACTGGTTCCGGGAGACATAGTTGTGCTGGAAGCGGGAGACGCAGTTCCTGCTGACGGAAGAATAATACAGTGCGCCAGCATGAAGATAGAAGAGGCCGCCCTTACAGGTGAAAGTGTTCCTGTGGATAAGACTGAAGACGCGCTCGATCTGGGAAATCAAAAAGAGATACCTCTGGGAGACCGCAGAAATATGGTCTACATGGGAAGTACTGTAGTATACGGGCGAGGAATGGCAGTGGTGTGCGAGACAGGAATGAACACCGAGATGGGAAAGATCGCCGACGCTCTTGCTCAGGCCAAAGAAGGCAAGACGCCTCTCCAGATAAAGCTGAGTCAGCTGAGCAAGGTATTGACTGTGCTGGTCCTTGTGATCTGCGCTATAATATTTGCCGTAAGTCTGCTGAGAGCCGACGACATAAACGGCGGAGTGATACTCGACGTATTTATGGTAGCTGTGAGCCTGGCTGTCGCTGCGATACCTGAAGGACTGGCAGCAGTAGTAACGATAGTCCTTTCTATAGGCGTTACCAACATGAGTAAGAGAAATGCCATCATTCGTAAACTGACTGCGGTGGAAACACTGGGATGCGCCCAGATCATCTGCTCTGACAAGACTGGAACTCTGACTCAGAACAAGATGACTGTAGTAGATTACTATGGAGATGATCAGGACCTTTTGGCAAAAGCTATGGCTCTGTGCTGCGACGCTGTGATAGAGCCGGGAGATGATACTGCTACGGGAGAACCTACCGAATGTGCATTGGTAAATTATGCAGCTAAGCTTGGAATCAATAAAAAAGACGCCGAGGCAGAGACTCCGAGAGAGGAAGAAGTTCCTTTTGACAGCGGAAGAAAGATGATGAGTACGCTCCATGTGGATAAAAAGACGGGAAGAGTCATTCAATATACGAAAGGCGCTCCTGATGAAGTATTAAAAAAGTGTACCCATATACTTTCCGGCAGTCAGATGAGGCCTATAACCGATGAAGATAAGAAAAATATCCTTTCGGCTAATAAGGAAATGGCAGATAAAGCGCTTAGAGTTCTCATGGCCTCTTACGCTGAATACGATCAGATGCCTGAGAAAATCTCTTCTGAGGATGTAGAGAGAGAGCTCTGTTTTATAGGTCTGGTGGGGATGATAGATCCTGTAAGGCCTGAGGTAAAAGCAGCCATAGAGGAGTGCGACAGCGCCGGAATAACGCCGGTCATGATAACAGGCGACCACGTGGATACTGCCGCAGCCATAGGCAAGGAACTCGGCATCCTTAGTGAAGGAAGGAGAGCCATCACCGGAGCCATGCTCAATGAGATGGACGACGAAACATTTGAAAAAGAAATAGAGGAGATCGGAGTATATGCCAGAGTGCAGCCTGAACATAAAGTACGCATAGTAAATATGTGGAAAAAGAAGGGCTACGTCACGGCGATGACAGGGGACGGCGTAAACGATGCGCCTAGTATAAAGTCTGCGGATATCGGCGTAGGAATGGGAATAACCGGAACAGACGTGACCAAGAACGTAGCTGATATGGTGCTGGCAGATGACAATTTCGCCACTATAGTGGGAGCCGTTGCCGAAGGAAGGAGAATCTACGACAATATAAGAAAAGCTATCCAGTTCCTTCTGGCGTCCAATATGAGTGAGGTAATAAGTATATTCGCGGCTACGATGCTGGGCTTTACTATACTTCAGCCGGTACATCTGCTGTGGATAAATCTGGTAACAGACTGCTTCCCTGCTTTGGCTTTGGGCGTTGAAAAACCGGAAGCTGACATAATGAAGAGGAGCCCAAGAAAGACTACAGACGGCGTGTTTGCGGGAGGAATGGGAGTAGATATGGTATACCAGGGATTTATCCTGGCAGGTCTCACTCTGGCCGCTTACTTTATAGGTCATTATATCGAGTCCGGAGTTTGGGAAATAGCTACGAGCCCTGACGGAACCACCATGGCCTTTATGACGCTATCTTTAGCGGAGATTTTCCACAGCTTCAATATGCGTTCTCAGAGAGGAAGTATTTTCAGTATAAAGAATTTGAATCCTGCTCTGACGTTGGCAGCTGTGGCCAGCTTAATTTGTACCACGCTGGTCATCTATGTTCCTTTCCTCAGTGACGCTTTTGACTTCGAGCACATCAGCTTATTGGAGTATGCCGTCGCTCTGGGACTTGCGTTCATGATCATACCTATCGTAGAGATAGTAAAGTTTTTCCAGAGAAAGAGCATGAAGAAAAAAGAATCTTAATGAAGCCGATTCCACTGTCTGCACAGGGAATTACGAAATCTAAAACGATCGGCCCGGCGGTATCTGTCCGCCGGGCTTTTATATTAAAAATTATGACATAGGCTGCTCAGGCAGCCTTTTATAGTTGGGAGAAAAAGATGAAAAAAATTAGGAGATTGGGATTATTGATCTTAATGATGGCGACAGCCGCCACATCCGTGTCCTGGGCCGGCAGTATAGTGGCCATGAAATCTGTAGTCACGGAGTACAGCGTCTATCAGGACGTGATGAATTGGAACGCGGGAGTAAGTAAGATGAATTATTATACTCTGAACGGAGAGACTGCTTTCTGCGTTCAGGCAGGCCGGGCGATAAGAGGAGCCGGAGGTGAAATATTCTTTGTAGGTAAAGAGAATTCTTTTGATATAGATTTTTCTGTGGCGGAAGCCTCAAAGGAAGATTCTTTGCAATCGAAGATAGCTTATTTAGGCTATTGCTCCAAGGAGTCGCCGTCCATGGAAGACTATGCTTTTACCCAGATGATGATATGGCAGACTTTGCCTGAATGTGATAAGACTGCTAACGGTATAGACGCATCAGGACGTTGCAGATCATATTTTGCTGATGAATCTGTGAGAGAAAAATATGATGAATGGAAGGAACAGATCGAAATTTCCATAGATAAATGGGATGTCAGGCCGTCGTTTGGCGAAGAGTATCCCGAAATAGAAGGGGGAAAGAAAGCGGTGCTGGAGGATGAGAATCATGTGTTGAAGTATTATGAGAACTTTTCTTATGAGAAAGATGGCGTCAAGGTGCGTCACAATAAAGGCGATAATTTTATCACGGCAGAAGTATCATATGATTGCTGTGCAGAACTGGTGATAATGAATGAGAGAGAACTTAGAAGTGCCGGGGCAGAGAAGTATAAATCATATTCAGCAGTTAATTATCTTTATCAGACAGAGATGAGTCAAAATATGTCCGTATACGGGTATAGCAATCCCATAGGTATGGAGATGGGATTCAGGATAAAACCCATAGGCGAACTTGAAATAATGAAGGAAGCGGAAGGAGGCTTCATAGAGGGAATTAGTTTCGTGATAAGAGCAGAAGACGGTTCGTATGAAAAAACGGTCATGACAGATGAGGAAGGAAAGTTCACTCTTCAGAATATTCCTGCGGGTAGATACATAGTCACAGAAACAGTGCCTGACGGATTTGTCGCTAATCAGCCGCAGACTGTGGTTATAGAAGCGGGAAAAAAGAACGTCATTAAATTTGAAAACAGGTTTCAGCGGGGAATCATAAATTTAGAAAAAAGAGGAGATGTATTTACAGGCAATGCCAGCGATGAAGAAGAATATGAGACGGCAGTTGCGGAGAAAGGATTAGAAGGGGCAGTATACGAAGTGATAGCTTGTGACGACTTTACGGCATATGACGGTACTTTTCTTCAAAAATCAGGAGATGTAGCAGATATTTTGACCACAGATCAAACCGGGAAGGCCAGATCAAAAGAGCTTTATCTTGGAAGATATACATTGAGGGAGATAAAGGCCCCGGAAGGTTATCAGATAGATAATACAGTATATGACGTAGAGCTGACTTACGACAGAAATTCAGTAACTGTAGAGACTTCCGTAAAAGTAAGAGATGATATGAAATACGGGGAAATGATGATGACGTATGATTTCAGTCCTTCGGTCTTAGAGATGAGCAGAGACAGAATTTTTCGGGCTGTGCCAAAGACGGGAGATGAAAGGTATCTTATGCTGAGGACGTCATGTGGTCTGGCTGCTTTTGCGGCAATAGGGGTAATCTTGATAAAGAGGAGATACATAAAAAATGATTAAGAAAAAGACATTACTTTTATCGCTGATATTACTGATTCTTTCAGCAGTACCTGCACAAGCGCAGGGAAGCAAAAACTGGTATGGCTGCCTGAAGATGCCGGAGATATCGGAGAGTATGATACTCAGATTAACTGATGAAGCAGGTATCGAGAGAGAAGTAGAGGGAAAGCTGAAAAGAATAGATGAGACGGAATCTGAAGTCACCTATCCATTCAGCGTTGAATGCCGCTTCTTAGGAGATCGGGATTCACAGTACTACTATTTAAATGACAGAAGGATAACGCTGGAGGGTGATGAACCGGATTTTTCAGGATATAAAAAAATAATACTGGACTATTTGGAATTATCACCGGAGTATTTTGAGATAGAAGAAGGTCATTGGACGGGTCCTTATATCGAAGAGAACGGGCAGACCGTCAGATATGCCGAATTCACGGGAACTGTAAAAAATTTAAAAGACTATACAGCTTATTACGGAGCCGAGGATAATTTACTTATCACAAGAGAACAGAACCGCAGTTCAGCTTTAGAAAGCGCAGAGGGAACACGTCATAATGCGGGACAGGAAAAAGACGAGGTTGATGAAAAGAAGCCGGAGCAGAATAAAGCGCCGGAGGAAAATATTTCAGAAATTGTAAAGAGCAGCGGGGAGGGACGCAGCTTGCGTCAGGGTACAGCATATGTATATCTGGCGATCCTGCCGATTGCAGTTATTTTTTTAGTAGCCGCCATCTTTGTGAATTTAAGAAGAAAAAGATTAAATAGGGGTTAACAACAAAGCGCAGCTGTGTTATAATAATCCGGTCAATTGTTAAAAAAACGGCAATAGTTTCAGCATAGACTTAAGATCTCACAGAAAGGAACGGAGCAATGGGTATTGTTGTAGGGATAGATATCGGCGGAAGCACGACTAAGATCGCAGGCTTCAGAGAAGACAGGATGCTTATACCTGTACAGATTTCTGCCGACAGCGCGGTAGCATCTCTGTTTGGGGCTTTCGGCAAATTTTTATATGATAATGATCTGCAGCTTACAGATATAGGACAAGTCAATCTGACCGGAGTAGGAAGCAGCGAGATAAGGCAGGACATATATGGAGTCCCTACCTTCAGGGTGGACGAGTTTTCTGCCAACGGAGTAGGCGGAGGTTACTTTGCGGGAAATAAGACTGAGTTCATGGTCGTCAGCATGGGAACGGGAACTTCTTTCGTAGAGGTCAGAAACAATGTCCCACGTCATTTGGGAGGCATAGGCATAGGCGGGGGAACTATTACGGGCCTCTCCAAGCTCATGCTCAACACCAATGATGTAGGAAAGATACAGGAATTGGCTTCAGGGGGCAAGGTAGGCAATATAGACTTGAGAATAGGAGATATATCGAAGAATCCTCTGCCTGGACTTGATCTTGAGATCACTGCGTCTAATTTCGGAAAAGCTTCATCGAGGGCCAACTGTGAGGATAAGGCCGCCGGTATCGTTCATATGGTCATAGAGACCATATGCCAGACGGCAGTATTGATCTCCAACGGAACTGATATAAAAGATTTCGTACTCATCGGAAATCTGATAAACTTTCCTGAATGTTGGAACGTGTGCGAGATGATAAGGACCATGTATCCGCATGTGAACTTTATAATCCCTGAAGATGGAGAATATGGAACAGCTATAGGAACGGCGCTGGCCAACAAATGTTGCCTTAAGCCGGTGAAATAAACGACGGATGAAGAGACAGATGAAACATAAAGTCTTTAATATTGCGGCAGCTCTGATAGCTGCCGTTTGCGTCATATGTATATCTGTGACGGCAGTTGTACTTGCCAGACCTCTATACTATTGGGATACAGATAATCTTCAGATACCGGAGACTTCCGGATATTCCAAGGAAATTTGTATAGAAAATTACGACGCGCTCATAGATTATAATTTGATAGGAGGCAGTGAAAAACTCGTCTTCCCGTCTTTTAGCATGTCGGAACAAGGAGAGATACATTTTGCTGAAGTGAAAGAGATCTTTATAACCATGCAGGTGATTTCTATAGCCGGTATAATACTTTTTGCCGGCTTTATGCTTTACCGCAAGCTGCATGGAGTGCCTCGAGAAGGAACTCTCTGGATGCGCTTTACCGGCATCGTGCTGTTATCCGCAGTTGTTCTGATCGGTCTGGCCATGACTATAGACTGGCAATGGTCTTTCGAGTTTATGCACAAAGTCTTTTTCGATAATGATTATTGGCTGTTCGATCCTAAATACGATCCTGTGATAACGATTTTACCTGACCGATTCTTTCTGCACTGCGGTATACTGATAGTATTGATATCTGTGACGCAGTCTGCGCTTCTCGAATGGGGATACAGGAGGATGAATAGATGAGAGACATTACTTTTAAAAATTTATTTTTCAGATATTATGACAGAAAAATAGCAGATGGAACTATAACCTTTTCAAAGCTTGGAATAACCAAGACTGACTTTACCAGGCTGTGCGTAGAAGAAGATTTTTTGTTCGATGAAGATACGCTTATAAAGATATGCAACCTGATGAAGCTTACAGAAGAAGAGGAGACAGAACTTTTTGGCGCCGCAGAAAGGCTCAGAAAGGAAAAGAGAGACAGAGAATACTATATATAAAAAGAGGCGCTGTTTCCACTCAAACAGCGCCTCTTTAACGAAAAAGTCAGGAGTATAATGAGAGCCTATTTATACTTTTCCAGCATGCGGTAAAAGGTTTTTCGGGAGACGTTGAGAAGCTTTGCAGCCTTGCTTTTGTTGCCTCCGGAAAGCCGTATAGCTTCTTCAAGAAGCAGATGATAAAAAGAATTTATATTATTTTTTATTTCATCCAGGCTGTTCTCCGAGGAGAGAGATGCAGGCTTCTTATCCGAATAGGAATATATAGCGGCTTCCAGCTCTTCTCTGCTGATTACTTCGTTTTTAGATAGAAGTCCGATGCGGCTGATGACATTTTTCAACTCTCTTATATTGCCGGGCCAGTCATACTGCATCAGAGCATATTTGGCATCAGGAGCGAGGACTTTCCTCTCGCCGCTGCCGTAGACAGCATTCTGCCTTAAAAAGTGTTCGGATAATGCTACCAGATCATCTTTCCTTTTTCTCAGAGGAGGGATCTCCACGTTGAGAACTTGCAGTCTGTAATACAGATCTTGCCTGAAAGTGCCTTCGTCAACCATCTTCTTGAGATCTCTGTTTGTAGCTGCGATGAGGTGAACGTTTACAGGCGTGGACTTTGTGCTGCCAATTCTTGTTATAGTCCAGGTTTCGAGAACCCTTAAGAGCTTGGATTGAAATTGAAGAGGAAGTTCGCCTATTTCATCGAGAAAGAGAGTACCGCCGTTGGCAAATTCAAATTTACCTATTTGCCCATTTTTGGAAGCCCCCGTAAAGGCTCCGCCTACATAGCCGAAGAGTTCGCTTTCTATGAGATTTTCCGGAAAAGTTGCGCAGTTCAATGCGACAAAGGGGCGCATTCTTCTCATACTGTAGTTATGGATAGCCTGAGAAAAGAGTTCTTTTCCGACTCCGCTTTCACCGGTTATCAGTATGTTATACGGACTCAGAGCATATTCCTTTGCAGTTTTGATACACTCCTTCATGATAGGGCTCACGCCTATTATATCATCGAAAGAATAATTTGCGTCCAGACCTGCTACATTCTTGATAAGTTTTATATCCTGGTCGCGGTAACGAGATATTTCTATCATTCCCTGAACTTGCCCGTTATCGTCAAAGATGGGATACATGTCATTGGAAATAAAAAGAGGCATATCGCTGGAACCCTGAGCATCGAGGCGAACCTCCCAGTTAGCTATAGTTTCTCCGTTTTTCAGGACGTCGAACATTTTCCATTTGCTGATGTTAGAACTTGTAGCAGTATTTTCCAGACCGTTTTCAGTCGCTATCTCGGTGATCTTTTTGCCTATAGCCGAATTTATGTCAGTGATGGCAAAATTCCGGCAAAATGCCTTGTTGGCAAAGAGAAGAACACCTTCTTTGTCGTATATGGATACGGCATTTTTTATTTTATCAAAGCACTGGAGGAAGTACTCGTATTTTATACTGTTATCTGAATTCAGGAATTTTGAAGTATCTTTGAGTTGTAACATGAGTCCGTGTCTCCTCTCATTTCATTTACACTTATGATATATACATTCTGCAATAGTGTATATTTTTTTATACGTTTTCACAAAAAATGTGCTGTTTATGAAATGTATTTGAGATGATTGTATCATAAATAACTCATAAGTGTCTATATAAAAAGAGACCGGATGACAATCAGCTGAAAGCGATGATCAACAGTCTCTTTTCTGAGAAATTTAAAAATTTTAATCTAAGATGAAGCCTTCCGGAAAAGGATCTTTAGGATCGAGGATCCAGGTAGCGTATCCTGTGATGCAGGCGTTGCCTGTCACTTTCGGCCGGATTGCGGGCAGTCCGGCGACTTCCGTCACTTCAGCTATTTCACATTTAAATAAGGAACCTATTACACTCTCGTGAACGAAACTGTCTCCGGCCTTAAGCTTACCTTCGTCAAACAGCAGAGCAGCCTTTGCAGATGTACCGGTACCGCATGGTGAACGATCTACGACTTTAGGCAGAGCTACTACAATATTTTGAATATCGGCTTTGGAACTCTTCGGAGGTCCTGAAAATTCCACGTGAGTCACCTTGTTTACAAAAGGCAGCTGTGGATGCTGTATCTTCACCTGTTCGTTGACATCTTTAGCTATTGACTGAGCAGCTTCTATAAATTTACCGCAGTTTTGAGGCGTTATATCCAGATTGATGTCCGAGGCGGAGAGTATAGCATATACGTTGCCTCCCCAGGAGATATTCAAAGTAAGCTTACCGAATCTTTCAGAGTTGATGACAGCGTTTCGTTTAAGAACTATAGCAGGGGCGTTGAGGAAAGAAACCTCCTCCACGACGCCGTCTGAAACCTTTGCCTCTACCGTAACGATACCTGCGGCGGTATCGAGATTTATTACTGTCAAGGGCTCGGTAACCTTTACTAAGCCGGATTCGATCAGCGCTACAGAAACTCCCATGGTATCGTGACCGCACATAGGCATCCAGCCGCTGGATTCGAAATAGAGGACGCCGACGTCAGTTCCCGGAGCGCATGGCTCGGTGATAAGCGTCGCTGACATTATTTCACTTCCGCGAGGTTCATAACAGAGCAACTTTCGGAACCAGTCTTCGTTGTCCTTCATATATGTAAATTTTTCGGCCATAGTCTGACCCGGTATGTGGTGAAACCCGCTGACTACATTGCGGGTGGGCTGGCCTAAAGTATGTGTTTCGATAGTTCTGATGACTTTTCTTGTATTCATATGATCCTCCTGAAAACGAGCGCTTATTGAGCGTCGATATTATCTTTGATTTTGCTTCTTCGAGCGAAGAACAGAATTATCATAATTATGCCTACAGCGACTCCTAAAAATCCCATGAAGGAAAAGAGAACATTTACTAAAACGCTGAACGGGATAAATGAAGAACCCACTACGGCGAACAGAGCCGTACCTCCTATGATGCCGTAATGAAGCTTTTTGTTACCTTTTGAAAATCTATCAGCCAGAATGAAAAGCTCTCCTGTAACCGTTGTGAAGATGCCCAGGACGATTACGATAGTATAGGCGCCGGCGACTGACGGAAGCATTTCCTGTATAGCTGCCAGAATAGGTATTTCTTTGCCGGCTATGACGTCCATATACACCAGCATTACATATACTACGAAGGCGCAGCCCAGGAAAAACAGTCCGCTGGAAGTGAGCCCTGCAGCTATCGCTGTTTTTCTGTTTTTAACTACGAGGCCGATGGTAGCCATCCATGGGATGCCGCACATGATGAAAGAACCTGCGTAGGAGAATGCAGAAAAGACAGGATGATGGACGCCGAAAGTTCCGGCTTGAAGAACTTTTCCTTCTTCTACGTATTGTAACACATTTTTAGAACCTTCTAAAGCGGAAACGTCACTGGTGAAGAAAGCGTATGCCGCCACAGAGAAGACTGCTACGATGATGACTATGCCGAGGCTTCCGAGGATGTCGATAAGCTTGCGAAGTCCAAGGCAGGCTATGAGGGCCGCCACAAGACCCATGCCCAGGGTGCCGACAAAGGTTGGCAGTCCATAGTATTGATTCAGGGTAGCGCCGCTGCCTGCTATCATGGTGAGTATGTAAGCCACCAGACACAGATGAACGTATATATCCAGAAGTCTTCCTATGTATTTTCCGAAAAAATGATAATACAGCTGATTCGAGTTTTCGAATTTATTTTCGTAACTTGATACGAACACGACGCTGCATATGAATACTCCGATGATAAAACAGATTATGATGACGGCCCACGGCCAGTTTCCGCCCCAGGAGCCTATGAACTGGAGAAGTTCGGAACCTGTTGCAAATCCGGATCCTATTTCAAAGGCTGTCATTGAGGCTCCCAATATTATCGCCTGTTTAATACTGACCTTACTGTTGTTATTTTCGATCATAATGTGGAAAATCTCCTTTTTATAATATATTTAGGTTTTAGGATACCTATAATCCGGCAGATAAGCCTGTTTGCACCTCCTCTGTATATTCTGCGCTGTTTAAGAATTTAAAAAGCAAAAAGTATGCCAATGAAAATACGGGGCAGAACATGGATAAGAAGGGGGTTTTAGCAAGATATTCAATAAAACTGAATCATAAAGTATACACTTGATGTAAAACATGAGTAATATTAGATACAATAACCCATGATTGACAAAAAAACAATAGATATATAACAAAAAAGTGTATCAAAATATATACTAATGTGTATTTTAATCTGATTTTTCATCCGGTATTTATGATGTTTTTACTCGTAAAAGAGCATGAGAATCACCGGAAAAGAAAAAGATGGGTCAGAAAAGAGACGATGATGAGCGGATGTTTTGGCATAAATTTTGCTTTTATAGAAAAGCGAAAGGAGACGCTATGATATTCAATATTCAAAGATGCTCTATACATGACGGTGAAGGACTGAGAACTCTCGTCTTCTTCAAAGGATGTCCACTGAGGTGCGCCTGGTGCGCAAACCCCGAATCTCAGAGCTATGAGCGGGAAATAATGGAATCACCCATAAGGTGCGTAGGATGCGGCGCCTGCCGTCAGGTATGTCCCTCGGGCGCTGTCACAGAAAAGTATATTATCGACAGAGAAAAGTGCGGCAGATGCTTCAGATGTACAGATGTATGTTACGCAGAAGCGAAGCGGGTGGCAGGCAGAGAATATACCTTAGAGGAACTCATAGAAGAGATAGAAAAAGACAGGCCTTTTTATCGTCTTTATGGAGGAGGCGTTACTTTCTCGGGCGGAGAACCTCTCACCCACGGAAAGTATTTGGCAGCAGCGGCAATGCTTTGCAGGCAGAAGGGAATAAATGTCACGGTAGAATCATGCGGATATGGGAACCGTGATGATTTCAAGGAAGCCCTTCCTTATATCGACGCCATGTTTATCGACATTAAACATATAGATTCGGATAGACATAGAGAGATGACGGGCGTCGGCAATGAAGAGATACTGAAAAATATCAGCTATATCTGCGCAGAGGGGATGCCGGTCACCATAAGGACGCCTGTCGTTCCCGGATGTAACGATTCTCGGCGCAATATAGAGGGCATTGCCAGGTACATTTCAGGACTGAAAACTGTCAGAGAGTATGAGCTTCTTCCTTACCATAACTTTGGAGAATCAAAATATGTATCTCTTGGTAAAAAATATGCTCTGACAGGGATAAATCCTCCGGAAGAGGAGGATATGAACAGATTAGTAAAGATTGCCAATGAAATACTCAATGATCATGGAAAAACAGCTTTTTGGACAAAAAATAATAATAGGGAGGTAATTATATGATTTCTGAAAGAATTATAAGACTGAGCGAAAAGGTGAGAGATACGCCGGTGACTCTGTGCCTTGACAGGGCAAGGCTGATTACTGATTTTTACAGCCGTCCGTCCATGGAACCGTTTATGGTGAGAAGAGCCAGATCCTTTGAATATGTGCTGGATAACAAGCAGATATTTATAGATGACGATTCCGTGATAGCAGGACACCTTGCTTCAAGATTTCATGCGGCGCCGCTGTACCCCGATATGACGGCCTGGCTCAGAGATGACCTTGAAGAGCTGGACACGAGAAAGTCGGATAACCTTAAATTTCTGCCGGGTGAAAAGGAAGAACTGAGAGAGATCGTAAGAAGATGGGAGGGCAGAGCTTTTGGCGATTTGACGGCGGCCCTGTCAGATGAGGAGATTGATACGATGGTAGATATAGGCGTCTTTACAAAAGGCGTTTCCAATAAGTCCACCATGAATCACGCGCCTTTCTACGATGAAATGATTAAAAAAGGGTATCGCTTTTACATAGACGAGTGCAAGAAGAATATAGATGAGCTGGGGGAGATGGATATAGAGAAGATGGAACAGTATTACACCTGGCAGTCTATGATCATCGTTATGGAAGCTATCATAAGGTTTGCCAAAAGATATGCTGATCTTGCAGAGGAGATGGCCCGGGAATGTGATGATAAAGATAGGAAGGCACAGCTTCTGACCATGGCTGAAAATTGCCGGACAGTTCCTGAAAATCCACCTCAGAATTTCCATCAGGCCTGCCAGTTCGTCTGGTTCACGCATCTTTCCATCATGATGGAATACAACAGTAACGACAACTGCCTGGGCAGATTCGACCAGTATATGTATCCGTTTTACAAGGATGATCTTGAAAATGGAGTCAGCGAGGCCTTTATCGCTGATCTGATCCATGAATTCAAGCTTAAGATCTCTGAAATGTGGGAAGTGCGTACGACCAGAGAGTCTACCGCTTACCCGGGGTGCCCTCTTTGGATACATATGATGATCGGCGGTGTGCTGCCGGACGGCAGTGATGGTTGTAACGATCTGACAAGGCTGATACTTCACTGTATGGAAGATCTTCAGACGAAGGAACCGTGCGTTTCTTTCCGCTACCACGACAAGGTGGACGAGGAGACCTTCAGGTTGGCCTTATCCGTTGCAAGAAAGGGAGGAAGTCACCCGGCCTTCTTTAACGACGCCACCAATATCTCCGATCTCTTGTCTCTGGGATTTTCTTTGGAAGAAGCGAGAAACTGGGGTATCTGCGGCTGTATAGAGCCCAGCGTACCGGGAATCACTGATTTTCAGTCCAACGCAGGGTACTTCAACCCGAGCAAAGTGTTTGAAATTACGCTGAATAACGGCAGAGATCCTCTTACAGGCAAGCAGATAGGATTGAAGACCGGCGATGTGAGAGACTTTACATGTGTAGAACAGATCATGGACGCCTATGCGAAACAGCAGGATTATTTCATGGATAAATTCGTGTATCTGTTTGACAGGATCGTTTCGTGCCATGCGTGGACAGCGCCTACGATAACAGGCTCTTGCTTTACCAGAGGCTGTATAGAGAAAGGAAAAGTACTGCAGCGCAGAGGAGCAGATCACAGGTATTCTACCATCGCCATAACAGGAGTCGCCAATATAGCAGATTCCCTGGCGGCTATAGAGAAGTGCGTGTTTGAGAAAAAATATCTGACTATGGATGAACTCATGGAACTCATAGCTACAGACTTTGAGGGTAAAGAAAACATGAGACAGCTTCTCATGAATAAAGCGCCTAAATACGGAAACGATATCGAGGAAGTAGATAAGTATGCTCACTGGCTTTCTGCGCTGTGTAACGAACAGATATGCAAGCATGAGGACGGACGCGGCGGAAATTATACGATGGTCATTGCAACCCAGTCTTATAATGTCGTCTTAGGCCAGCTTATCGGCGCTCTGCCGGACGGAAGAAAAGCGTATACTGCTTTGGCTGACAATGCTTCTCCTATGATAGGAATGGATGTAAACGGACCGACGTCGGCGCTTAAATCCATAAGCAGAGTCGATCCTCTTATAGCTCAGAGCGGAGTTTTGGTAAACCAAAGATTTGATCCGGCAGTAGTAAAGGGCGAAAAAGGACTGAACATCGTAGAGACCGTGATCCGAACTTACTTTGACGTTCAGCACGGACAACATATACAGCTCAACGTAGTAGACGACGAGACTTTGATTGCGGCTCAGAAGGAACCGCAGAAATATCGCAATATCCTCGTAAGGGTAGCGGGATATTCAGCATACTTCGTAGATCTTGAAAAAGATATTCAGGACAATATTATCGCAAGAACTCTTCAAAAAACTATGTAAATGAGAAGGATATCTTTATAGAGGCAAAAAAATGACTGCCGGCTCGTTGAGACCGGCGGTCATTTTTTCAGATGCGGCTTGGCGCATTTTGTAATCATACGTTGAACAGGAAGTGCATTACATCGCCGTCTTTGACGACGTACTCTTTGCCTTCAGACCTTATAAGGCCTTTTTCTTTGGCGGTAGCAAGATTTCCGCCGCACTCTATGAGCTTATCATAGGCGATGGTTTCTGCCCGTATGAAACCTTTTTCAAAATCTGAATGGATCTTGCCTGCGGCTCCGGGCGCCTTGGTTCCTCTCTTTATGGTCCAGGCCCTGACTTCCGGCTCTCCTGCGGTGAGGAAAGATATGAGATCCAGAAGAGAATAGGAGGCCTTTATCAGTTTATCGAGGCCGGACTCGCTGATCCCAAGCTCCTCTAAGAACATCGCACGCTCATCATCTTCAAGTTCCGCCACCTCAGCTTCGATTTCCGCACAGATGACTGTCACACGGGCATTTTCCGCCGCTGCAATCTGACGAACCTGTTTTACATAGCTGTTATCTTCTGAGGCCACGTCGCTGTCGGAAACATTTGCTACATATATTATCGGCTTATAAGAAAGCAGATCTAAAGTCTTTACAAAGGCTGCCTCGTTGTCATCAAGATCCATCGCTCTGGCGTTTTTCCCTTCGCCCAGCCATGCGCTGACTCTGAGCAGCAGATCAAGCTCGCTCTGAAGCGACTTATCTGCCTTCGCCGCCTTGGACGTGCGCTGAATCTTGCGTTCCAGCATTTCCATATCTGATAATATGAGCTCCGTATTGATGGTGTCTATATCGGAGGCCGGATCGATATGTCCGTCCACGTGTACTATGTTGGCGTTTTCGAAGCATCTTACCACATGTACTATAGCGTCTACTTCACGTATGTGCCCGAGAAATTTATTGCCGAGACCTTCTCCTTTGGCTGCCCCCCTTACGAGGCCTGCTATGTCACAGAACTCGATAGTGGTGTAAATGGTTTTCTTTGAGTTATACATTTCATGGAGAACCTTTAGTCTCTCGTCCGGAACCGTCACCACTCCTACGTTGGGCTCGATGGTGCAGAACGGATAATTGGCGGCTTCTGCTCCGGCCTTTGTAATAGCGTTGAATAAAGTACTTTTGCCTACGTTAGGCAGACCTACTATACCTAATCTCATTGAAGATCTCCTTTATCTTAAAGATTTGTTTTGTTTTTTTAATATGAAATAGATCGCGGCGCACACGGCTATTATGGCCAGACTTATGACCTGAGCCTGTCTCAGAGGCCCTATCATTAAGCTGTCTGTCCTGAGTCCTTCTACCAAGAACCGTTCTGCCGAGTAGAGGATGCCGTAAAGGCATATTATCTGACCGTTGAACTTTCTCCTGTGATCTGACCAGTACATCAAAAATATGAAGAGAAGCAGGCACCAGACAGACTCATAGAGAAAGGTGGGGTGATAACCGGTACCGTCTATGATCTGTGCCCAGGGAAGATCAGTAGGACCTCCGTGAGCTTCTTCATTGAAAAAGTTTCCCCATCTGCCGATGGACTGAGCCAGGGCAATGACGGGAGCGACGAGATCGGCCGTGTTTAGGAAACCTTCTCTGTACTTTTTGCAGAGAAAGTATCCGACGATGAAGGACAGGATGAGCCCCCCGTGTACAGCCAGGCCGCCGTTTCTGACATCTAATATCTTTGAAAGGTCGTCTGAATAATTGTCCCAGCTGAAAATCACGTAATACAGCCTTGCGCCTATCAAAGCGGAAGGAATTATCCATATGGTCAGCGTCAGGATGAAGTCCCTGTCTATGCCGAATTTAGGCGCTCTGTAATAAGATATCGCTATGGCCAGCAGGAAACCGGTCCCTATCAGCGCCCCATACCACATTATATCGATACCGAATACTGTAAAAAGCACGGGATCCGGTGCAATCATACTAAGCCCTCCTTGAATTTTAAAAAATTGGCGTCGTTCAAACGCACTTTAAATATTATACAAAAAAAACTACCAAATGTCATCAAAGTTTGGTACTATTTTTATATGAAATATGAAAATATAGTCAGAGGAAAATTCAAGGAAAGGCCCAACCGCTTTATCGCGTCGGTATGTGTGGAAGGAAATGAAGAAAGAGCGCACGTAAAAAATACCGGAAGATGCAGAGAACTGCTCGAGAAAGACGCCGATATATATCTTGAAGACCATATCGGTGAAATGGGAAAGAGAAAATTGAGATACAGCCTCATAGCAGTTGAGAAAAAGACTGAGAGAGGAACTTTTCTCGTAAATATGGATTCTCAGGCTCCCAACAAGGTGGTGAAGGAGGCTGTAGAAAACGGCGATATACGTCTGCCGGGGATGTCGTCCCTGGTAAAGATTAAGGCAGAAGCCATGTACGGAGAGTCCCGCCTGGATTTTTATGCAGAAGATGACAGAGGAAGGGAAGCTTACATCGAAGTCAAAGGCGTTACTCTGGAAGAAGACGGCTTGGCCCGCTTTCCCGACGCCCCGACGGAAAGGGGAGTAAGGCATTTAGAGGAACTCATAAAGGCCGCCGGCGAAGGGAAGAAGGCTTTCGTCATCTTTGTCATACAGATGAAAGGCGTAAATGCTTTTACGCCCAACGACCGTACCCATAAGGCGTTTGCAGACGCTCTGAGAAAAGCTTCCTCCGAGGGAGTGAACGTTATGGCATATGATTGTATCGTAACTCGAAGCTCGATCGTATGCGCAGACAGCGTACCGGTGATCTTATGATATCTTAGACAGATATCTTTGACGGGTACGTCTAATCTTTTAATTCGCGACGAATCCGGATATCAGAAAGAATATTGCCGATATGGCTGCCGCAAGCAGACCGTACGGAGCCTGAGTGAAGGCGTGATCGAAATTATTGCAGCCTGTGGCCGAAGAAGTTATCACCGTGGCGTCGGAGTAAAAGCATATATGAGATCCGAAGACTCCTGCGCTGAGCACTGCGGAAACTGCCAGTGTCACATCTGCTCCCAGGTTCTGAGCCAGAGGTATTACTATGGGAAGAGCGATTATGTACATTCCCCAGTTAGTACCTGTTATGAACTCTGTTATAGCGAGAGCTATGAACACTATGAGGGGAAGCAGAGCCGGAGTTATCACCTTGGTGGCGGAGGTTATGACGAAATAGGTGAAGTGTATCTGTTCGTTGACTTCCGCAAACAGAAAGGCCAGTATCATCAGCAGAATGGGCATCATCATGTTTTTAAGGCCTTCGAGGGATACATCCCAGAATTCTTCCGCCGTCATGACTCCCTGCCACATGTACGAGATGAACATGTAGACGAGAGTTACCAAAACGCCCATCTGCATATCGAAATTCATGATGACGGTGGAGATGATGAGTACGGCGATGGGAACGAACAAGTTGAACATCTTCGGATTGGTGGGAACAACATTGTTCTTACCCGCTCTTATGTCTATCTTCTCACTTCCGGCGGGAGCTAAAGGCCCTCCCTGAGCGACTCTGTGAAATGCCTGTTTCATAGGGCCGAAGACAGGGATAATGCCGAAGATGACCAGAGGAACCATCAGAGCGGCTATCCAGCCGTAAAAATTGTAAGGTATAGTCTTTATAAAATATAACATTCCTTCTCCCTGGGGCGCCCATCCGTTGCTTTCCAATATGCGGGAGCAGAACACGGCCCAAGTGGATATGGGAATCACGACGCATAAGGGAGCCGCCGTAGAATCTACGACGTAAGAAAGAAATTCACGAGGCACTTTGTGTTTATCCGTCAGAGTAGTCATACATGATCCTACGGTGAGGGAATTGAGGTAGTCGTCGATAAAGACCACTACGCCGAGAAACCATGTACACATCAGCGATGATTTTCTCGTCTTTGCTTTTGCCGCTATCCACTCTCCGAAGGCATATGAACCGCCGGCTTTTTCTATGAGTGATATTATGCTTCCCATCAGGCCGCATACTATGATGAGCCATGCTATGTCCTCGCTCATCATGACGTTGAGAAGTCCGTCGCTGAAGTTGGAAAAGGTATTTGCTATCCAGCTTTCTCCACTTTGGACGGCAGGTCTTGAAACCATTATGAATCCTATCAGCGAAGATAAGATCAGGGCCTCTAATATACGCTGGGTGGCGAATATATATATGATTAAGAATATTGCCGGAACCAGCGAGAAGATACCCGGTTCCGCATTATCTGAAGGCAGCATGCTTGTAAGAAAGACTGTGGCCAGCATTACGGCTCCTATTACCAATAGAGTTCGCTTTCCATTGAAATCAGCCTTTTCTTGCGAAAATATCTTTAACAACTATCATCTCTCCTTTCGGTCTATATCGTATGGGTCAATAGACAAGCAAGGACAATTATAACAAAAAAATTGCTGAATTCAACATATTTTTCACCTGCCTGTACAATTTTTACTGAGACGTTCAAAAACACTTTTAAATATACGGCGAAGAAGGTATAATGTAACTATCGGCCGTCAGGGGGCAGGCAGTGCGAAATTTTTTTTTAAGAAACCTGAGCATTGCGTTTTGTCTAAAACAGAGCAGGCCCCGACAGAATAAGCGCCGAAATATAAATTTGTACATAGAATAAGAGGTATTATTAAGATATGGATCTGAATAAGTTTTTTTACGACTTGGACGGGCTGCTGAGCAAAGGCAAGAGCAGAGAAGCAGTTGAATTCATTCAGGGCGCTATTGACAAGGCCGCGGAGAAGGATGACAAGAGGGCTCTGATAGCCATGTATAATGAGGCCGGAGGTCTGTTAAGAGATTTTTCAAAATATGAACAGGCCGAAGAGTATTATAATGAAGCATTTTTGCTTATAAGAGAACTGGACGCAAGAGGAAGCGAAAGCTACGGCACCACGCTGATAAATTACGGCACCTGCCTGGCGGATCAGGGAAAATTCAAGGAGGCGGAATCTGTCTTTTCAGAAGCCGTAGTCGTCTTATCGGGGCTTGAGAAAGAAGATGATTACAGAATGGCGGCTATCTATAACAATATGAGCTGGATAGCGCAGGAACAGGGCAATATGCAAGACGCGGGAGACTATCTCAACAAAGCGCTGCTGCTTTTAAAGAGAGTGACCGGCACCGAAGGGGAGCAGGCCGCTTCTTATACGAACCTTGCAAATCTCTATTGGGCGCAGGGGGCGTTTGAGGAAGCGAAAGTAATGCTGATAAAAGCTATCGACATATATAAGGACAGAGAGTCTCTGAAAAGTGAAGGCAGGTACGCAGCCGCCATATCTTCTCTCGCCAACATATATTTCAGCGAGGGAGAATACGAGAAGTGCGCCGTATTATGCCGCGAAGCGATGAAAGAAATCGAGAAAGAATTCGGTCAAAACGACGCCTGGCATATAATATCCGATAATCTGGCCGAAGCCGAAAGAAAGCTCGATGATTCAGACTCCGATATGACAAGCGATTCTGCCGGAAAGTAAAAGAAAATGAAAAAAGATGTTGACATCTTTTCAACAATTTGGTAATATAACTCTTGCAGTGATTTTAAGTCACCAAGTGTGGCGGTGTAGCTTAGTTGGCTAGAGCGTCCGGTTCATACCCGGAAGGTCGGTGGTTCGACTCCACTCGCCGCTACCATTTTATTATCCGGGTTTATCATCAGGATAATACGGGAGTTTAGCTCAGCTGGGAGAGCATCTGCCTTACAAGCAGAGGGTCATAGGTTCGAGCCCTATAGCGCCCACCATGAAGATGGCCTGGTAGTTCAGTTGGTTAGAATGCCAGCCTGTCACGCTGGAGGTCGACGGTTCGAGCCCGTTCCAGGTCGCCAACTTAATATTTTTGATTTAAAAAGATTAAATGTGATTCTTTGGCATATAATATACTTAGTAAAAATGCAGGAGATCGCAGGGATCTTTACCGGAAGACAGCGTAAGACGAGCATGTTTACCGGGAAGCCGGCATGGTGGGTATCGTCAAGTGGTTAAGACCCAGGGTTGTGGCTCCTGTATACGTGGGTTCGAATCCCACTACCCACCCCATAAAATTTCAGCCAAAGCTGAGCAATTTATGATGTTGGGGTATCGCCAAGTGGTAAGGCAACGGATTCTGATTCCGTCATCCGCAGGTTCGAATCCTGCTACCCTAGCCAATTATTCCGTTGAGTCCTTATGGGCTTGATGGGGCGACATAGCCAAGTGGTAAGGCAGAGGTCTGCAAAACCTTTATTCCCCAGTTCAAATCTGGGTGTCGCCTCCAAAGAAAAACCGCAAACTCGAGTTTGCGGTTTTTTACTTGGAATTTAAGTGATCTAATCACAGTGATTTATGAGGATATATATTATCATGGCAAATACCCAATACCCGTCGCCGTCTGCGGCCGCATCGATTTCTGATGAGAAGAAAGTCAGTCCTCGTAGAGCTGTCTGAGGCGGGATAAGTCTGTGATCTTCACCGACCCGCGAGAGACCATGACGAGGCCTTCTCCTTCAAAGTATTTGAGCATTCTGCTCACTACTTCCCGGGCTGTGCCGAGGTGATTAGCTATCTTCTCGTGGGTTAATCTCAAGACGTCCGTATCTTCGACCAGAGTTTCTTCTACCAGAAACTGAGCCAGGCGTTTGTCAAAGCTCTTCCACATCAGTTGCTCTATGAGCCACATGACTTCGGAGAATCTGCTGGCCATGATCTGATTGGTGTAGTTAGCTAAAGGAGCGGAGGCTTCTGTCAGGCTTTTGTAGACGTCGGCCGGGATGACCAGGACTTCGGAATCCTTTTCGGCTTCGATCATGATTTCAAACTGTATGCTCTGTATCATGCAGGAGGCGGAGAACAGGCAAATGTCCATTTCAAACAGCCTGTAAAGAGTGACCTCTTTGCCTTCCTCGGAGAGAATATAAGCTCTGAGCATGCCGGAGGCCACCAGGAAAAGCCCGCTGCAGTCGCTAAAACCGCCGTGGAGTACAGTTCCTTTTTTTACAGTCTTTTTTACGGCAGAACTTTGAATAATGTCTTTGTGAGCCTGAGAGAGACGATCCCACATCGGGAAAAAGTTTGAGAAATCCATGATCCTTCGACCTTTCTTTATTATAGAAAAATATTTGAGATCTTTCTGACTATTAGTATAAAAAGATCTGACGGTATATGTCAAATGTTTTCTTTAATATAATGGACGAGGGAAGTTCCTGTTCCGATTTAAAGTCCGGCTGGCGGGTATAATAAAAATATATGATAATCGAGAGGAGAAAAAATTATGAGCATTATAGATATGAACAAAGAAATCTTCAACGAGAAGATGAATGACGGACAAAAACCTGTATTGGTTGAATTCTGGGCGCCTTGGTGCGTCTATTGCAGAAGAATAGCTCCCGTCTTGCCAGGACTTGCAAAGCAGTATGAAGAGACAGTACAGATAGGCAAGGTGAATATCGACGAGGAACAGGAGATAGCTCAAAAAGAAAACATAGAAGTCATCCCTACGTTTATCCTCTACAAGGGCGGAAAGGCCGTAGCCTCCGTAGTGGCGCCGGATTCAAAGGCCAAGCTTGAAGAGTTTATAAATGCCAATTTGGACAAATAGGTGGATAATATGAACGATATTTATGATATGATCGTGATAGGCGGAGGCCCCGGCGGCTATACCGCAGCTCTTTACGCCGTGAGAGCAGGACTTGAGACTCTCGTCATAGAGAAATTGTCGGCTGGGGGCCAGATGGCGCTCACTTCGCAGATAGATAATTATCCGGGATTTGAGGATGGCGTCGACGGGTTCACTTTAGGTGAAAAGATGCAGGCGTCGGCAGAAAAATTCGGCGCTAAGACACTGATAGCAGAAGTCTATTCTTCCGATCTCAAAGGAGAAACCAAAGTTCTGACAACCAGCGAGGGAACGTTTAAGGCCAGGACTGTCGTGATAGCTACGGGAGCCTCACCGAGAGAGCTGGGCATAGAAGGTGAAAAGGAACTGGTGGGACGAGGAGTCAACTACTGCGCCGCATGTGACGGCATGTTTTATAAAGACAAGGTTGTAGCAGTAGTAGGAGGCGGAAACACCGCCGCCGCAGACGCTCTCCTGCTTTCCCGCATATGCAGAAAGGTGATAATAATCCACAGAAGAGATACATTGAGAGCTACTAAGATATATCACGAGCCGCTGATGAAATCGCAAAATGTTGAATTCAGATGGAACAGCGCTGTATCCGAGTTTATATATGATGAGAAGCTCAGCGGTATCAGGATAAGAGATGTCAATACAGGAGAAATCTCACAAGTAGAGTGCGACGGCGTCTTCATAAGCGTGGGAAGAAGACCTGAGACAGGATTGCTGAAAGATCAGATAGATCTGGACCCTTCAGGATATATCCGGGCCGGAGAATCTACTGAGACTAATATCAGAGGAGTCTTCGCCGTAGGAGACGTGAGGACAAAAGTCCTCAGACAGGTAGTGACGGCAGTGGCGGACGGAGCGGTAGCGGCTCATTATGCCGAAGAATATCTTGCAGAAGAGGCCGGCAAAAAATAGAAATAGAATATGATGATCATGCAGACTGCCATTTATGCCACAGCTATAAAAGGCAGCCTGCATTATTTATTATACGGCAGGAGATAATCTCCTGCCGTTTGTCACAGCACGGTGAAATGACACATGTAAGACGACGGAAAAAAACAAAAAAACTTATGATATGACAAAATAAGACTGAAATTACTGTTATAAATTTCCTCTTTAAGGTCCATTATCTTGTAGATCTCACAAACATATGCCATAGCGTAATGAAATGAGATATAAAAGGGAAAGCTTATATAAAGAAGCAGTTGGGACAAAAACTGTAAAGAGGTAAATTTATGATGATGGAGTCAAAAAATAAAAAAGGACATTTCTCGTTTCGCCCTGCCAAATTCTTTACTATACTGACCGCCGCGCTTATAGTATCGGCAGCAGGACTGACATACACTCAGGAAGCTCAGGCCATGAATTCTGAAACGGCAAGAGGAACAGGCAGGGAGCTTTGCGAGACTATCAACTATACATTCAGCGCGGCAGTTACTATGGTTATAGACGCGAAACTGACAGAAATAAAAGATACAGAATTCACGGGATATGACGTTCCCCTGAGCATTGATCTTCAGCAGAAAATAAAGATTATATGCGACGATTACGAGATAGATATGGCCCTTATTCTGGCGATGATAAAGTATGAATCGTCATTCGACCCCGGCGTAATGGGAGATGGGCAGGAAAGCTTCGGACTGATGCAGATACAGCCTAAATGGCATGAGGACAGGATGAGAAGGCTGGGCGTGACAGACCTTTTGGATCCTGAACAGAATGTAAGAGTAGGGGCGGATCTTTTATCAGAACTCTTATCGAAAGAAAAAGGGACGGAGTGGGCGCTGATGGCCTATAACGGAGGAGAAGCATTTGCCGATCGCTTTGCTGCACAAGGCAGTATCAGCGATTATGCGTCGAGAGTACTGGAGTACAGAGAAGAGATATTGACTTATAGCCAAGAAGAAAAAGAGGATAATAAGTTTTGATGGGAGAAATATTTCCGTAAAAAAGAAAATTTAACAAATAGAGGAATAAATTGCTCCCTCAGGTAGAAACATATGAGAAGAGGGGGCGATGAGATGACCAGAAAGACAGATCCGAAACCTACAAATAAGGAAAAGGACGAAAACTACAATCTTCCGGGAGAGGATAAAGGGTATACTTACCAGGATTGCGGAAAGTAAGATAAAGAGCTGCTTGAACCGGCCCTGTACAGGGACGGAACGGGCGGCTCTTTTTCTCATCATATCAAGATTTTCGTGGCGGATGATTGAGCTCCATAGGATTTATATGGGCCGTATTTTCAGGTTTTTTAGCGAGCCGGCCGCCGCCACCATCTGGATGGGCCTCCATATTTTGTGAGTTTACATGGGCAATGAAAAGTGTTTATAGTGGTTATGTAAGACACAAGAAAGGAGATAAAATATGAAAAAGAAGATTTTATCAATGCTCTTGGCAGTAACCTTACTGGCAGGAGGGACAGTATTTACTCTCGGGGCTGACAAAGCCGACGCGAGTACGAGAAGTAACTTCGGACAGATCTGCAGCATGTTTACCGATTACATCAATAAATACCTCCAAAACAGCTGCCAGTCCGGAGGTCAGAATCAAAAACCTGATTCAGGCGATCAGGAAGGCGGTCAGACACAAAAGCCCGGCACAGGCGATCAGGACTATAATCAGGGATCGGGTGAATCAGATCAGCAGGGATCTTTAAATCAAAGCTCAAAGGCTGAGCAAGTTTTGAGCATCGTTAACAGCGAGAGAAGCCAGGCAGGCCTTGGAAACTTGTCACTGGACAGTCAGCTGAATAAGCTGGCTCAGATGAAGGCCGAAGATATGGCTGAAAACGGTTACTTCTCACATACTTCGCCTACATACGGATCGGCGTTCGATATGATGAACCAATACGGATTTTCATATAGGACAGCTGGAGAGAACATAGCTAAAGGACAGAAGACCGCAAGCTCGGTGATGAGCGCATGGATGAATTCTCAGAGCCACAGGGCCAATATACTGGGAAGCGGATATACTAAACTGGGAGTAGGTTATGCCGTAGATTCCGGCGGAACTGCATACTGGGTACAGATGTTCGCAGGATGAGCATGATAACCAGATTCGGGACAGTGTGTATGCCGAAAATCTCATACAGACTTTGCCGGATCTTTAGGAAAGAGGCTTATCGCCGATGGGTCTCAGATTTGCATCATCCGGCTATGACGGCCAAAGGCGCCGCTTGATCGGCTTTCTTGAGAACATATTTCCTTCAAAAAGTTTTGACAAAAAATTCATAAGAATACAAAAAATACTTTTACTTTCATGAGGTTTATTATATAATCAGAGTAACAACTTATTGTTAGATCACTTAGGAGGGAAAAAATGAAAAAATTTCTTTCATTGATGCTGGTCTTTGTGATGGTATTCGCTTTAGCGGCTTGCGGAAGCAAAGACAGCGGCGAAGATGCAAAGACAGACGGCGCTATCGATTACGACCAGATTTCTGATACTATGGAATCCGAAGACGGAAAGTATGAACTCGCTTTCGTAACGGACGTCGGCCAGCTCAGAGACGGTTCTTTCAACCAGTTTACCTGGAACGGAGTAAAGGCCTACGCTTATGAAAACGATCTTTCTTACAAGTATTATCAGCCGGCAAACGGCAACCAGGCTACAGACGCGGACAGATATGACGCCATGAAGAATGCGGCAGACGCCGGCGCTAAGATCATCGTTGCGGCCGGTTACCTGCAGGAGACTGCAATCAGAGACGCGGCAGCAGCTTACCCTGACGTACACTTCATATTTATCGACGGTTCTATCGAAGGAGTCGATAACATCGCATCCGTAGTTTACAAGGAAGAACAGGCAGGATATCTTGCAGGTTATGCGGCAGCTATGGAAGGATTTGAAAAGATCGGATTCTCCGGCGGCGGCGGTGGATCTAACCCGGCTTGCGAGAGATACGGATACGGATTCGTTCAGGGCGTTGAAGCAGGCGCAGCAGAAAAGGGAACTAAGGTAGAAATGAGATACAGCTGGGAATATGGCTCCACATTCTCCGCTTCTCAGGATTTACAGGCCATGCTCAGCGGATGGTATGAAGCAGGCACAGAAGTAGTGTTCATGTGCGGCGGCAGCATGTTCCAGTCCGGTACTGCAGCAGCAGGAGCAAATGACGCTTATGTAATCGGCGTAGACGTTGACCAGTCCGGTCAGTCTGATACCGTTATAACTTCAGCTATGAAAGACCTGGCAGGATCCACCATGGACGTCATCAAGGGCGACTATGACGGAAAATGGTCCGATTTCGGAGGAAAGATAACCACCTTCGGAGCTGCTGAAGACAGAGTAGGAATCCCTACCGACACTTGGAAACTGGAAAACTGGACAGTTGAAGATTACAATGCTCTGTACGAAAAAGTAAAGAGCGGAGAGATCGAAATCTCATCTGAACTGGTATCAGATCCGAGCACTCTCGAATGGGAAAATATTTCCTTCATCAAATAATCATGACATTTTGATTAAAACTTACTAAAATTTCATAGAAAGGGGGAATTCGCGTTCCCCCTTTTTGTGGGTTATTTTAACAAATTTTCATAGAACCGAAATAATTATCAAGACAAGGAAAAAGCGATGTCAGAATACGTAATTGAAATGAACCACATAAGGAAAGAATTTCCCGGTATCGTGGCTAACGACGACATAACGCTCCAACTGAAGAAGGGCGAAATACATGCGCTGCTTGGTGAAAACGGCGCAGGAAAGTCCACCCTGATGAGCGTCCTCTTTGGGCTGTACCAACCGGAGGCGGGCACTATAAAGAAGGACGGAAAAGAAGTTAAGATCAACAACCCCAACGATGCTACTTCTCTGGGCATAGGAATGGTACATCAGCATTTTAAGTTGATCGATGTTTTCACCGTTTTAGATAATATAATATTGGGAGCTGAAACTACTAAGCTGGGATTCCTGCAAAAAAAGGAGGCCCGCAGAAGGGTTCTGGAGCTGTCCCAAAAATACGGACTTAAGGTAGATGTAGACGCCAAGGTAGAAGATATCACCGTCGGAATGCAGCAGCGTGTTGAAATACTCAAGATGCTTTACAGAGAAAACGAGATACTGATCTTCGATGAGCCTACAGCTGTCCTGACTCCTCAGGAAATAGACGAACTCATGCAAATAATGAAGGGATTTGCCGACGAAGGCAAGTCTATCTTGTTCATCACTCATAAATTAAACGAAATAATGGCAGTATCCGACAGAGTAACGGTACTGCATAAAGGAAAATATATCGGAACAGTCGATACGAAAGACGTCACTAAGCAGGAACTGTCCACCATGATGGTGGGAAGACCTGTGCAGCTTGAGATAAATAAGGAGCCGGCAAAACCTTCGGATGTCGTCTTGTCTGTCGAGGGGCTGAGAATTCCTTCAAAGATACATAAGAACGACGCCGTAAAAGGAGTCTCTTTCGATGTGAGAAGGGGAGAAATAGTCTGCATAGCCGGAATCGACGGAAATGGACAGACAGAGCTCATTCAGGGAATAACAGGTCTTGAAAAAGCGTCGGCAGGTCATGTTGAACTATGCGGACAGGATATCTCAAACGCCAGCATAAGAAAGCGCGGCCTTGCGGGAATGAGCCATATACCCGAAGACAGACATAAACACGGTCTCGTATTGGGATATACTCTCGAACAGAATCTGGTACTTCAGAAGTTCAGAGAAGAGCGGTTCCAGAATCATGGATTCATAAAATTTAATGAAGTTAGGAAATATGCGGACAAACTCATAGAAGAGTACGACATCCGTTCAGGCCAGGGGCCTGTCACCATAGCCAGAAGCATGTCGGGCGGAAATCAGCAGAAAGCTATAATCGCCAGAGAACTTGACAGAGACGAGCCTCTAATAATCGCTGTACAGCCTACCAGAGGCCTGGACGTGGGAGCCATAGAGCATATCCACAGTCAGCTGATATCTGAACGGGATAAGAATAAGGCTATACTGCTGGTTTCTCTGGAACTTGACGAGGTCATGAGCCTTTCCGACAGGATTCTCGTAATGTACGAGGGGGAAATCGTCGGAGAATTGTATCCGGATAAGACCGATCCGCAGGAGCTGGGACTTTATATGTCCGGAGCCAAACGAGACCATAAGGAGGTGGAATAGATGTATAAAATTGATCCTGAGACAGGGAAACAGAAATTTTATGCAAAGGACGGAACTAAAAGTGTGATTTCCGCCGTTATTTCTATCCTCATAGGCATGATAGTGGGAACTCTCATAATAATTATAGTCGGACTTACTAAAGAAGGCATCAGTATAAACGGTATCTGGGAAGGTATCAAGCTGGTATTCTTCGGAGTGTTCAGCACAGGACGGGAAGGCGGAGATCTGACTTTCGGATTCAATCCGGTCAACATGGGAAATCTGCTTTTCAGAGCCACGCCTCTGATAATGACGGGGCTTTCTGTAGCCGTAGCCTTCAGGACAGGCCTTTTCAATATAGGAGCTCCTGGACAATACCTCATGGGAACGGCTGCTACTCTTTATATAGCCCTTTCACTTCCTACTGAGACGATTCCCGCATGGATAGTGTGGATACTCGCTTTCCTGGGCGGAATAATAGCAGGCGCGCTATGGGGATGTATCCCGGGACTTTTAAAAGCATATCTGAATATAAACGAAGTAATCACCTGCATAATGACCAACTGGATAGCGGCGAATCTGGTCTCATGGTTCTTTGACGTGAGGGAAACGCTCAAGAACAGCGCCGAAGGCGGAAAGGTAGGCTACATACGGCCCACTTCCTCCAATGGTGTTGAAACCTTTGACTTTGGATTGGACAAGATATTTCCGGGATCGCAGGTGAATGGAGGAATACTTATAGCTATACTCATAGCTGTACTCATGTATATAATAATGAGTAAGACGACTTTCGGATATCAGCTCAAAGCCTGCGGCAGCAACCGCCATGCGGCTAAATACGCCGGAATCAACGATAAACTCAACATAATATACTCCATGGCAATAGCGGGAGCCTTGTCGGCAGCCGGCGCTTCACTTTATTATCTGGCAGGAAATACGGAATTTTTCTGGTCTACATATCAGGCCCTCCCGGCAGAAGGCTTCAACGGCATACCTGTCGCCCTCCTGGCGTCCAATAACCCTATCGGCGTCATATTCACCGGATGTTTCATGTCCATGCTGAATATCGCCGGAATGCAGCTCAAGACTCTGACTGCGTATAATGAGTATATCACGGACATAATTATAGCTTCTATAGTTTACTTGAGCGCCTTTGCTATGATAATAAAGATGCTTCTCAACAACAGACAGAAAAAGAAAGAAGAAAAAGAGTCTGTATTGAAGGAAGGAGGAGATAAGTAATGGTATTCTTGATACAACAGACTATGCTTTACGCTATTCCTCTGATGATCGTGGCTCTGGCCGGAATCTTCGCAGAACGAAGCGGTGTAATCAACCTCGCTCTCGAGGGTATAATGATAATAGGCGCGTTCGTAGGCGCTCTGTTTGTAAGAATCATGCAGGAAAATCAGGTCTTTACTCAGGAGCAGGGGCAGCTTCTCATGCTTTTGGCCCTTGTGGTATCGGCCATATTCGGAGCCATATTTTCGCTGCTTTTAGCTTTTTCAGCTATAAACCTCAAGGCGGACCAGACTATAGGCGGTACTGCGCTGAACATGCTGGCTCCGGCCATAGTATTGTTTCTGATAAACCTGATCGCTCAGCAGAATGCTCTGGGAATGGCTACAGGAGACGCAGCCGGATGGTTTATGATAAAACCCAGCACCTTCGGCTTGGAAAGAGACCATGACTTCGGATTTATCGGCAACCTTCTGATAAATAAAGTTTATCTTACGACTTATATATGTCTGGCAATATTCATAGTTCTGTCTATAATCTTATATAAGACAAAATTCGGAATCAGGCTGCGTTCCTGCGGAGAAAATCCTCAGGCGGCAGATTCTCTGGGAATAAACGTCTATAAGATGAGATATGCCGGAGTTACTATTTCGGGAGCTCTGGCCGGAATCGGCGGATTCACTTATGCTCTGACTACAGCTAACTGCGCTTCTACAGGCGAAGTGGCAGGATACGGATTCCTGGCTCTGGCCGTAATGATATTCGGCAACTGGACGCCGCTGAACGTGGCGCTGGGTGGAATCCTCTTCGGATTGTTTAAGTGCATAGCGGCTACGTATTCCAGCCTGGACATCAACGGCGACGGAGTATATATGCTGGCCGAACTGGGGATAAGCCCTTACGTATATAGACTTCTTCCGTATCTGATAACTCTCATAGTACTGGCCTTTACTTCCAAGAAATCGAGAGTGCCTAAAGCAGAAGGAATACCTTACGATAAGGGACAGCGATAGAGGAGATCTTGAGAGTGCGGGGGATAACCCGCACTCTTTTTCTGAAATATACACTGAGAAAGGATATTTCATATGTTTTTGCCGTTGACAAGAGAAGAAATTCACGAGAGGGGATGGACGCAGCCGGACTTCGTTCTCGTGACAGGAGACGCTTATGTGGATCACCATTCGTTCGGAACTGCTATAATAGGAAGGATTCTGGAAAAAAGAGGATATAAGATAGCGGTGCTTTCAAGACCTGACTACAGGTCCTGTGAGGATTTTAAGCGTTTCGGCAGACCGCGCCTTGGTTTTTTGATCAACAGCGGAACTGTAGATTCCATGGTAAACAATTATTCGGTCTTTAAACACAAGAGAAAAAGGGACGAGTATGCTCCGGGAGGAGAGGCGGGAGGAAGGCCTGACAGAGCCCTGATAGTGTACGCAAACAGGGCCAGAGAGGCATATAAAGGCGTTCCCGTAATAATAGGTGGCATCGAGGCCAGCCTCAGGAGGCTGGGGCACTACGATTATTGGAGCGATAAGATAAGACGGTCTGTACTCCTGGACGCTAAAGCCGATCTCCTCATCTACGGAATGGGAGAAAGAGCTGTATGCGAGATTGCAGACGCTCTGAGGGACGGATTTGAAATAAAAGATGTGACCTGGATAAGAGGCACCTGTTACAAGGCGGCGGCGAATCCTGACGAAAATAAGTTCATACAGCTTCCCGCATATGATGATATAATAAAGAGCAAGAAGGCTTATGCGGAGAGCTTCGCAGCGCAGTTTAAGAATAATGACGCTATATCTGCAAAGGGCCTGGCCGAGAAATACACTGACACCGTATGGGTCGTGCAGAACCCACCTCAGCCTCCCCTTGAACCTTTAGAACTTGACGAGATTTATGAGCTCCCCTTCGAAAATGAAGAACATCCCTCATACAAGGACGCAGGCGGAATTCCGGGATTTGGCGAGGTGAAGTTCAGCATAGTCAGTACGAGGGGGTGCTTCGGAGGCTGCAGCTTCTGCGCTCTTACTTATCATCAAGGGAGGCAGGTAAGAGGAAGAACCAGAGAATCTCTTTTAAATGAAGCAAAAAAACTGACAGAGAAAAAAGACTTCAAAGGATATATCCATGACGTGGGAGGACCGACGGCAAACTTCAGGGGGCCTGCATGCAAGAGACAGACTGCGAAGGGAGTGTGTACCGACAGAGATTGTCTGTTTCCCGGAGTCTGCGCCGCCATAAAGCCGGATCACGAGGAATATCTGAATATACTGAGAAGTATGAGAAAATTGGATAAGGTCAAAAAAGTATTCATACGTTCAGGAATAAGATATGATTACCTCATGGCCGATCCGAAATGCGACGCCTTTATAGAAGAGTTGTGCAGATATCATGTCAGCGGTACTCTCAAGGTCGCTCCCGAGCATGTCTCAAAAAACGTCCTGGGCTATATGCATAAATCGTCTAAGAAAGTCTTTCTCAAATTTGCCGCTAAATATAAAGAGACAAATAAGCGCCTTGGAATGAAGCAATATCTGATACCTTATCTCATATCCAGCCATCCCGGCAGCACTCTAAAGGACGCGGTGGAACTGGCGCTGTTTCTTAAGGAATATGGTTTTGTTCCCGATCAGGTTCAGGATTTTTATCCAACTCCCGGCACGCTGGCTACCTGCATGTATTATACCGAGATGGATCCTCTGACTATGGAGCCGGTATATGTGGCCAAAACCATGGAAGAAAAGAAGATGCAGAGAGCTCTCATACATTTTCATAAGAGAGAAAACAGCAGGATAGTTGCTGCGGCCTTAAAAAAAGCCGGAAGAGAAGACTTGATTCCTATTTTATCTTCACATAAATATCACACAAGAAGACATAAATAGTATATAATAACAACTGACTTAGTATTTCATACTAAGTGAATGAGAAATTATTTTAAGGAGAATGATTGCTATGGAAAAGATAGCGTCCTATGTCAACAAGGGCAGGACTATAAAAGAACTCATATACAACGCCGCAGGGGAATTTCCGCAGAGATACGCGTTCCGTTTTAAAGAAGACGGAGAGATAAAGGGGAGAACTTTTACCGAACTCATCGAAAATATAGAGGCATTCGGCACGGGAATGATCCTGAGAGGATACGATGATTGCCGTATCGGAATAATAGGTGAAAATTCTTTTCCGTGGTTTTTAACTTTTCTCTCTGCTGTGTGCGGCGGCAACATAGCTGTGCCTTTTGACAAAGGACTCACAGAGACAGAGCTTGAGACCTGCGTAGCAAGAAGCGGCATCAAGGTGCTGTTTTATGACAAGAGGTTTCAGAATGTAGTCGATCATATAAAAGCCCAGCACGGAGATAAGGTAGAGTTCATCTGCATGGCAGGCGAGGGAAGCCTCAGCCAAACCATCATGGAAGAGGGTAGAAATGCTCTGGATGCCGGTGAGAATCGCTATTTGAGCAAAAAAGTCAGCGAGGAAGATACTGCCGTATTTTTATTTACCTCAGGTACTACCAGCGATTCCAAGATAGTCATGCTGAGCCACCATAATATCGCTTCCAACATAAGGGATATGCTGGAGATGGAAATATTTTTCCCTACCGATGTCAATATGGCCTTTCTGCCTTTTCATCACAGCTTTGGGCTGGTGGGATGCCTCGTATTCTTGTCGTCGGGAGCAGATAACGTTTTCTGCGACGGGCTCAAATATGTACAGAAGAATTTCGCAGAGTATAAGGTAAGCGTATTCGTAGGGGTTCCTCTTCTGGTTGAAAACCTGTACTACAAGGTCATGAAACAGATAGAGAAGCAAGGAAAGACCAAGACTGTAAATACGGGACTCAAACTTTCTAAATTCCTGAGAAAAGTGGGCCTGGATATGAGAAGAAAGATCTTCGGAGAGATAATAGATAAGCTTGGCGGAAGTTTGAGACTGATAATAAGCGGCGCAGCTTCTTTAGATCCAGCGGTATCAGAAGGACTCAACAACTTCGGTATAAGTACTATACAGGGATATGGTTTGACAGAAACTTCTCCCGTTCTTACGGCAGAGAGACCTTGGGCAGTTTCTCCGGGATCTGTAGGAACGCCTATGAATTCAGTCAAAATCAGGATAGAAGAAAAAGACGAAAACGGTATCGGAGAGATAGTCGCTAAGGGACCTAATGTCATGCAAGGGTATTACAATCAGCCTGAAGAGACGGCAAAGGCCATAGTGGATGGATGGTTCTATACCGGAGATCTGGGAAGGATTGACAGCAAGGGAAATTTGATCATCACAGGAAGAAAGAAAAATGTCATCGTCCTTAAAAACGGAAAGAATGTGTTCCCGGAAGAGATAGAAGAGATGATAATGAAACTTCCGTATGTATCCGAATGTATGATGTTTACAAGAGAGAAGCATAACGAGCTGGTTCTCTGGTGCGAGATAGTATATGAGCCGGCTCTGCTGGAAGATGAAAGTATCACCCGGGAGCAGCTGGCGGCGAGGTTTGCCAAAGACCTGGCGGACATCAACGATATACTGCCTAAGTATAAGCATATAAATCATTTCATAATGAGCGAAGAGCCTATGATAAAGACAACTACCCAAAAGGTGAAGAGAAGGGCCGAAGTAGATAAGATCTACAAGCAGTGGGATGATGAAAAGTGCTATAATACGATCATGAAATAATTATAAAACAGGTGCGGATATATGAGCCTCATAGAAAGATTCAGTGAAATATTGGAAGACAGCAGGCGGGAGAGCCTCAAAATCACGCCTGGAAATTTTGATATTTCCGAGGAAATAAACTGCCGAAGATCCTTCCTCACTTCAGGTGAAGCGGGGAGGGGATCTGAAGGCGCAGAGGAGCCTAACATAATGGCCCTCGGTGATAACGCCGCTTTCATTAAATATCTTATCGAAAAGAAAGATATGTCCGGCAAAATAAATCTGATATATATAGATCCGCCCTTTTTCAGCAAGGCGGCTTATGACGCCGTCATAAATATTAAGTCTTCGGACGGAAAGAAAAAATGTTCAGTAAAATATTTCGCATATGACGATATATGGCGCAGAGATATGACAGGCTATTTGAAAATGCTCTGTCAGAGGCTCCTCCTGATGAAGGAGCTGCTTGCCGAAGACGGTACCATATGGGTGCATCTGGACTGGCATGCAGTCCACTATGTCAAGATCTTTATGGATGAGATATTTGGAGAGGACAATTTCGTAAACGAGATAATATGGCATTATAAATCCGGAGGATCAGGCAAACGCCATTTTTCGAGGAAACACGACACCATACTGGTCTATTCCAAGACTAAGAAGTATTATTTTTCACCGGATAAGGAAAAATCTTATAACAGAGGATTTAAGCCTTATAGATTTAAAGGTGTAAAAGAGTACAAGGACGATATGGGCTGGTATACCATGGTCACCATGAAGGACGTATGGAACGTAGATATGGTGGGACGCACTTCTTCCGAGAGGACAGGCTATGCGACGCAAAAACCGGAGGCATTGCTCAGAAGGATCATACCTGCGGCTACGAAAGAGGGAGACATCTGCGCCGATTTTTTCTGCGGATCAGGAACCTTGGCCGCGGTAGCCCAAAAGATGGGGAGGCGCTGGATAAGCTGCGACGGAAGTCCTCTGGCTGTATCTGCGTCTGTAAAGAGATTACAAGACGGCGGCTTTCCCATATGCGTCATGGAAGATATGAGCGATAAACGAAGCTGTCTCGGGGAGGCGCAGATTTCTTTTGAAAGAAAAGATATAACAGGATCCGATAAAGAACTTGTCAGAATATCCTTAGATGATTATAGACTTGAGGGCATAAAGGAAAAGATAGACGGTAAAGATAGGGAGCAGTTTGAGACTGCAGCCAGAGAATATCCCCTTCAGTTTATAGAATACTGGAGCGTAGATTTTGACTTTGACGGAAGAGTATTTCGCCCTGAAATGATCTTTTCAAGAGAAAAAGGAACGCTTACAAGGGTTTGCGAAAAACTTCTGCCGGCATCTTGCCCGGATCGGAGCATATGCGTCAAGACCGTAGATGTTTTCGGCAATTACACTATGAATGTAGTCAAGCAGAAAACGTCTGAACAGCAGAATACCGAAAATCTGCAGTAAGATAGCAAAATTTTCTCATAACAAAAAAACAAGTGGAATATTGAGCCTCGATGAGTTATCATGACAGAAGATGATCGCAAGTCGGGGCTCTTTTTGTTCTACGAGACAATCATCAGACAAAATGCTAATTTGATCTGAATATTATCATGTCCTCACCTATGACGACTATAGAATTCCACGGAAGCTGCAGTTCTTCTTTAAATCTTCCTCCAAGACTGCTTCCGAAATTAGGAATGAGCAGCGACTTGATGACTCCGGTCTGTTCGTCAAAGAGCATTTCGGCGTCCCACAGTTTTCCGTGCATGCTTCCTTTAACTATATCTACTATTTCCTTATCTCCGATTTCACTTAACAGCATAAATAGCGTCTCCTTTGCTAATAATAGGGATATTAGATTTTACTTTGAAAGGGAGCCAATTATGAGTGAAGAAAAAGAAAAGGACAAGACCGGAGAAGAAAATTCCAACGCTGCTGAAGTCATAAAGGAATTAGGTCTTCTTACCACCGGCAGTGGGTTTAAAAGCGAGATACAATATATCAATATAATAGGCAGCATAGAAGGACATACCGTACTTCCTCAAGATAATAAAACTACTAAATATGAGCACCTGATACCTGAACTTATAGCAGTAGAGGAAAACCCTGAGATAAAAGGACTTCTGCTGATCTTAAACACCGTAGGCGGAGATGTGGAGGCAGGCCTGGCTCTGTCTGAACTGGTGGCCGGCATATCTAAGCCTACTGTATCGCTGGTAATCGGGGGAGGCCACAGTATAGGCATACCCCTGGCGGTGTCGGCAGACTACTCGTTTGTCGCAAAATCGGCTACCATGACGCTCCATCCTATAAGAACAAGCGGTACTCTCATCACTGCAGAGCCGACTTTTGAGTACATGAAAAAGACTCAGGAGAGGGTGGTGGATTTTATCGTAGAACATTCTCATGCGAAAAAGGGAGAGATAGAGGAGAAGATGAACTGTACGGATAATATGGCAAACGATGTGGGAACTCTTCTCTTTGGTCCAGATACCGTAGAGATAGGGCTGATGGATCAGATCGGTTCCTTGACGGACGCTCTGAAAAAACTGAGGGGCATGATAAAAGAATCTTAGGCAAAGGGAAACAGGGAAAGGGGCTTATGAAAAAGCTTGTTTTAACTGTTTTTATCAAAAATAAAGAATACGCCAAAGCGCTTATGCGGGGGCTTTCTATGGAAAGTCCGGGCATAGAAGTCAAAGAGGCTCATTCTCTCAGAGAAGCGCAAGTTTGCAGTTTATACGGCATACTGATCACTGACAGAGAGGCATACGGTACTTTTGCGGTCAGGATAGAGAGACAAAGACGTCTGACGGTGAGAGAGATGGTCTCAAAGTCCTCTGAGTTATATTTTGAGGGCACGGGAATACTCTTTGGCATGGGAGAAGGCAATTCGGCCAGGGTATGGGAAATTTTTTCTCTGACAGGCGGCGCAGGAGCGACGTCGGTGGCAGTCATGACAGCGAGGATGCTGGCCATGGAAGAGGCGAAAGTGCTGTATCTCAATCTCAAAAGAAAAGATGATTACTCCCTCTATGCGGGAGCGGATTTTTCAGGCATATCGTCCAAAAGAAAATTTTTATACAAACTGATGAACTCTGAAGGAATATTCCCGATGGATGAATTTTTGGCAAGAGACCAATGGGGCGTAAGCTATTTCGCTCCTCAACCTGTGCGAAACAGCTTTGAATATGAATGTTCCGCCACGGAACTTTTAGCTCTTCTATGCAGAAGAGGAGGATTCGATCATATCGTCGCAGACTCCTACGGAGGCGCATGTGAGGATGCAGTTCAGATAGAAGTCGCAAGCAGGAGAGACAGCAGACCTGAAAACAGTAATCTGAAGATTGATTTCAGGATCTTGAATTTCTCTAAAAAAACCGGCAGAGAAGATCTTCTTTTACTTCCGGAGGATCAGGTTAGCTTTGAGCCCGAGAGAGAGGGAATAAACATATCCATGGAAGGAGAATTTGCTCAGGCGATGGCCAGGATTACCGGGCATATGAAGAACAGTATACCTGACATGTAGTGATTAGAAGCCGGTATTAAGAGTGTCGACACTTGTCGAATGAAAACAGTTGCAATATCTTTGCAGCTGTTTTATTATATTAGTGAAATGGAAAATAATTACATAAAAAGAAATTATATGGAACAAAAAAAGCTCAGAGATGAGATTATAGCTGCCGCCAGGAGAGAGATATCAGGCAGGAGCCAAATGGATGATATCACGGCCATGGATATAATAGTTCATGAGACGTTTGAACATCCCGGGACTGAAAATATGACTATGAGCGATATAAACGCCATGATAAAAGGCGTATTTTTCAGAGTGAGAAAACCTATGGGCATATTGACGCCGCTCATAGATGACGAAGAGATAACGGAGATAATGGTAAACGGGAAGGATCAGATTTTCTTTGAGAGAAATGGTGAAATAAAGCATTATGAACTGAGATTTGACAACGACGAGGAATTAGAGGAGATAATGCAAAATATTGCGTCTCAAGTACATCGGGAAATAAACGAGCTGTCGCCTATAGTTGACGCCAGACTTGCCGACGGGTCCAGGGTAAACGGAGTATATAAGAATATAGCAGTCAACGGCCCTACTCTTACGATAAGAAAATTTTCCGACAAATATATGAAGATGGAAGATCTGATATGCAACGGTACGCTGACAGCCCAGGCTGCGGAACTGCTGAAAGATCTGGTGAAATCCAAATATAACATATTTGTCAGCGGAGGAACTTCATCGGGGAAGACTACCCTTCTGAATGCTTTGGGACAATTTATAGGAGCAGAGGAGAGAGTAATAGTCATAGAGGATTCGGCAGAATTAAAGCTCAATTATATAGAGAATCTGGTGCAGATGGAATGTAGACAGGCCAACACCATGGGGAAGGGAAAGATAAATATGTCCGATCTGATAAAAAGCAGTCTGAGGATGCGGCCTGACCGGATAATAGTAGGAGAGGTCAGGGGAAAAGAGGTGTTGGATATGATTCAGGCCATGAACACAGGACATTCGGGCAGCATGAGTACAGGACACGGAAATTCTATAGGCGGAATGCTCAAGAGGCTGGAGACTATGTATTTGATGGCGATACCGCTTGACATAGAGGCGGTGAGGGCTCAGATAGCTCAAGCCATTGACATAATGGTTCATATAGAGCGAAGAGGAAAGTGCAGGCGTATAACTGAAATAAGCAGGCTGCTTGGATATGACGGCGGATACTTCAAGATTGAAAGGCTCATGGCAGTTAAGGATCAGGTACTTGTACCTGACGGTGAGAAATATGGATTATAGAAAACTGGAATTGTCATTTCATGAAAAGGCCGGATTCAGGGCGGCAGTCATATCGACAGGTATGATGATAGGATGGGCGTTTTATGACAGCGTAATCGCAGGTCTTGCAGCAGGAATCGCGCTGATGATGACAGAAAATATGTATAAGAAGGGAATGCTGGAGAAGAGAAAGCGCAGACTGCTGTCTCAATTTAAAGATTTGCTGTATTCCATTTCATCTTTCGTTTCTACCGGCAGAAGCCTGGGGCAGGCCCTTGAAGAATCCATAGATTTCTGGAGAGGAACTTATGATGATCAGGATTATATAATGAGAGAGCTTAAACAGATGACTAAAAACATCAAGGAGAGCAATATGCCTGACGTGGATTCCTTTGATGATTTTGCCAAGAGGAGCGGCCTTGAGGATGCTGAAGATTTTGTGATGGTATGTAAGACATGCAAGGCTACGGGAGCAGATTTTTCTAAAGCAGCGGAAAGAAGTGCCGGGATAATAGAAGACAAGATAGATATCGAGAGAGAACTTTCATCCATAATGGTGCAAAAGCGGTTTGAAGGAAGAGTGATAGCATCGTCTCCTTTCGGATTGATACTGATGATAAAGATATTGTCTCCCGATTATATGGCTCCTTTGTACGAGACGACTTTAGGCAGAGCAGTATCGACGATATCTCTGGTTCTCATGGCCGCCGGACTGACAGTGATGGAAAGGGTGATTCAGATTGAAATATAAAGAGAGAAAAAAAGAAGAAAAGAAGAGACAAGAGATGATATTGTCGCTTCCCTCTTTTATAAACCAGATTTTGCTGCTGCTGAACAGCGGAATGGTATTGCAGGAGGCTATGATATATATAGCTGTGAATTATAAAAAGCTGGACAGAGAAAGACAGGATACATTTATCCTCGAATATATAAGGGTGTATGACGACTCTATGAAAACAGGAGAGAGCATCATAAAAGGATTCTATCGTCTGGGAAGAGACAGCAGAGTAAAAGAACTCTCACGGGTAGCGGGTATAATAGCCGACAGCAGCCGAAGAGGCGTGGATCTGTGGGACAAGTTAGCCGATGAGGGTGAACAGCTGTGGAGAGAGAGAAAGCGTACAGCGCTGGAGAAGATAAGACTGTCAGAAAGTAAGATGAGTTTTCCATTGGCGCTTCTTCTGATAGCGCTGATATTGATAACGGCAGCACCTGCCATGTTGCAGATGTATATAGATTAAAAGGAGGTATAAGGATGAAATTGAAGCAGACTTTATTGTCACTCAACAACAAGCGCGGAATGGAAATGGTACAAGTAGCTATTCTCGTGGCCATAGCAGTAGCCATAGGCTTGATTTTTAAATCGGAGATCACTGACTTTGTCAATGATACTTTCGGTAGCTTAAGCAAAAGCAAATTTTGAAGTCATGTCGCTCAATAAAAGAGGCAGCGTCTATATAGAGGCATCTATAGTCCTGCCGGTCAGCTGTTTGATATTGTTTGCATTGGCTGCGCTGATAATGACCTTTCACGGCGATGTAGCCCAACAGGTATCAAAACATACAAAAGACATAAGCGCCTGGGATTGTGAGAAAGAAATAGAGACTATAAGAAAGTATGAAAGATTTATCGATTGGATTTAGCAGTAAAAAAGGGTCTTTCGCAGTGTTCGCTCTTATGGCGTTCTTCTCTATCACTATATTGATTTTCGCGTCTGTCAGATCTGCAGGGAACTTGGCTATAGGCAGCGTATCTTATGGATTCGGAAGATTGTGGGGTAAGAGCATTTTAGCTGAATACGATATATTCCTTAAAGAACGTTACGGTCTCATGGCCTTTCTGGGAGACGATATATCTACTGCAAAAAAGATAGATATATACAAAGATTATTCTTTTGGAGATAAAGAATATATAGAAAGCTCAGATACATCGTGCTCACTAAAGGAATATGCTCTGACGGAGAAAGACAATATGAAGAAGCAGATAGAAAAAATAGTTCTGTCCGGATTTGTCCCTCAAAGATATGAAGATGCAGACCGCAGTGAGGATATGACAGAAGGGGAAACCGCAGACAGGCGTATAAGCAGCCGCTGGATAATAGAGGGGCTGCCGTCGTATGGCAAGGCTGATAAGAGCTATTTGGCCGGGCTGGCAGATAAAATAAAATCAGGAATAAGCCTGAGCGGTATCGTCGGAAATGCCGCGGCAGATAGATACATATCTGTATTCTTTAAAAATCATATGGACGATAAAGATTTAAAGGAGACATATTTTCGATGTGAAACAGAATATATTATAAGCGGCGAGCCTGATGAGGCAAAAGCCAGAAAGAATACAGCCGCAAAGATAAAAACACTGCGGAATATGTTAAACCTGTATTATCTTTATACTTGCAGCGAAAAGCGTGAAATTGCCATGGCCGCAGCTTCGGCTGTAACTCCCGGACCCGCGGCGCTTCTTACGCAGGCAGTCATCCTGGAATTATGGGCATATGCGGAGGCAGAGAACGATCTGAAAATATTATATGATAAAAAGACAGTTCCGCTTCTTAAGGACGATACAAATTGGGCTCTGTCTATAGAAAATGTGCTGGGAAACGGCAGCTTGCAAACAGAAGAAAGTGCAGAAAAAGAGGACGCGGGAGAGGAGGGGACGAGTTATATAGCGCCAAAGGTAATGAGGGGAGAAGACTATTCATCGTATCTGTCGGTGCTTCTATGCGGGATCTCAGAAGACACGAAGATCATGAGGATAATGGATATCATACAGATAAATATGAAATATCTGTACAGCGACACCTCCTTGCTGAAAGAATATAACACGGGGCTACGGTATCAATTTAATGTGAATGGACAAGGATATGAATTTGATGAACATTATTGATAAAAAGTTCGGCGATAAGAGGGGAAGCTATATACTGGAGGCCGCTGTGTTTCTGCCGATACTGATTTTATGCGTGTCAGCGCTTATACTGATAATAAAAATAGTTGGGATATGTGAAAATATATGTTTCTCTACTGCTGAAGAAGTACTTGCCATAGACCTTGAATCCTATAAATATAATAATTCTGTTTCCCTTTGCAATGAAATGGAAAGCAGGATTTCAGAACAAAATCCTGTGGATTTCAATATAACAGGGTTTAGGTATTTGTACAGACGCGGTGAGATGACGGACCTGATTTCGGTAGAAGGCAAGGCTGAGTTCAATGTGGTAAATGCCATAGGCATAGATGGAAAAATTAACTTTGAAGAAAGTCTGCTGACAAGAGGTTTTACCGGAACACTGAATATGGGGCGGCCGCTGGATGCGGCGGATTTTCATACAGGAGGTGCATCACAAGATGTGATCATATTTCCCCGGTACGGAACGAGATATCACAGGGGAACATGCTTTTATGTAGCAGAAAGATATAAGGGAGAATACAGCCGGGAAATGGAAGAGGAAGACGCTGTGAGAAAGGGATACTTACCATGCAAAATATGTGGAGGTGCTGCAAATGCTCAATAAGGTCATGATCAAGTTTAAGGAGGAACAGCTTGGATATGAGGAGAAAATGGATTTGTTGACAGAAGGAATATGCAAGGGAATATTCCCTATAAGTATAATAAAGAATCAGGAGGGGATTACGGGTTTTTATTACACCTCCGGGTATAAAAGGATTTCAGACTGCGGTCTGCTTGGAGCAGATAAAATATTGACGGTAGTGGAAAAAACTATATCGGCTATGGAGGAGTGCAATCAATATCTGATATTTCCCGAGGAGTTTATAATGGATATGAATACAGTTTACATAAAAGAAGATTTTGAGAATATAAAGTTTACTTATGTGCCTGATAAAAACAGGATAGGAGCGAAGAAAAAGCTGGCGACATTTATAAATGATCTGAAAAGATCAACTACGGAAAACGGCAGATTATATTTGGATATGCTGGTACAGATGTTTGATACGGAAAATCTCAGCGTCATGAGAATAAAAGCGTTTATCTGTCAACTCAAAAGAGAGGTGAGGCTCTGCGAAATACAGTGAGATACGGTGAAACTGCCATACAAATTTTCTGACATTACCTTCGGCCATTTTATGTAGGAATATTTACCGTAAGGAAAAATAGAATGTAATAAAGCGGGAGGATTTAATATGGTTGGACAGATAAACAGAAGACGTGTAAAGAAAAGAAAACGTCCCAATGAAAATTCTAAGATGAAATTTACTGTGTTTCTTGTTATAATGATAGTAGCAGTCGCACTCGGGTATTTGACTGCCAGATTCGTCATAGGCCCGCTGCTGGGTTATGATGCAGATGAAAGTCCCATTAAGATAGCCAATGGAGGCGACTCTAAGGATGAAGAGGCCTCAGGAGAGGAAGGCTCTGCCGGAGAAACTGAGCAGCAGTCAGAAGCTTCGCAAGAAGACGCATCCGGAACAGACGTCAGCGCGGCGCCTGAAGAAGGATATGCGCTTCAGTTCGGAGTTTTTACATCTAAGGAGGCTGCTGAAAAACTCGCTTCGGATCTTAAATCCAAGGGCATAGAGACGAAGATAATAGAAGAAGACAGTAATTACAAGGTTATTAGCCCTGTGGTTAATACTAAAGACGAAGCTATAGATGAACTCAACGGTATAAAAGATAAAGAGGTGGAGGATGTCTTTATAGCTTCTTTCTAAAGGAGATAAAATGATTCCACTTTCGACAAGGATGAGACCGCAGAACCTCGAAGAATTTTTTGGACAGGAGCATTTTCTGTATCCCGGTTCTCTGTTTTATAATTCTGTAAAAAACAGATCCTTTGATTCTGCCATATTTTTTGGACCTTCCGGTACAGGAAAGACGACTCTTGCAAGAATAATTGCCAGAGAAATGGACGGCGATTTTCAGGAGATAAACGCTTCCACCACAGGTACCAAAGAGTTTAAGGAACTTCTGGAGTCCGCCAAGATTAGGTTCTTCGGCCTGGAGAAGAGAACTACTTATTTCTATATAGACGAGTTTCACCGCTGGAACAAAATGCAGCAGGATTCACTGCTCAAGGCTCTCGAAGAAGGAGTGATCAGATTCATAGGCAGTACTACTGAGAATCCTTACTTTTCGATAAATAATGCGGTGATCAGCAGAGTCAGAAATATATATCAATTCAAAAGACTCGGAGAAGAAGATCTTAAAAAAATCATAGGGCGAGCTTTAAAAGATAAGGACAGGGGCATAGGGGCCATAGATATATCGTGGGACCAACAGGCCGTCGATATATTAGCAAAACTATCCAACGGAGATGCGAGGGTAGCTCTCGATACAGTGGGCTTTATAGCTGAAAATGTGGATAGAGGCGAGAGAGTTTCCGCAGAGAGAGTTGGGGAAGCCATGCAGAGAAAGATAGGCTTCTACGATAAAGAAGATGACAAATACAATCTTCTGAGTGCGTTGCAGAAGTCCATAAGAGGAAGCGATCCTGACGCAGCTATCCATTACTTTGCGAGACTTATAGATGGAGGATCTGACATACAGACCATAGGACGAAGGCTGCTGGTAATGGCCAGCGAGGATGTGGGAATGGCGTATCCATCCGCTGTTTCCATAGTAAACTCCTGCGTGCAGGCTTCTATGATGGTAGGTTTACCTGAGGCTGCCATAAATTTAAGCCAGGCAGTCATCCTTCTGGCAGCAGCGCCTAAATCCAATTCAGCAATAGCTGCTTTTGAAAGAGCCTCCGAGGATATAAAGAACAGGACTATGGACGACGTCCCTGATCATCTCAAGGACAATCATTATAAAGGCGCAGAGAAACTTGGCATAGGCGTTACTTATAAATACCCTCACGCCTACGGCGGCTATGTAAAACAGCAGTATTTGCCTGACGATCTTTATAGAGAGGGAGCAAAGTATTATATTCCTACTGAGAACGGATCGGAGAGTTCATTTAAAAAATATTTGGAAAGCCTGGATAAAAAGCATGACTGATATAGTGAGAGCAAAGAACTCCGGATTTTGTTTCGGAGTAAGACAAGCCATAGAGAAAACAGAAGAGCAAATTGAAAAAAATAAAGACGGCAGAAGGATATATACTTTCGGGCCGCTTATACACAACAGACTGGTTACTGATGGACTCAGGGCTAAAGGCGTAAACATTTTGGACGACCTTTCACAGGCGTCACTCGATGATATCATCATCGTCAGATCTCATGGAGAGAGCAGAGAATTCTGGCATAAGGCCAAAGAGATGAACCTCGACGTGGTAGACGCTACGTGCCCTTTTGTGAGCAAGATACATGGGCTGGTTTCCAGAGCCTCTGAAGATGGATACAATATCGTCATCGTAGGAGATGAGAATCACCCGGAGGTTCAGGGAATAAAAGGATGGTGCAAAGGCGAGGCTACGGTGATAGACTCCATAGAAAAAGCAGAGAAAATCGCCGAAGACGACCTCTTCATCGTATGCCAGACTACTATAAAAGAAGAACTTCTATATTCCGTCGTAGATGTTTTCACCAAAAAAAATAAGGTATTCACCGTAAAAAATACCATATGCAACGCTACAGAGAGACGTCAGAGAGATTGTCGTTTTCTGGCAGACGAATGTGATGCGATGGTAATAATAGGAGGCAAGAACAGCTCCAATACGCAAAAACTCTACGAAATTTCAAAAAAACTTTGCCAAAACACCTTTTTTGTTGAAAAAATCGAAGATTTACCATTGCGTGAATTGGCAAAATGTAATAAAATAGGTGTTGCAGCAGGTGCGTCGACACCTGAATGCGTAATTAAGGAGGTTATTGCTACGATGAGTGAAAACATCACAGAAAAAAATGAAATGAACATGATGGACTTAATGGATGATATCGAGAAATCCTTAAGATTACCTCGTGTCGGCGAAATTGTTAACGGAAAGGTACACCAAGTTACTGACAAAGAGATCATCGTTAACATGGGATGCAAAAAAGATGGAGTGATTCCAAAAGAAGAAGTAACGTTAGAGGGAGACCAGAAGCTGACAGATTTATTTAAGGATGGCGATGAAATCCAGGCGAAAGTCATTAAGACAGATGACGGTGATGGTGTGATTTTACTCTCCAAGAAGAAATTAGAAGCTAATGAACACTGGAATGAAATCAACGAAGCTTACGAAAACGGTACCGTTCTCAATGTAAAAGTTGTAAGGCAGGTAAACGGAGGCGTTATAGCAGCTTACAAGGAAGTTACGGGATTTATTCCTATGTCACAGCTTTCCGATAAATTCGTTGAAAATGCGGAGGAGTTCATAGGACAAGATATGGACGTTAAGGTCACGAGAGTTGATCTTAAGAGAAACAGAGCCGTATTTTCTCACAAGATCGTTCTTAACGAAGAAAAGCAGAGAAAGCTTGCCGAGATATGGAGCGGTCTGAACGTAGACGATGTTGTAGAAGGTGTGGTAATGAGATTTACCGACTACGGCGCTTTCGTAGACTTAGGCGGAATAGACGGCCTGTTACATATTTCTGAAATTTCATGGGGCAAACTTAAACACCCTAAGGAAGTACTGCAGATCGGAGACAGAGTTAAGGTGAAGATCCTTTCTATGAATGAAGAGAAGGGCAAAATTTCATTGGGTCTCAAGCAGACCACTCCTGAACCTTGGTCCGTAATTCACGAAAATTACGAAGTAGGACAAGTAGTGAACGGTAAGGTGGTACAGATCAAAGAGTACGGCGCTTTTGTAGAACTCGAGCCGGGTCTTGACGGACTGGTTCATATATCCGAAGTGGCTAACAAGAGGGTTTCTGACATAGCCGAAGAACTCGAAGTAGGACAGGCAGTGGAAGCCAAGATTCTCGATATCGATACAGAGAGAAAGAGAATCAGCCTCAGCCTCAAGCAAGCTATGCAGGACACAGAGGAAGATTTTACGGAAGAAGCTGAAGAGTATTATCCGGAAGAAGACGAAGAATTTTCTGAAGAATAAGGACATATGATTTTGACGCCGATATCCCGAAGGCCTTAGAGAGGCTTTCGGGGTATTTTTTTATGATAATACGCATAAGATGAGAAAATAACTCCAAAATATAATATATGAAAGAAAGGAGTTTTTTATGAAAAAGAAAACAACAATGATTTTTCTCTGTCTCATGCTGATTCTCACTGTGGCCCTCACAGGCTGTGGAAATGATGACAAAGATATGGTAGCAGACGATAACGATACTAAGACTGAACAGGAAAAAGAAGGAGATTCCAGCAACCTCAATCAGGGAGTAGTTGAACCGGGGGACGAAGGAGTTGTAGGAGACGCCACTGACGCCGGAAAAGCACAGCAGGATCAAAACGATGCTGGTACAGATACGGATAAGGACGCTAAAGACAACGACAAGAGCAACGAATAAAAGAGGCTTTATAAGCCTCTTTTTTATTTGTAATTGCAGATGTTGTACATTATATGGCCGATCTCGGCAGTAAGAACTTTTTTCTTGGCCAGATCCTTAAAACTCAGCATGCCCACCAGCCTTCCGCTGTCCAGTACCGGAAGCCGCCGTATACCGTATTTGGAGAATTTGAGAGCGGCCTGATGTATATCGTCGCCTGAATTTACCGTGACGGGAGATGCGGTCATAAGAGCCTTTGCATCATGTCCTTCATCTCTTCGCATGAGCATATCCCTGTCGGTTATGACTCCCAGCAGATGATTCTGACCGTCGCATACAGGTACTATACCTATATCTTCACACCTCATTATAAAACTTATCTGGTCATAAGTGTCTTCCGGCCTGACAGAAATAACGGAAGCGGACATCAAATCTTTTACCAGCATTTCATCCTCCTTTGATCGTATGTAATAAAAAGAGCAGTAATTATACTGCCCTAAAATACAAATATTATTTAAACTAAATACAGAATGAAACAGTTTAGATAATTACGGCTTTATCAGGTTTCCAGAATGATTTTGCAAAGACTATGACCAGAGAGTACATCTCCAGCCTTCCTGCGATCATCAAGAAGCACATGACCAGTTTTGAAAAATCATCAAACATTCCGAAATATCCTGAACATCCCGGGAGTCCTAATGCCATGCCGGTATTGGAAAAAAGCCCTATAGAGGTTGTCACGGTCGTTTCCATGTCCAGATCGTTAAAGGAAAGCAGCACACATCCAAGGAAAAAGATCACGAAGAATAACAGCGTATGAGCGACTATGGAAGAAGCTGCCTTAGCAGATACGGGAGTGTTGTCATCCAGCATCACTGCCTTGACCATGTGAGGATGTATCTGCTGCATAAAGCCTCGCCTTATCAGCTTAAAGAGAACTGTCACTCTCATCACCTTCAGCGAACCGGAAGTAGAGAAGGAACATCCCCCTATGAATAAGAGGATCATCAGTATTGTAGTTGTAAAAGCGGGCCAGGTAGTGTAATCGCATACGAAATATCCAGAGGTGGAAATGAATGAGACCACCTGAAAAAGACCGTCTTTTACGGCATGCCAGATGTTATCGTAAGTACCGCTGAAGCGCAGACTCAAAGCTATGAGTACAGTGGCTATTCCCATTATCTTAAAGAAGGCTTTGATCTCGTTGTTCTTAAATATTTCTCTCCATTTTCTCCTCGAGGCCAGAAAGTACACAGCATAATTCAGAGAAGAAAGTATAGAAAAGATCATCACGACTATCTTAACGTATAAAGTATCATACATCCAGGCAGCGTCCGGAGTTATTATGAGTCCTGCGGTACTTATGCTGCTGCACGTGGTCAGGAGAGCGTTGTACCAGTCCATAGGACCTGCAATAAGCAATATGAATTCAAGGGTCGAAAGCAGCAGATAACTCGAGTAGAGGAACTTTCCCATATCCGATGACTTAGCTTCCATCTTGGATGATTCAGAACCGGGAGTTTCAGCCATTGCCAGCGACTGATTATTTATTCCCCATAGAGGGAAGATAGAAATCAGAAGCACGAGAATTCCCATTCCGCCCAGCCAATGGCATAATGCGCGCCACATCAGCATGCATAAAGGCACAGAGCTCACGTCCAGGACGCTGCATCCTGTAGTGGAAAATCCTGCCACCGACTCAAAGAGACAGCTCATGAACGAAAAATTCAGACCGGATAAGTACAGCGGAAGAGCCCCCAGCAGAGAGCAGTATATCCAGCTGGCGAAAGCGATAAAGAATCCCTCTCTGGATCTGAGGGCGATCTTATCGAATCTGAATTGAGTAAGGATGACAAAACCCACAGAAATACAGATCAGAGAGATAGTAAAAAGCGAGCCTGCGGCCTTCCACTCTTCATAATAGAGGCCTGCTGCTACAGCGGGCAGCATAAACAGCCCCTCTATAAGGGTGAGTATGCCAAGTATTTTTATTATAGCTCTGAAATTAAGTCCCATATGATTAAAACCTCTGTTATCTTATCTGGTCCTGTTAGGGTTCCAGTAGTACTTGGAAAATAAGACCAGCACTGTGTAAAGCTCCAGTCTGCCTATTATCATAAGTATAGAACATACGAATTTGGAAAACCAGGAGAACATCGAAAAATTCATGGTAGGGCCGACAAGATTGAATCCCGGACCTATGTTCCCAAGACAAGAGGCAGCAGCCGAAACATTCGTCATCAGATCGAATCCGTTCAGCGAAAGCAGCACAGTTCCTGCGAAAAATACAAACAGATATGTGAAGATAAAGTTTGATATCTTGATAGCGGTACCGCTGCTCAGCTCACTTTCGTTGAGAGTGATAGGAGTTATCCTGCTGGGATGAATTTTGAGAGAGATGCTGCGCCGTATGATCTTGAGACCTATCAGGACGCGGACTCCTTTTATACCTCCCGCTGTAGACGACGAGCAGCCTCCTATAAAGAATAATGTAAATAATACCATCTTCGAGAAAGTGGGCCACACATCATAATCATCGGTAGCGTATCCCGTAGTCGTGAGTATGGAGATTACCTGAAAGAAAGAGTTCAGTAATTTTTCTCCAAACTGAGAAAAACTATCGCTTATGAAATTATATACGGCGATGAGAAGCCCCGCCGAAATCGTCACCGTAGTATAGAATTTAGTTTCTTCATCTTTGAATATTTGCAGTACTCCGCGCTTCTTTACCATATAAAACAAGTTGAAATTTATGGCGGCAAGGAACATGAACACAGCTACCACTATTTCCACATACACATTATTGTAATGGCCGATGCTGGCGTTATATATCGATAATCCGCCGGTGCCTACAGTTCCGAAGGTATGGATCAGAGCGTCGTATATGGGCAGACCTCCCAGCATCAGAAGGAGAGTCTCTGCGCCGGTCATGATTATGTAGACGTAATATACTCCTTTGGAACTGTCCGAAAATTTTGCCAGGATTTTATTCTTGGTCGGTCCTGTGGTCTCTGCGCTGGCTACGATCTGGCCGTTTATTCCGAAAGCGGGGATGAGAGCTGTAATGAACACGATTATTCCCATGCCGCCAAGCCAGTGAGTGAATGAACGCCAAAACAATATGGAACGAGGAAGTACTTCCACGTCGGTTAAAATCGACGATCCTGTGGTACTGAAGCCGGACACGGACTCAAAAAAAGCGTCAAAAAATCCGGGAATCTCACCGGAAATCATGAACGGAGAGGCTCCTACTACAGACGCGGTGAACCAGCTTACGGCGACAATAAAAAAACCGTCCCGCCCCTTGAATTTATAGCGGAAGGAATTAAAAAAACGCCGCAGGATAAATCCTGTAAAGACGCAGAGAAATATCACTATAGCAAAGGCTCTGGCCGCCGAAGTTTCGCCGTCTATGAAAGCTATCAGAAGGGGAACCGACATACTTGCACCCAGAATCAGCAGCATTATCCCCTCTAATTTAAGAACAGTTCCAATCTTTTGAAACATTATAAAACCTTTCTGTAAGTTTAATTCGGAGCGTAGCTCCCTGCAAGCTCGCCTGCCTTTTTGTCCGAAGAGCCGCAGGCGATTCGCAAGACAAAACGGACAGCAGGGGCGTCAGGGACGAAACGAACTATTATAACATACGCCGGGAGCTTTTCACTCCGGACGTTTGTTATATATGAAATCCCTTCTTAGGCTTGAACAGAGCCTCAAGCTCTGCAAGATCTGACAGAAGGCAGAATATCGTGACCTTATCGTCCGCTAAGATGCTGGTAGTACCGTCGGGAATTATTATGCTGTTTCCTCTGTGTATCGCAGCTATTATGACTCCGTCCGGCAGATCCAGCTCATTTAAAGGAACGTTGGTAAATTTCATGGTGTCAGAGGCGATTATCTCCGTTATTTCTGCCTGACCTTGAATCAGCAGAGAGGAAACGATCCGCTTTGACCCCTGAATATAGCGAAGTATTATGCTCGCTACTATATCGAGAGGGTTTAAAGCCATATCTATGCCCAGCTTCTCGATGAGATCTTTATAGCTCTGGCGGCTCACCTTGGAAATCACGTCCTCTATACCGCGCTGCTTTGCCATGAGCGCCAGCAGGAGATTTTCCTCATCAAGGCCTGTAGCCGTGACAAAGGCGTCCATCTCGTCTATATTCTCTTCGTCCAGAAGAGACGTATCGGTAGCGTCGCCGTGAAGTATCATCACGTCGTCCAGGTGGGTGGAAAGGTAGTAGCACCTGTCTTTATCTTTTTCTATAACTTTAACGGCTATGCCAAACTCGGAAAGCTTGTCCGCCAGATAAAAACCGGTCTTTCCTCCGCCGACGATCATTACCTTTTGCAGATTAGTGTATTTTCCCTTCTCGTATACTTTTTTATGCAGATTGTGGATCTCTGATCTTTCTCCGATGAGATAGAGAGTGTCGCAGTCCTCTATAGTAGTCTGGCCGTGAGGTATTATTATCTTTCCGTTTCTTGAGATAGCTACTATGAGCATATTGGGGAATATCTTGCGGACTTCGATCATGGACAGTCCCGCCAGTTTTCTCATCTTTCTGACTCCAAACTGTACCATGGAGACTCTTCCACTGGAAAATATCCCGTTGGTAAGCGTATACTTTTCAACGAGATATTTGTATATTTCCATCGTTATGGAGTAGTCGGGATTGACTACATGATCTATATCCAGATTTTCTTTTATAAAGTCGATCTGCTTCATGTTCTCAGGGTCTCTTATTCTGGCTATGACCCTGGAACAACCCAGCTTCTTGGCAAAAGAAGCTATGAGCATATTGTCCTCGTCGCTGTCGGTGGAAGCCAGAAGAAAGTCGAACTTATCTATCCCGCATTGCTTAAGGGACCTTATGTTCTTTCCGCTGGCGTTGACAGTCATGACGTCCATCTGCTGAGAGATTCTGGAGAGGACAGTCTCGCTTATATCTATTACTGTTATCTCGTGGTCGCCCTCTAAAAGAGCGTTGGCGACTTTTATTCCTAATTTTCCCGCGCCGACTATGGCAACTTTCATTTTTTTACCTCTTTAGATTTAAAATAAAAGACATTTCAGCAAAAATGTTGTATGATATATTGTAGCATATAGAAAAATTTTTACAACCCTTTATGCGATCTTTATACCGGCAAGAAAGGAAGAATTCAGTTGAAAATAAAGAGATTTGTAGGCGGCAGTCTGGAAAGCAACGGGTATGTCATCAGCACAGGAAAAGGAAAGGACTGCTACATAATAGATCCGGGCTATGAGCCTTTGAAATTTATCAGATATACCAAGGACGAAGGGCTTCGCATCAAGGGAGTGATCCTTACGCATCATCATCATGATCATGTGGGAGGAGCTGCGAAGATAGCCGATCTTACAGACTGTCCGATTATGATGAGCTTTGAGGATTCTCTTTTATACAAGGGAAAGGTGGACGTATATCTCAAAGACGGCGATATTATAGACCTCGACGGCCATAAGCTCAAGATCATAGCTGCTCCCGGCCATACCCGTGGTTCAATATGTATAGAAGCCCCCGGCAGCAATCTCGTATTTACGGGAGATACCATCTTCGATACGGATCTCGGAAGGACAGACCTTGAAGACGGCTCTGACAGCCAGATGGCGGCCACCTGCATAAACGTCATAGACCGGTGGCCCGACTCGTATACCATATATCCTGGTCATGACGGCAGCGCTACTATGAAACAAGTGAGAAAATACAATGAAGAATTTTTGCAGTGGACAAAGGATAAGAGGACGGAAATAAAACTGATAGCCCTCGATCTTGACGGCACTACTTTGAAAAAAGGCGCCGTACTTTCAGAGACAACAAGAGATACTCTCGAAAGAGCCATAAAGCGGGGAGTCCATGTCGTCATCGCTACGGGAAGGGTATTTTCTGCTCTTCCTGAATCAATCTTTGATATAGAGGGACTGGAATATGTGATAACTTCTAACGGCGCTCATATAACAAGGCTTAAAGATATGAAGAGAATATATTCCGACTACCCTTCTGAAACGTCTATGGAAGAAGTCAGAGATATATTAGCTGCAAGAAGGGAACACCCGATAGAAGTATTTACAGACGGGGCTGCTTACATAGACCGGAGAGTATACGAGGACGTAAAAGAAAACGGTTCGGATTATATGGACGCTTCATATATAGTGAGGACCAGAACACCGGTGGCAGACATATATGAATTCCTTACAGATAATAAGAATCGGATAGAGAATATAAATATACATTTTAGCAGTTTTGAAGACAAGGCAAAGCTGAAAAAAGTACTGGCGAAAGTTTCCGGAATAACGGTCACTTCTTCAATGCCTCACAATCTTGAAATAGGCGGACGCACCACCAGCAAAGCGTCGGCTATAGCGTCGCTGTGCCGGATTTTGAATATAGAAGAGAAAAACGTCATGGCGGTGGGAGACAGCCCTAATGACGAAGCTATGATAAAAGCTGCAGGCGTAGGAGTGGCCATGGGAAACGCCGAAGAGGAGGTAAAAGCCTGCGCCGACTTCATAACCCTATCCAACGATGAAGACGGAGTTGCATATGCTGTGGAAAAGTTCGTCTTTGAGGAAAGATAAAATATCTTGAAAATATTTAAAAAAACTATTGACTTGTAAACTTTATTGGTGTAAAGTAATGACATAATCGATTTAACAATTTAATTCAGTAAAGTGATAAATCAAAGTTGAGGAGGACTGAAATGAAAAAGAAATTAACTGTTTTAGCTATGGTGTTTGTACTGATATTCACCATGCTCGCACTGACAGGCTGCGGCGATAAGGACAAAGAGGCAGACGCCGACGCAAAGGAGACTATAATAGTAGGACTGGACGATACATTTGCGCCTATGGGCTTCAGAGATGAGAGCGGAGAACTGGTAGGTTTCGACATAGATCTTGCCCGCGCCGTAGCTGAGGAACTGGGCATGAACGTTGAATTCAAGCCTATAGACTGGAAAGCTAAAGAAGCCGAACTTTCGGCGGGAACTGTAGACTGTCTGTGGAACGGAATGTCAGTTACTCCCGACAGAATAGAAGGAATGGCTCTTACATACAAGTATCTCAATAATAAGATAGTTCTTATGTCCCTAGCGGACTCTGATCTGGACGTTACTTCGGCCGATCAGCTCAAAGATCTGAAGATAGGAACTCAGGCCGGCTCTGCCGCTTTAGAAATGCTCCAGGCCAACGAAGCTTATGATTCCTTCAAAGACAACATCAGCGAATACGATAAATATGACACTGCCATAATGGATCTGAAGGCAGGAAGAGTAGATGTTATCGCGGTGGATCAGGTATTAGGCGAATATACCAACAATAACTTAGGAGGAGAGATGAAGGAATGTACTTACTCTCTCGGAGACGACTTCTACACTATAGGATGTGCTTCTGATAATACCGAGCTCAGAGATAAGATCAACGACGCTCTGAAAAAGCTTATTGACGACGGCAAAGCCACTGAAATAAGCGAGAAGTGGTTCGGCAAAGACATAATGGTTTACGAGCCTATAGAAGGTGAAGAGTAATTAAAGAAACAGAGGAATATATAAATGGACAGAATCGGAGAATTCTTGCCATTCATGCTCGAGGGTTCGGTGACGACGGTGCAGGTGTTCGTTCTTACACTTGTCATATCCTTACCCCTGGGGCTTCCTATAGCCCTGGGGAGTAACAGCCGTTTTAAACCCTTGAGCTTTTTGTGCAAGATATACGTATGGATTTTCAGAGGAACTCCGCTGATGCTTCAGCTGTGGTTTTTCTACTTTTTCTTCCCGTTCAATTTCGGCATAACATTCGACGCCCTGACTACAGCAGTCCTTACATATGTTCTCAACTATGCGGCGTATTTTGCGGAGATATACAGGGGAGGAATAAACAGCATAGACAGAGGACAGTATGAGGCGGCTCACGCGCTGGGGCTTTCCAGGAAACAGACGATGTTTGACATCATCCTTCCCCAGACAATGAAAGCTATACTTCCGCCTGTAGTAAACGAGGCGATAACGCTGGTAAAAGATACGGCTCTCGTATCTTCCCTTGCAGTCGTAGACCTGATGAAGGCTACCAACAGCGCAGTAAACAGGATGACCAGCCTGACGCCGTTCTTCTATGCCGCAATAATATATCTTTTGATGACATTTGTGCTGACCTTGATAGCAGGCAGACTTGAGAAATATTTCTCAAGATATGACGCTAAGGAGGAATGGTGATGGAAAAACATATCATACTCGAGATGAAACACATCGTAAAAAAATACGGAGATTTTACTGCGGTAAACGATGTGAATTTCTCCATGAAAAGGGGAGAAATAGTAGCCGTGATCGGGCCTTCGGGATCGGGAAAGAGCACCCTTCTCAGATGTATAAACGGTCTCAACAACATAACTTCGGGAGAGATGATTTTAAACGGCACTACCGGAATGGTATTTCAGCATTTCAATCTCTTCCCTCACATGACATGTAGAGATAATATAACTTATGCTCCCATCAAAGTTAAAAAGGAGAACAAGGCCGACGTCCAGAAGAGAGCCGAGGAGCTACTCAGGATGGTAGGCCTCTCAAATAAGGCAGACGTATATCCGGCTCAGATATCGGGAGGGCAGAAACAGAGGATAGCTATTGCGCGCGCTCTTGCCATGGAGCCGGATCTGATGCTGTTCGACGAACCTACCTCGGCTTTAGACCCCGAGATTACGGGAGAGGTCCTCACTGTAATGAAAAAGCTTGCCGAAAGTCATACTACCATGATAGTAGTTACTCATGAGATGGGGTTTGCCAAAGAGGTGGCCGACAGGGTTCTCTTTATGGATAACGGAGTGATAGTGGAGGAGGGGACTCCGCAGGAAATCTTCGATAATCCTAAGAGCGACAGACTGATCTCCTTCTTAAGTTCCATGCTCAGAGCATAAAATCTTTCGATATTATTAACTTTTTTTGACGATACGCCCCCTGCGTAACACAGACTCATTTTTTTGTGGCATAATAATCATGCGAAGTACTTGACAGTGTACTATGCACTGTAGTACACTGTTGTTTGAGCAGAACTGCTCAAAGCACAAAAAAATATGAGGGGGGGGGTACAGATATGAGTAAATCTGTATTAAGTATCATTGAAAATGTTGCAAAGACAGACGGAGAAAGATTGGCGATAAAATCTGCCTCCGGAGAGCTGACTTACGCTCAGCTATGGAAACAGTCCGACAACTTGGCCGCATGGCTCAGTCTAAGACTCAAAGACAACCATAAACCTGTGATGGTTTACGGTCATAAAGATCCACAGATGATAGTATGCTTTTTGGCCTGTGTAAAGTCAGGAAGAGCTTACTGCCCTGTGGATATTTCTATGCCTAAAAATCGTATAGAGGAGATAGCGGCAAGCTTAGATAATGAAATTATTTTAGCCTCCGAACCTCTCGAGATGGATAGCTTTGAAGTTGTCGGATCTTCCGCTGTCAGGCTGATATGCGAAAGCGATCAGGACTCTATGTATGTAAAACCGGTGTCTGGAGACGACGTCTATTACATCATCTTCACATCGGGAAGCACGGGAAAACCCAAAGGCGTAGAAATTACGGCGGATAATCTGGCTAATTTTACAAAGTGGTCGAGGCAGCTGGCTGAGAAGACGGGACTGGATCATATGACCTTTATGAATCAGGCGCCGTTTTCCTTTGATCTGTCAGTCATGGATCTGTATACGTCCATGACCATGGGAGGAACTTTAATATGCCTCGATAAGCGAACTCAGGGCGATATGGCTTCTATGTTCCGTGTGATGAGAACAAGCGGTATAAACTGCTGGGTCTCTACGCCTTCGTTTGCCGAAATGTGTCTGGCCGACCATAATTTCTGCCATGAACTTATGAAGGAGCTTAAACTCTTTTTGTTCTGCGGAGAAAGGCTGACCAAAGAGACGGCTCTGAAGCTATCACAGCGCTTTCCAGACGCCAGGATAGTCAATACTTACGGCCCTACCGAATCGACGGTTGCGGTAACGTCTATAGAGATTGATCAAAAAGTTTTGTCTGAAAACGATCTGCTTCCTATAGGAAAACCGCGAAAGGGAAGCGAATTGTTTATAAAAGACGGAGAAATATTTATAGCCGGAGATACCGTAGGAAAAGGATATTACGAGAATCCTGAAAAGACGGCGGAAGCTTTTATAGAAATGGAAGACCGGATGGGGAACAAGATAAGAGCTTACAAGACCGGCGACAGAGGCTATTTTGACGGGGAAAATTATTTCTGTACCGGCAGAAAGGACTTTCAGGTCAAGCTGCACGGATATAGGATAGAGCTTGGAGATATAGAAAAGAATCTCATGATCTTTCCTGAAATCGAGCAGGCTGTGGTACTCCCCAAGTCTGACGGAGAAAAGATCAGATGTCTAATTGCTTTTATAAAGAGTAAGAATGAAGACGTGAACACGAGACACATAAAGACGGCGCTCAAAGAGAAGCTGCCGGCATATATGGTGCCTAAGAATATAAGATTTATCGAAAATATGCCGATGACGGCTAACGGCAAAATAGACAGAAAGAAACTAGAGGCAGAATTCGTATGACATTGATGGGAAGTTTATATTTTTTCTTATGGGCGGCAGTACTGATGATTCCGGCCGTTATTCTCGGAATCAAAGAAAAGCCCATAAGATATTACGGGTTCTTTGTGACGATAGTTTTCGCAGTCTTTGCCACCGTATATAAACCCATCACCATGGCTTACCTTGGTTCGTATTGCCTGTGGGAACTGATACTTGTGAAGAGCGCCGTGAAGCTTCAAAAGCGGCAGGGAAGAAATAAATGGACTTTTTTTGCTTTGGTCCTCTTATCCCTGGCGCCTCTTGTGACTTTTAAAATAAGCGGGCTTTTGGGCGGCAGCATATTCGGGTTCATAGGGATATCCTACCTGACATTCAAATCGCTGCAAGTCATCATAGAAGTTCACGATGAACTGATAGAAGAAGTAAAGACTTTTGATTTCATGTATTTCCTGTTGTTTTTCCCTTGCTTGTCGTCGGGACCTATAGACAGGAGCAGGAGATTCAATGAAGATCTTTACAACGTAAGGCCCAAAGAAGATTATCTAAACCTTGTGGGAGACGGGCTCTTCAGGATAGTCCTGGGCATGGTCTACAAATTCGTACTGGCGGCGGCTTTTTATCAGGGCATGACATACCTGGGAAACCCCATAACCGGAACCGACTGGACAGGTTCAACTCTTGCGTATATGTACTGCTATGGGTTTTATCTGTTCTTCGATTTTGCAGGATACAGCCTCATGGCTATAGGAATGGGTTATATATTTGGCATAGTCACTCCTGATAACTTCAAGAAGCCGTTTATAAGCGTAGATATAAAAGATTTCTGGGACAGGTGGCATATAACACTCTCCCATTGGTTCAGGGACTTTGTCTTCTCCAGGTTCATGATGGCCTCTATAAGAGGCAAGTGGTTCAAAAATAAACTTACAGGCGCCTCCATAGGATTCATGATAAATATGACTCTAATGGGAGTATGGCATGGCCTCAGCTGGTGTTACATACTGTACGGCGTATACCATGGAATACTCTTGGCGGTGACGGAAGTTTATCAGAAGAAGTCAAAGTTTTATAAAAAGAATAAGAAAAAGAAGTGGTACAAAATAGTGAGCGGAGTTATCACTTTTAACTTAGTCATGTTTGGATTTTTAATATTTTCAGGAAGATTGATATAAGGAGGATCGAGATGGAAGATAGAGTTAAGGAGACAGTATTGGATTTACTGGAGGAAATATGCGGAGACGATGTTGTGAGAGAAGATATGGATGTGAATTTACTGGAAGAAGATCTGATAGATTCTCTGGATTATACCGAACTTCTGGTGGGCATAGAGGACGCTTTAGGAGTAGTGATGGCTCCTTCTGAACTCAAGAGAGAAGAGATGGATACGCCTAACAAAATAATAGATCAGGTTCTGCGCAGAATGTAGGTGAGCGGATCTATGAAAAAGATAACAGCTTTTATAACGGCCTTCGTACTGTTTATAGGAGTGGCTGTTTCTGCCCATGTCATCACAAACAAAAAACTCGAAACTAACAATGCGGATTTCGGTACTTGGATAAGTACGAAAAAAGACCTGTCTTACAGGGCTGTCACTTCCAATATAGAAGACGATACTGTCCTGATGATGGGATCTTCTGAGTTTCATCACGGAAATAAGACGCCTTATCATCCGACTAATATTTTCAGAGATTTAAATATGAATGTGATGTGCATAGGAGCAGCTCAGAATCAAAGCCTTTCTCATGCCATTACTTTAGGCGCCATAGCGCCTGACATGAAGAACAAGAAGGTGGTTCTCATCGTATCGCCTTCGTGGTTTGCCAAAAAGGGAGTCGACGGAAGCGGCTTTGCAGCCAGATTTTCGGAGAGCATGTATGAAGCGTTTTTGAAAAACGATCAGCTGTCCGACGAAACCAAGAAGGCTATAACTCAGAGGACCAAGCAGCTTCTCGAGGTGAGTCCGGGAGCTCAAAAAAGAGCGGAGACGGCTGAAAAAGTCATACTGGACAATAATGCCAGTCTTGAAGAAAAAGTTACTTTTGCATCCGGCAGATGGGTGACTGAGGAGAAGGAAAATATAAATATAGGCCTGATGTGGAAATTAGCGGGAGGTAAGAATAACTCTCAGTACCAACAGGGAGAAAAGAGTCCGGAGCCTGATTGGGATAAGCTGGCTCAGGAAGCGGATCAATCTATCGAGGGTAAGACTAATAATCAGTTCCATATGGTAGATAAATTGTTCAAAAATAAGGTGGAGCCGACCATGAAGGACCGAAAAGACGCCGATTTAAACAGGACTTACGGAGATTCTCCGGAATACGGCGATCTCAGACTGTTCTTAGACGTATGCAGAGAGCAAAATATGGAAGTCATGCTGATAATGCTGCCTGTAAACGGATGGTGGTACGACTATACGGGATTTCCTAAAGAAAACAGGCAAGCCTTTCAAACAGAGGTGGAAAAAGTAGCCCAGGAGTACGGAGTGAAGACGTGCAATTTCTTCGACCAGTGCTACGCGCCGGGATTTCTTGAAGACGTAGTTCATCCCGCAGGGAAAGGATGGGTGAGAATAAATGAAGAAGCTTACAAGTTTTTTAAGCAGGATCAGAAACTGGACGGATAAAGAATTCTGGATGTATACGGGACTTTTTTTCGTCATGATGATTGCGATATATGCTTATGTCATATTTGCAGTAGGTATCGACGCACCTAAATTTACTTACGCCGAATTTTAAAACTGCAGCGCATAACTATAGAAATTTAATAGAAAAAGAGATCTGACGCCTCGGAGAATAAATTGATTTTCCGGGGTTTTTTATTTGACTATAAATGTAAAATAATGTAAAATAATCAGAGGAAGCGGAATCTGCCTTGGGAGGCGAGATGACATATAAAAAGAAAATAGGGACAGCCGGCGAAGAACTGGCTGCGGAATTACTTAAGAGTAAGGGTTATTACATAATAAGACGTAATTTTTCCTGTCCTTACGGAGAGGTCGATATAATAGCCGTTAAAGACAAGGCGATTTCTTTTATAGAAGTCAAGACCAGAACGTCCTTACTGTACGGAAGTCCGGCCGAAGCTGTGGATATGAAGAAACAGAGGCATATACGAAACGCTGCCAGATACTTTTTGTCCAGATATAACAGAGAATGGGACAGCCTGAATTTTCAGGTCATAGAGATCAGCATAGGGCACATAACAGGTCTGGAACTATAGGAGGGAATCATGTTAAGAAAGATAAGATCCCTCGCATTAAAAAATACGAGAGGAGTAGTGGTGGATATAGAAGCAGACGTGAGCCCGGGGCTTCCTTACTTCAATATAGTGGGTCTTGCAGATACATCTGTAAAAGAGGCATCAGAAAGAGTCAGGAGAGCCATACGAAACAGCGGATTCGAATATCCGAAGGGCCGTATCACAGTGAACTTATCTCCTGCTTACATTCATAAAAGAGGAAGTCACTTCGACTTGGGCATAGCTCTGGGCATACTGTCGGCCCTGCAAATAATAACAGAAGACATGGAGAACAGGATATTGGTAGGGGAGCTGTCCTTTGACGGAAGTATCCTTCCGGTGACCAGGCTCATGCCTATGCTGGCGGCGATTGTAGATGATCCTTCTGTCGAAGAAATACTCTTAGCAGAAGAGAACTGCAGAGAAGCCTTTCTGATGACTCGCCAGACGGAAAAAAAGCTGATCCCGGTGAAGAACCTCAGAGAAGCAGTATCTCATATAAAGGGAGAGAAAAAGAAACCATATGAGACCTTGTTTGCAGTCGACGAACAGATATGCCGGGAAGACTTTGAAGATGTGCGGGGTCACGAAGAAGCGAAAGAGGCAATAATGACGGCTGTGGCGGGCAAACATAATATATTGATGATAGGACCTCCCGGTACGGGCAAGACTATGATGGCCAGAAGAATTGCAGGAATACTGCCGCCTATGAGCCTTTGCGAACAGGTAGAGACGGCAGGCATATATTCATATGCGCAGATGACGGTGAGAGAAGATCCGGTGCCTGCAAGAAGACCGTTCAGACACGTCTGTTCAGGCGTCACCAGGGCTTCACTGATAGGAGGAGGTAGTATACCTTTGCCGGGAGAAGTGTCTTTTGCTCATAACGGCGTCTTATTCATCGACGAATTTTTAGAACTGGGCTCCGGCATACTGGAGGCTCTCAGGGGTCCTATCGAGGACAGAGAAGTCAGAATATCGAGGAAGGGCGATACGTCCGTCTTTCCTGCCGATTTTTTGCTGGTAGGAGCCGCTAACCCATGCAGATGCGGATACCTTGGAGATGATCTGCATCAATGCACATGTACGCAGACAGAAATAGATAAATACAGAAACAGACTGTCAGGACCGCTTGCCGACAGAATAGATATGTGCGTAGAAGTCAACAGAATATCCCATGAAAATCTAAAAAGAAAGGGAGGGCTTTCTTCGGATATGATGAGAGAAAATATACTGAGAGTAAGAAAAATACAGAGTGAAAGAGGCTGTATCAACGCAGCCATGACAGATAAACAAATAGAAAAATTTTGCCCGATGGACGCGGCAGGCGCAGAGTTCATGGAGAGGGCGTATGACAGCTTTGGCATAAGCGCCAGGAGATATTCCAAAATACTCAAGGTAGCCAGAACGCTGGCTGACTTTGAGGAGAGACAAGTCATAAAGACATGCGATCTGGCGGCGGCTTTTCATTTTACCAGGCTTCTGAAAGGAGGCGCCAAGGAATAATAATGAAAAATTCAAATAATATAAAAGTGATAAGAAAAGGGGACAAAGCTTTCCCCGAGTTTCTCTCTGATATGGAAGACGGCCCTGAAATTCTGTATTGTATAGGAGACACTTCACTTCTCAAGGAGAGGGCGGCGGCGGTAGTCGGCGCGCGAAAATGCAGCGAGTACGGCAGGCAGACAGCCTTAAGAATAGGAAGCCTGCTGGCTAAAAACGAAGTGGTGACAGTCAGCGGAATGGCCTGCGGGATAGACAGCGCAGCGCATCTTGGGGCTCTCAGACAGGACGGAAAGACCATAGCTGTCCTGGGTAGCGGTCCCGACATATGTTATCCCAGAAGCAGCGAAAAAATTTATAAGTCTATATGCGACAGAGGACTCATCGTATCAGAGTATCCGCCGGGAACAGAACCGAGGCCGTGGAGATTTCCCATGAGAAACAGGATAATTTCGGCATTGTCAGAAGTCGTAACAGTCATAGAAGCCGGAGATACCAGCGGATCGCTGATAACGGCCGTAAGAGCTGCGGAGCAGGGCAGAGAAGTGCTGGCAGTCCCGGGAAATATCAGCAGCCCTTTCAGTCTTGGAACCAACAGACTTATCGCAGACGGGGCCGGCATATTGACTGCTCCGGAAGATATATTGAGAGCTATGGGAATCGACGAGGCGGCTTCGAATATGACAGATCGGGACATGGGAAAAGACGAGAAGGAAGTGTTTGATATCGTTATGAAAAGGGGGCAAGTTACCATCGATGAGCTGTCTCGGGAGTCTAAAAGACCCCCTTCAGATGTGAGCGGCATTGTGGCCGTAATGGAACTCAAGGGCATATTATCTTACAGCATGGGAAAAATTTTTATTGCAAAAATGTGAAAAAGGAACTATTATATTAGTTTATAGAATAAAAGCAAAAAGATTCCTAAGGGAAATCAAATATAATCAGGAGGAAAGATGGCAACTAAAGCAACCAAACCTTCATCAAAAGGCAAGACGGCCAGAAAGAAGACTCTCATAATAGTAGAGTCTCCTTCTAAAGCCAAGACCATAGGAAAGTATCTGGGTTCGTCTTATAAAGTCGTAGCGTCCGTGGGTCATGTAAGAGACCTGCCAAAGAGTAAATTGGGGATAAATATAGAAAACGACTTTGAACCGGAATATATAGCTATAAGAGGAAAAGGCGACCTCATAAAAGAACTTAAGAAGGAGGCCAAGCAGGCTCAGAAGATATATCTGGCTACCGACCCGGACCGAGAAGGAGAAGCTATATCGTGGCACCTGGCTTATCTGCTGGGGATAGATCCTGCGTCCGACTGCCGTATAGTATTTAATGAGATAACTAAAGATACTATAAAAAATGCAGTGAAGAATCCGAGGCCTATAGATCTCAGGCTGGTAGACGCTCAGCAGGCCAGAAGAGTGCTGGACAGACTGGTAGGATATCAGATCAGCCCTCTGCTGTGGAGAAAAATCAGACGAGGCCTCAGCGCCGGAAGAGTCCAGTCGGCCGCCCTTAAGATAATCTGCGACAGAGAGAACCTGATTAAAAATTTTATTCCTCAGGAGTACTGGAACATAATCGTCGATTTCGAAAAGGGATTCGACGCTAAACTGATAGAATATAAAGGAAAGAAACTTTCTGTAGAAAACAGGGAGGCTGCGGAGAAGGCAGTAGCAGAACTAAAGCAGGGAGGCTATGTCGTTTCTCAGATCATTAAAAAAGAAAGACGCAGAAAACCTTTTGCGCCTTTTACCACCAGTAGCCTGCAGCAGGACGCGGCTAACAAGCTGGGATTTACTACTAAAAAAGCCATGATGGTGGCTCAGCAGCTCTACGAAGGCGTGGAAATCAAAGGTCACGGCACTCTGGGACTTGTTACTTATATCAGAACAGACTCGGTGAGAATCTCTAAGGAAGCCAGCATGGCTGCAAGAGAATTTATACTGGATAATTTCGGACCGGATTATGCGGGGAACAATGTCTTTTCCAATAAGAAAAAGGACATACAAGACGCCCACGAGGCCATAAGACCCAGCAATGTGAGACTGGACCCGCAGCAGATAAAGGAATCGCTTACCAAGGATCAATATTCGCTGTATAAGCTCATATGGACCAGATTCCTGGCAAGCCAGATGGCTCCTGCCCTCTTCGATTCCATGCAGGTCAATATATCAAACGGTGATTACGGCCTGAGAGCTAACGGATCAAAGCTTCTCTTCGACGGATATCAGAAAATATACTCTTCCAATATGGAAGAGGACAGAGATAAGATACTCCCCGACTTAAGCGAAGGAGAAACTCTGAAGGCAAACGACATAAAGAGCGATCAGAAATTTACAGAGCCGCCTGCAAGATTTACCGAGGCCAGCCTCGTAAAAGATCTGGAAGAAAAAAATATAGGAAGACCCAGCACTTATGCGCCTATCATAGCTACTCTCCTGGAGAGAAAATACATCACGCGGCAGAAAAAGACCTTATCGCCTACAGATCTGGGATTTTTAGTGACGGGAATGATGGAAGAATATTTTAAGGAGATTGCCGACACAGGTTTTACGGCCGGTATGGAAGATAAGCTTGACGAGGTGGAGGTAAAGGATTTAAACTGGAAAGAAGTAGTGAGAGACTTTTACGCCAATCTCAAAGAAGAGCTTGCGGTGGCAGATGAGGCCATAGAAAAAGTGCAGATAGAGGATCAGCCTACAGACGAGGTGTGCCCGCTGTGCGGCAGGCCTATGGTCATAAAATCAGGCAGATTCGGAGAATTCATGGCCTGCAGCGGCTATCCTGAATGTAAGAGCACTAAGGCCATAGTCCAGAAGGTAGGAGTAACGTGTCCGGACTGCGGGGGAGATATAGTGGCCAAGAGAGGCAGATCGGGGAAATTATTCTACGGATGCAGCAATTATCCGACTTGCAAGAGGGCGTATTGGTATAAGCCCGTAGATAGAAAGTGCCCTGAATGTGGAAGTCTTCTTCTTGAACGCAATTCAAAAAATGCTAAATTTGTTTGCTCAAATGATAAATGTGGATATAAAGAACAGTAGATTAGGAGGTACTAAAAATGGTAGAATTTCATGCAACTACGATCTGTGCAGTCAGAAGAGGCCCCGATGATATCTGTATCGGCGGCGACGGACAGGTTACCATGGGCGAGACGGCCATAATGAAAAACGGAGCAAAAAAAGTGAGAAAGATATATAAGAATTCTGTGATTTCAGGATTCGCAGGCTCCGTAGCCGACGCTTTTGCCCTGACTGAAAAATTTGAAGGAAAGCTGGAAGAACACTCCGGAAATCTCAAACGCGCAGCGGTAGACTTGGCTCAGATGTGGCGTTCCGACAGGGGAATGAGGAACCTTGAAGCTCTGATGATAGTTGCGGATAGAGAATCCATGCTGGTCATTTCAGGTACGGGCGAGGTCATAGAACCGGATCAGGATTTCGTGGCCATAGGTTCGGGCGGAAACTACGCTTATTCGGCAGCTAACGCTCTGTTTAATCATACGAATATGACGGCCGAGGAGATCGTCAGAGAGTCGCTGAAAATAGCGTCGTCTATATGCGTATATACCAATGACAATATTTCCGTTGAGAAATTATAGGAGGGGATGACATGGCCAGTAAAGTTTACAGCATGACTCCAAAAGAAATAGTGGCGGAGTTAGATAAGTATATAATAGGACAGGACGAGGCGAAAAAGTCAGTAGCCATAGCCCTGAGAAACAGATACAGAAGAAGCCTGCTTTCAGAAGAGATGAGGGAGGAGATAACTCCTAAGAATATACTGATGATGGGTCCTACCGGATGCGGAAAGACCGAGATAGCCAGGAGACTGGCAAAGCTCATGGACGCTCCTTTTGTAAAAGTAGAAGCTACCAAGTTTACTGAAGTGGGCTATGTGGGACGCGACGTGGATTCCATGATAAGAGATCTGGTGGAAGCCTCTATGAGGATAACGAAACAGACTAAGCTTGAGGAAAAGTATAATATAGCCGATAAGATAGTAGAAGAAAAGATAGTTGAGGCTATAATTCCGGGAAAGAAAAAGAAATCCGGCTCACAGGCTAAAAGCCCTTTCGACTTTATCATGAACAGCGGCGGGTACCAGAGCCAGAAGCAGCAGTATCTCGACGGACAGGCAGCCAAAGATCAGGAACCTACAAAAGAAGATATGGACGTGGAGATGGCCAGAGAGCAGGTGAGACAGCAGCTCAGACAGGGCCTTCTGGAAGAACAGTATATAGAGATCGAAGTAGTCGATACGCCTAAGGGAAATCAGCTGGATATGAGCAATGAAGGCATGTCCATAGCCATAGGAAACATTTTCGGAAATATGGCTCCTGAAAGAACCAAGAAGAAGAACTGCAAAGTCAAGGACGCTCGCAAGATACTGAGGGAACAGGAAGCGCAGAAACTCATAGATATGGACGTAGTGACTGACGAGGCCATACAGAACGCAGAGCAGAACGGAATCGTATTTATCGACGAAATAGATAAGATCGCCTCAGGTTCGCGCATGACCTCCGGAGCAGACGTGTCAAGAGAAGGAGTACAAAGAGATATTCTTCCTATAGTAGAGGGCAGCGTCATCAACACGAAATACGGTCCCGTAAAGACGGACCATATCCTGTTCATCGGCGCAGGCGCTTTCCATACTGCAAAACCTACCGACCTGATACCTGAACTTCAGGGACGTTTCCCTATAAGGGTAGAACTGGAGAGCCTTACTAAAGAGGATTTTGTAAATATTCTTACGGTGCCCGAAAATGCGCTGATAAAGCAGCACAAGGCATTGCTGGAGACAGAAGGTATAGAAGTAGAGTTTACCGAGGGCGCCATAGATGAGATAGCCACCATGTCGTACCTGATGAACGAGCAGACTGAAAACATCGGAGCAAGACGTCTTCATACTGTACTTGAGAAGCTGCTGGAAGAGATCTCCTTCAATATTCCTGAGATGGAAGAAGAAAAGATAGAAATAACTGACGAATATGTCAAGGAGAAGTTCCAGGAGACTGTTCACAAAGAAGATCTGGATAGATTTATCCTGTAAAGATTTATAGGGGGCTTTTAAAATGCCGGAAAAGATATTAGACAGGATACGGCGCCTTAATTGGGTTCTTACCGAAAGCACTACTGGCAGTCTTTCTTATGATCAGCTGAGCAAGATTCTGAGCGAAGTCATAAATGCCAACGTCTACCTGACGGACGCTGCGGGCAGCGTTCTTGGGACAGGCTATATAAATGCGGAGGATACTTCTACGGAAGTAGACGAGAAGGGCGGAGAGCGCATCCCTGAATACCACAATGATAATTTTATGAAGATGGACTCAACCTCTGCCAATATAACCGGCAAACAAGCTCTGGATATAATGGGCGACGGTTATGCCATGGCAGATAAATATCATTGTATAGTGCCCAGCTTTTGCGGAGGCGACCGCTTGGGAACCCTGATAGTGACCAGATATAACCGCAAATTTTCCGAAGAAGATATAGCCCTGTGCGAATACGGAGCCGCAGTGGCAGGACTCGAGATCAGGAGAAATCTCAATCTGGCCGAAGAAAGAGAGAAGAGACAGATATCTGCTATCCATCTGGCATTAGCCACGCTTTCCTTTTCGGAGAAGGAAGCCGTTAAAAAAATTTTAATGGAGTTCAGCGGCTGCGAAGGTTCTATAGTAACCAGCAAAGTAGCCGAAAAATACAAGTTGACCAATTCTCTGGTGGTGAACGCTCTGCGCAAACTGGAAAGCGCAGGCGTTCTCACATCGCGTTCTATGGGAATGAAAGGAACGAAGATTCAGATAAATAACCTTTATCTGAGGGATGTGCTGGAAGAAATCAGATGAACTCTCCGCAGCAAAATCAAACACAGGACCGTACTCGCCGCCTGCTCACATGAGCCGGCCGGCGAGTAATTTTTTATGTCGTTTTTGAATGTCCCGGCATAATATATCAAGGGGGTATTTTTATGCGGAAATGGGTAGTAATACTTATAGGAGTTATTCTCGTCATAATAGGCAGCCTGGTCCTCATCAAGGATGCTTTTGGAGAAAGTATAGAAGCCGCGGCCGAAGCCATTGCGGTGAACAGCGTTGCGGTAAAAATAAATAAAAGTTTGGAACAGGGCTTTTATGATGAAAGCCTGGGAGAGTCGCTCCTTCATATAGAGAGGGATGCAGAGGGGAATATTCAGTATGTAGAACCCGATTCAAGGGTCATAAATAAGCTTCTCCTGTCTTTTTCTCAGAATGTTGAGGAAACATACAGTTTGTCCGATATGGAAGAACACAAGGTAAATTTGGGCGTCATAACGGGCAGCCGGATACTATCTCAGCTGCCGTTCTATATAACTGTAAAAGTACAGCCCCTAAGTCTGACTAAATTTCAATATGAGACAGAGTTTGAAACTGAGGGCATAAATCAGACCAGATACTATGTCTATTGTACTGTAACCAGCCAGGTACATATTTTAGCGCCGTTTACAGATAAAACTGCCGAGATAAACAGAAGAGTGCTCATAGCGGAGGCTATCATAGTAGGAAAAGTACCGGACAGCTATGTAGTAGTACCTGAAGAAAGTATTTTAGATGCAGTATGATGAAATATGTGATAAAATAAAAATATGTTTAGATTTACTGATGACAACAAGGTCCTCAGAGAGGACCGGTATAACGCTATTTTAGTGGGAGTGCAGAGAGACGAAGATATAAGTTATTCCATGGAAGAGCTCGAAGGCCTTGCAGAAGCGGCAGGCGCCCGGGTACTTGGTACCATGATTCAGAATATGGAAAGACCAAACACCGCTACTTTGATTGGAAAGGGCAAGGTAGAAGAACTGAAAGAGCTGGCAGATTCCATGGAAGCCGATATGATAATCTTCAACGACGAACTGACCGGCATGCAGCTGAGAAACCTGGAAGATGCGATAGGGATAAGAATTATCGACAGGACCATATTGATACTCGATATATTTGCCGCCAGGGCTACATCCAGAGAAGGAAAGCTCCAGGTAGAGCTGGCGCAGCTCAAGTATAGGATGCCGAGACTGACCGGGTTTGGCAAATCTCTGTCAAGACTCGGAGGCGGCATAGGAACCAGAGGCCCCGGGGAAAAGAAGCTGGAGACGGACAGGCGCCATATCCAGCGCCGCGTGACGGACATAAAAGATGAACTGACTCATCTTAAAAATACCAGGAGTGTTCAGAGGGCCAGAAGGGAGAAGAGCAGCATACCTGTAGTAGCTCTTGTGGGATATACCAATTCCGGCAAATCTGCGCTTATGAACAGGATACTTTCAGATGTTCAGAAAGAGGATAAGACGGTGCTGGAGAAAGATATGCTGTTTGCGACTTTAGATGTCCAGCAGAGAAACGTCACTTTGGAAAGCGGAAGAGAATTCATACTCATAGATACCGTTGGATTCGTGAGCAGACTTCCTCATTCGCTGATAGAGGCTTTTAAAGCTACTCTCGAGGAGGTCACATATGCTGACCTGCTCCTGCACGTTGTAGACGCGTCATATGAGAATTACGATTTTCATATAAAGGTCACCGAAAAAGTAATGGGGGAGATAGGCGCGGGAGAAAAAGAAAGGATCATGGTTTTTAACAAGATGGATCTTGCTCATGACGACATCATACCTGTCCGGGGGTGCGACAACGTGGAGATTTCTGCCAAATGCGGGACTAATATAGATGTCCTCATAAACAAGATAGAGTCGAAGATATTCGGCGATTATACGCCGGCGGCATTTCTCGTTCCGTATGACAGAGGAGATATCTCATCTTATCTCTGCAGTCAGTCGGAGGTTAAAAAAATGGAATATACAGATGAGGGAACTTATTTAGAAGTAGTTTTGAAACAGGAGGATCGAAAGAGGCTGGAGAAATATGAAGTTGTATAAAACTGTGGAAAAGGAGGCGTCTGCTTCTCAGATCATAGAAAAATCTAAATTCATAACATATGTCAAGCCTGTCTCCTCAAAGGAGGAGGCAGACGCCTTCATAGCAGAAATAAGGAAAAAACACAAAGACGCTACTCACAATGTCCCGGCCATGGTAATAGGAGATAAGATGCAGCTGCAGTGGGCTTCCGACGATGGGGAGCCTCAGGGCACATCCGGGGCGCCTATGGTGAAACTTCTGACTTCAGAAGAAATAACAGATACTGTTATCGTCGTTACCAGATATTTCGGAGGGATAAAACTTGGCACAGGCGGCCTGGTCAGGGCATATACTTCTTCGGCTAAACTGGGCCTTGAGGCGGCTGGTGTTTGCGGAGTATATGAGCAGATGGCGATCACCTACAGCTTGGAGTATACATTTTTGGCAAAGCTGCAGAGTTTAGAGGGCGGCTTGTTCACCGTTCTGGATATAAGATATTCAGATAAAGTGGAAGTGGATCTGGCCTGCGAACCTGAGGACGCAGAACAACTTGAGGAACTGATCGATAACATTACGGCAGGCAGGGGCCGAATGAAAAAACAGGAAAAAACACTGATAAAAAAGTTGAGTAAATAATATACCAATAATTTGAAATTTTCCGTTGACATGGCTTCGCAGTTATGCTAATATATGTCTCGGCTCACAAATTAAAGATCATTTAAAAAGTCAAAAATTGCAAAAAAGTTTAAAAAGTTCTTGACAATTTAAATGAACTAATGTATATTAAATAAATGTGTCGAGCAAGTTACGAACGCGAGGGCGCTTAGCTCAGCTGGGAGAGCATCTGCCTTACAAGCAGAGGGTCATAGGTTCGAGCCCTATAGCGCCCACCATGAAGATGGCCTGGTAGTTCAGTTGGTTAGAATGCCAGCCTGTCACGCTGGAGGTCGACGGTTCGAGCCCGTTCCAGGTCGCCAACTTTTTTAACAGTTCCTTCGCTGGTGTGGCTCAACGGTAGAGCAGCTGATTTGTAATCAGCAGGTTGGGGGTTCGATTCCCTCCACCAGCTCCATAACATTGCTTGGAGTCTGATCGGCTTTATGGCCGAAAAGACAAGCATACGTCGAGGGATTCCCGAGTGGCCAAAGGGGGCGGACTGTAAATCCGTTAGCTGAGCTTTCGATGGTTCGAATCCATCTCCCTCGACCAATTTAAAACTTAATAGTTGTGCGGAAGTGGCTCAGGGGTAGAGCATCGCCTTGCCAAGGCGAGGGTCGCGAGTTCGAATCTCGTCTTCCGCTCCAATATTTATAACGTGCGGATGTAGTTCAATGGTAGAACCTCAGCCTTCCAAGCTGATGGCGTGAGTTCGATTCTCATCATCCGCTCCACTATTTTGTGGGCTCATAGCTCAGTTGGATAGAGCAACGGCCTTCTAAGCCGTGTGTCCGGGGTTCGAATCCCTGTGGGCTCACCATTTTTTTTGGGGTATCGCCAAGCGGTAAGGCACTGGGTTTTGATCCCAGCATTCGTAAGTTCGAATCTTGCTACCCCAGCCACGCGTGACCCATTAGCTCAGTCGGCAGAGCACTTGACTTTTAATCAAGGTGTCCGGAGTTCGAATCTCCGATGGGTC